>BNJV01002081.1_pt1 | contig 99936 bp, 147 predicted proteins | sample 8540591 | NCBI WGS metagenome assembly BNJV01 (sample SAMD00202457, study PRJDB9452) | human saliva metagenome | host: Homo sapiens | reverse complement strand
AACTTAGATTTAAAATCCTCTAACGCATTAAAAGTCACTCAATCGCTTCTACAAAATCAATTTCACTTAACGATATAGATTGCAATGACTGTATATATTTCCTCATGGAGCGAATCAGAGATTCTTTTGTTCTGCACTTTGCCCGAAGACTAAGATTTCTAGTCGACCTCGTTTAGCTGCGCCTCGAGCCTCCTCTAATTGTTTTTGTAGTCACTGTTAACTGCGCATCATACTCTTTAATTTCTGATACTCTAAGAGTGTCTTGTTTACGCACAACTCTATATCCGTATTGAGCAGCTCTGACAAAGGGAATCTATTTTGCTTGTACAGAACTGATGACTAATCTCTAGTTCATGCAATGCTTTTAACTGATTCATTGTGCGCAAGTTCTGGTTAGCCAACGTATCCTTAGCGATTGCTAACCTACGCTCCGCATCAGAAATAGTCTTACCTAACTGTTCAGATTCACCACGTAACATTTTGAATCGTTCCATTTGAGATAACAGAACTTTTGAGGCGATGCAAAAGTTTTCCTTGAAAAAGCCATCTATAGAGGACTGAAGAATCAGAAACTTGTGCGTCCATATGGTTAGAATAATTCATGCCATCCGCCCACTAACGCATCCCGTTTGACCAACTTCATTCGCTTGTGTGTTGTAACGCTTTATCACGAGACCTCCAGCGACTCAACCTCGTCCTTAGTAGGATATAATTCTGGCTGGTTGCTAAATGAGGATGTTCGATAGATGCATGGGCAGACAAAAGCTCATCTTCTTTCACGAAAGGAACCAGTTCGCACGCGCTTCCTTCTTGCATTAAATGCTCTAGCCGCTCTAAATAGTACCTTCCCCTCTTTCACTGTTTTATCCAGAGCTGCTAGGTCTCATCCTTGTCATCGATTTCTTTTTGAACCTGACTAATTTCTTCTACCAACTCAGAATATCTGTGCACATGAGTTAGCTGTTCTTGAATAACGGGAACCTGCTCCAGTAGTGTACTATTCACTTAGAAAAGCGTTTGCATGTAAACCCTCAACATCTACTTCTATCCGTTTGATGAGCTGGCGTTGTATCTCTGGGTCACTTCACTCTTTTACTATCCAATTGTAGCACATTACCGCATAGTCAGACATCGTCTCGAACTAGTCCTAACTCATCAAACTTTTCAGACTGTTGTTGGAGTTGAGCCAAGTAGTCCTCTTAGATTGTATCGTTTCGGCTTGAGATGCTAACAGCTTCATGAACACTCTATGCAGTTAGTCTCATGTTGAGTAGCAGTGTCCACACTTTTGCTGCCATCGGACAGTGCCCGTTCTAATGTTGTTAAACTAGACTGTTTATCAATGTATTGTTGATACAATGCATGAACTGCGATAAGGAATTGAGAGTGAACCTTTTCACGCAATTGTGGCACGCTCAGGTTCTTTAGCTTTCACCAAATCTAATTGAGATCGCAGCCTGTGCTAGAATGTTGACATAGCTTGGTTATACGAGGCCCTCCTTACGCAAGCGTTAAATTGTTCTACCTCATTAACAGCCCTATCTCGTTCTACTACAAGTACATCACGGTGTGGTACTCGATTGGATAACGATCACGTACATGTTCATTGAGCGATTAGCACTGGAGTCTCTTCGTCGTCGAGGAATAGACTAGCATCAACGCCGTTTGTTTCGTCGATTTTACCTCCAATGCACAGCTTTTCGGCTTCATCATAAAGCTGCTTTAAGGGCCTCTTGTAGTTTTCGGTATGGCTCTGTTCTAAACAGCGTATGTAGTAATTCCTCCCGCTCACTCGATGGAGGCGACAAGGGGTTTTCCTGAATTCCTTGTGGCAACAGATACCGCCCAGAGTGATCATTACGAAAACCTATGATTCGTTGAATCGTATCGCGAATAGCAGCCGCAGGGGTGGCGACAACCTTCCACTCACCGGCTTTCGTTTCGCGGGCAGTGGCACTGGCGTTCTGTTCGCGCATGCTGCACCCGCGTTTTTGGCTACCATCTGTTTGGTAGTCTTTCAGCAGCACGATACTGAGCATCTCCGGTAGCAAAGGAAGAATCTACGCGCGTCCTGCGCTCAGGTTCCGCAAAATCGCTGCGGATAGCATCGGTTTTCCGCACTTCTCCACTTGGCTCGCCATACAAAGGCATATACCATGGCGTCTAAAATGGATCATTTTCCCTGCTCGTGTGGACCAGAGATAAGGAACATGGAATGAGTCTCTGGAGTCGCTACCCGTCACGGTAACCCGATATCTCGATACGGACCAAAGAGGCACCTATAGTTAAAGATATAGCAAGGCTTCATCTGATCCTCCTTTGAAATTCGGTCCCACGCAGAGTCGATATGTTGACTGCTCACGCCTCTGTTAGCGGCTCTTTCCACACGCAGTTTCCAGCAAACTGATTAAACAATCACGCTCGTGGCTCTTTCAGTACGCATCTGATCTAGCCACTTAGGCGCTGCACTGACCTCTGATTCAATCGTCATGCATCGACGATACACCTGGCGCAACTTTGGCCCATACCATCCATGATAGGCATCGTGTCGAGCAGCGAGCCTGCACATAATCGTCCTTTATGCTTAGCCTGTGGAGGCTGTATTATTTAGTAGGTCCTCAAAATAACCTTCCAGGAATAACACATCTCGCTTTCGCCTCTGCAGGAATGGTGCCTATCATATCTACCTTCCCGTTTGTATCCATATCAATAATGGTAAAGATTTCTTCTGCTCATGTTCATCAAAGGGAATATACTTCAATGGCGATCCCTTCCTAGCAATATGGTCTGCCCCCATCCGTTGAGGCCCGGCATACATGGCCATAAGAGACTGTATAGTGAAAGTCCTTAAAAACGTGAGGGCTCACCTGTTCACTACCACCTACAGACAATGTAGTTCAGAGACCGCCGACCTCGCCGCCCATCACAAAGGCGTGACTAATGGCGATCTACGCATCCCCTTTGGCACTTGATTTCGTGAAATAATCGCTCGAGCCCTGATACATTTGGTCATAATTATGTAAATTAAGTGCGACCAGCTGCCAGCACATATCATCTACATAGGAAAATAAAGTATCATCAGTCGTATCCGTATCAGCTGCGTTTTTGATTCGCAGAGTTCAGTCTGGCTTGGCAGCTACTACGGCGAGGTTTCGCAACGGCATGGGACTATATGGCCACTCTGTCAAAGCACTTCAAAGTTCAAAGGGTTGCCGTGCATGATGAGGGAGCCCCAAATATGAATGCCGATTCATAGCATAGACAAACGTCCACTTCAAGGCGTTCCGCTCCATCGTGGTTTCCTCACTACAAATAGATGAACCTTATGATCCTAGCGAGACGGTAATGATGGGGTCCCACAGTCGATGGGCACCAATGGCGGCGCCGCCCTATCAAATACATCCTGCCAGCAAAGAATGCCATCGATTTTTCTCGTCTTTCAAAATAGTAAAGAACTGATGCTCAACACATGAGCTTGGTCGTCCGTTAGTAGTGACCATAAAAATACGACCTAAATGCCAATCCGCAGTATGTAAAAACGCATTTCATCCCCCTTTCCAGTTCTCCCTACACCTTATATATTTAGTTTATGCAATTGTTATATAACTCAAATTTACAGTTTTGCTGGTTAATGGATTCTCTACGAGTAGAGCGCAACACTATAGCAGTTTTCTTTAGCATAACCATCTAATTCATTTGGCGTTTCCAAGTAGAATGGCGATTCGTCCAATTTAAGGATGTGTTACAATGCGAACAGTGCATCGATACCGATATGACCTTCCCCAATTTTTCATGACGATCTTTCATATGTGCATAGGATGAATCATTCTAGGTGAATCGCTTTCAAACGGTCAAGACCAACAATGCGATCGAACTCGTCGATGACTTGCATCTAAATTATTAACGATGTCATAACCACCTTTCAGTGAATGTGGCGAAGTATCTGCACAGACTTACCCATGTACTCTTTTAATTTTACACCGTCAATAATACGAGCAATTTCTTTACAAAACGAGAGCCAATTTCCGTGCCCTTACCAGCCCATAACCCTCTAAAGATTCGGTCGTTTTCATGCCGAATGGGAGATTTCATTCACGCTTGCTCCACGGTGTATTCGATGCCTTGGTCAACACCTTGCTTTCACTTGACTGCCGGGACAGAAAGAAGTTATGCATCTGGCCTGGTAAATATTCCGTGCGCTCTAAAGTCTTCTGTCATCGCTTGGATTCTTCGCAAAAGCGCGCCGTCTTCCCTTTGCACATGATTATACGTATACGGTGCGTGAGGCTAACAAGGTACCAAGTTATGTTCTTTCATACTACGCACTAAGGCTGACTCATATCACTCCACATCGAGCATACTACCGACGCAGTTAGCAGCTGGTAAAGTAGTGGAATATGTGCCACCAATTTTGGTGAAAGCTTCCCTTTCCCATAATAGTAAAATACCCTTGCACCGTGTTGATAAATGTGAACCTATAATAAACATTAAATTTCCTTTCCACTGCTACTGCTCACCCCTGCAATAACTTATACGCAGGGGCGTCAATAGTGCTTTCTGCATTCAGGCACACGCCTTCGAATGTAATTTGTTGACTCCTGTAATTTGATAGCACTAGCTTTTCCAGCAATATCGGAAATAGCATGAAGATCGACATTCATCATATCTTCTACCTTGTTATCAGCGAACACAGCGAATGTGAGCATGCGCAGTCGTATCCCAATCGTAATGGCTAGCGTTCATCGCCACCACTTTCACACTATTAACGGGCCAATCCAAAATCTCCCATTGTTTTGTATCGCTGCTCAAACTCATGCCCGGATGCGTAGGACGCAAGCTATGATAAATCATCTCTGCCGTTGGATGATTTGATGACCGCAGCATCATAGATGCACATTCGTTGAGATACCTGTAAACCCTTTCACTTCCCTTAAAATTTGTACGATATCCATAATAATCTACCTTTCTCCACTTGGAAACATATCGTACTCTATCGTCCATTTCAAACAATAATTATTATATGTGTACCATTCAGTAGATAAGCAATACGATGGTTATACAACCCACGTTTCTCCTAACTCATATACAATCTAATCTGTATGCAAGCTCTGCATTAAACCAGTTCACACTGTGGTGTCTTTAAGTATGGTTTAAAACCTTCGCTTGATTGACAGTGGTTTACGATCGCTGGGACGTTCACTGACGACGGTCATCGCAGCGGCAGCTATACGACGACCTCACCTCCCGTGTCATCGCGATTGCGACGCGACGATCTACGACGACGATCTCCGTCACGTGCAGCGGTCCCCATCTCTACACTGGTCACCATCACGAGCGACGGCGATCGCGACCACCTTCGGCGGCGACGAACGCGTAAGGTTTTTCTTCCGTAATATTTGACGGGTGTTGTCTGGTTCTTTCGTTAACCCAACTTAAGAGCCGCCTGCCAATCAATGTAAGCTTAGAATCAATGTCGTTCAACATGCTCTTCAGCACTCGCTTTAAATGGCGCCAGCTCTTCTGTACATTGCCTAGCCATTTCAACTAAACACTTTCGACAGCAAGACGTTGTTGCGCCTGCAAAACTTCGCCCAAGGACGGCGCACGACAGCTTTCCGCAGTTTTGACGTTTTGTTAAAGCGTTCCAGCCAGCATGAAGGTAGTTTCGATTTCACGAGGATAACAAATGTATGCTTTCGTACCTGCCTTACCTGCACAGCCTGTACGACCTACGCGGTGCGGCGCGCTTTCAGGATCTTGAGGCAAATCATAGTATATACTGGCATGAGATACCGCCGGAAATATCAGGCCACGAGCAGCCACATCGCGTAGCTACAAGGATATCAGTGTACACCTTCGCGGAGTGACGAATTACACTATCACGTGGTAAAAGCGATAAATCACCATGGGCCACCTTCCCGCCATGTGGCCACGTAAGGCATCTGTTGCTTCATCAACTTTACGACGTTTTTGTACGCGTAAAAGATGATAGCAGCTCTGGCGCTTGTAAATTCGAAACAAACGGCATAGCGTCAAATTTTTGACGATGCGTGCCTGCCTCGATATGGTATTGTTCGATAGTAATCGTTACTTGCGTGGAGTTCCTCATGCGTAGCGTCAGGCTCTGTGAGGTATGTTTCTGCTGCTCAGGCCTCAGGCTTCGTTGCCAGAGAATGGCAATGTTTGGTCATGCTGGGATGGCCCTAAAATTTTGTTGATGTCGTCTACCAAAGCCCATGTTCAACATTTCATCAGGCTTCGTCAGAACGACAATCTTAACGTCTTCAAATTTAATAGAACCGCGGTCCGCCGCTGGTCCATCAATCGGCCTGAGCGCAACAACGATGATTTGCGGATGTCTTTTCAATGCACGGAATTGACGGTTAATATCTTGGCCACCATAGATAGGCAATGCCGTAATGTCCGTATGCTGAGCCATTTTTATTAAGCTCTTCTGCTGCTTGAATAGCTAATTCTCGTGTAGAGGGACAAAATCACTACGAGACGTGACGATTACTGCCGTCACCGCGTTTCCAATGCAGGTAGGCCAAAGGCCGCTGTCTTCAGTACCTGTTTGGGCTTGACCCGATCGTGTCCTTTACCGCTCCTGGCTACTGGGATGAAGCTTCCTGTTGAATTGGCGTAGGCTCTTCAAAGCCCATATCGTTTTAACGCGCACGTAGAACAGGTTCGCTAATCATTAATTGTTCAAATTTTCTAACATCTAAATGTGTTTCCTCCTATCGCGCACAATTATGCGCGTTAGAATAGTATATCATATTTCCGGTGAAAGACTAAAAAGTAATTCTGAATCTAAATTAAATATGCTTTCTTCTCCCCTTAACTGTTCTCTATTAGAACAATTCCACCTAAACACTGAAAACAATATGATAAATGAATAGGGTATACAGAAAGCCATTTCTTTGAGAACAACCCATATAATTAATAATAATTTAGCAATCCATTTTGTTATTCTATCCGCTATCATAAATATAGATAAGTTGATAATTATTTAATGATTATCGCAGCGATATAACGATTGACGTAAATTCTTCTCTATAATCTGTCATTCAGCCATAAAGGATATAATAAATAACTCAACAAAGCGCTAAGTATTATTAAGAACCAAATATTATTCCCTTTAAAGTTCAGATTTACTATAGTAAATATGCCAACTAATAAAAAGGAGCAAAATACTAGTAATATCCTATAATTAATAGATAATCTAGGTGGATCATGGTGTATTACGGTCCTCTCAAAACAACACGATTTCGTATGGCTCAATTATAACATATAGTATACTTTTACGGACAATAGACTTGTTACAAAAACACCTCATTTGAGATACCTCTTTATTATAGTTTATTGAAATTTATATGGTATTAATCAACTATATGAGTAAACATATAATTTAGGTATAATATAATTAAAATAATATTACCCCCAAAATTCCGCCAATAAATTAAACAATGCCTTTATAAAGGTAATTACGATTTTACAATTACTCTAGAGCAGTATAAAAGACATACAATGAAACCACTTTGCTCTAAAACGATTTGTATTATTGCCGCTGATTATCGTCTCACTCATACTAACCAACAGGTTGTCATCTCCTCTCACATGGTAGTGATGATGATGCAACAATAGTATAAATCAAAGAACTGTCCTATATCTGACGTCACCTAGAATCACGATGCAATACATGGCAAGTCACCTGTGACAAATATCCACAAATGCCCATTGAAATATCTGAAGTCTTGCCTACTGCACCTCTGCCTGTGCACAAGTCCGATCGAGCACTGATAACCAATATTCGTTGATAACCGTATTCATTAATGAAAAACTGTCACAACAACAGAGACGGGTGCTGTGCTGCATGCGAATGCATACCGCTTTGTGTATTGATGCCAGTTCGTATTCAGCGCACAAAACCATGATGCCAACAGAATTTTTACAATCGAATGGATCGATTCTGCAAAGAATATGCTGCAACACCTCCAGACTTTCAAAGAACATATATATTAGGTCATCACCAGCCATCTGATGGTTCTACGATGCACCGGAGAAAGTACGAAAATATTCACTTGTCCAATATTAATAAGAGTATGTTAGAGTATAATACTATTGTAATGGACGCCTTTAAAATCGAAGGAGATCGTGAAATGAAAATACAGCACTAAAGCCTTTACCGCTATTAATTGTTCTCTACTATACTACTCACCACATCTGGATGCCACCCTATTCACACACTATTCTGCACGGGAGAGTATATATATATCTCAAAACTACCCTCTCTGTGCCTCACCATGAGAAAACACATTAACCACACACGACCGCAACCTTCGACGCCTGTCCAAATCTACCTACTTTTAATACAGGGAAGAAAACGTAAATTACGATGGTGGCGGCATCATCTATGCTTCTGACAAATTCATTTTATACAAATATCCCGTTGGTGACGTATATACCCTTTATTTCAAAAATATCTACACCGATGAAGAATTAAACTATGTATCTTTATAGGAGATACCTTTTCCGGAGAAGATGCCCGGAGTTTCAGCCTCACTATTCCATATGATGCGGTCCACAATCATGATATTCAAAACCTCTTTCGTCGCATCAATCAACTTTGTGCAGGAATGTACTATGCATCCTCAGTTCAACACAACAATGCATATTCGTGTAGGTAGTAAATCAGCTGATGAGCTCACCTACTGCCAGAACATTTAAAATATTTAACGTCGACACTAAATATAGTGCTTTAAAGGTTTTCATAAAACGAAAGTGGCTTCTCTTTCATTTGATACCATATACCTGATTATAATAATCCGGTATATATATTCATTTTAATTTAGAGAGAGAGGAAATTATGGAACAGGAATCAATTGGACATCTATCTAACACTCACCTTGTCAGAAAAGGTGGCAATGGACATCAAAAACACGGGCACCCTTGGTGAAGGCCCTACCAATGGGTATTTGTACGTATCGTCATGCTGTGCAATATTAACCTATATCTTAGCTTGCATTACAACAAGCATTGTAGGCTATAAATTCTTTTACCATTTTTCATTCACTACCTTATTGGTCTTATATTTAAAGGACTTTTGAGCTTCTATCACTCCCCTGCTCTACACCCAAGCTATATCTTTAATTTTTACTGTCAGCGTACATATCTACAGTAAAGCGTAAACTTACCAGATACAATTAAACAATTCATGTATGGTGTAGAGTGTATATGCTCTACTTGTGTTAGTTCAAAAATATCGTGCTCATGCCGTTCATGATAGGCATCTATACTCCACATTCCCATATGGTCTAGTAAGAACAGTTATATTCATCTTAAATGTCAGTTTATGGGTGGACCGCATTTGCTTTATTAAAACTATGTATTGCAGAATACAATATGTCTGTCGCGATACAGCAATAACCTTAGTAGTTAGTATCGTTCCACTCATCGTAATCAGACTACATCATAAAAATGTCTTCTAATGCTATGGAAACAAAATTATAATGAATAACTCGAAAGGGGCTGTAACAGAATGCGGTTTTCCGCATTCTAGTTGCAACCCTTCTAAATATAAAGAAACACAAAAATTGGGGTTTATAGGACAAAATGTATTGATATACAAACCTTGATACTACTTTAATAAAGTTATAACTTCTTGTGAATGATACTCTAGAATGTACTAAAATGATGATATAAAAAGTATAATTTTGATTTCATCACTGACAATATAATTAAAGTGGTAATCATATGTGTACACATATGATATTAACCGTGTATTTACTATAACATCATTATTGGAATAACAATAAAACACCTATGATTAATAAGTTTTATAATCTATATAGACTTTAGTTTTGAAGATACACCCCATATTTATTACGAGCTGAAAGACATGATAAATAAGGATGTAATATAATCCTTATCTATGTTAGAGTAATTAATAGTTAAATATGTCTAAATACACAATAGAGGCATGTTTGTCATTTCTAATAAAACACACCTCTATTCGATTAGATAAATAACTATTAGCATAACTCAGCCAAGAAAATAATGCAAATACCCACAATACAACGCCATATGTCATATTTGTTTTACTTTATCAAGACTTGCCTTTCCATTCTGTAACAATTTTCCCGTCATACTATAAGGATCGTCGGCCCTGGAACCAATACTGTAATGTAAAACTCTAGGCTTTGAGCTGTATATTCTACACCATTTAATAGATACTTAACATCATATCCATAAATAACTATAAAAGTTAGGAAGTTCTTTAATAATTCTAGGCTAACGGACAAAATCTCTGCGGAAATACCTTTTCGACGATACACAGAAACGATATGTAATAAATATGTCCCCACAAATCATAAGAACGATTGCCACAAAACTGCCATGGATTAACAAACATTGACTTTCTCATCCCTTCTAAGTTGGTTTTTGATATCCTACAGCATTTAACCACGGTTCGATTGACAGATATAAGTGTACCAGTTTCAACACCAATAACATGTAGAGTATAACCACCTACAGCACTCAGCCATTGTTTCTAGCGAAGGTCATAATCGCTATTTAGCTTAATCTTTTCTATGAGCGGTTCATTGGTCGTTGTGGCTTTATCACCAGAACCATTAAATATCTTTGCATTAAATGTCCTCAGTGAAACTTTCACCTATCATCAATTCTTATAATCCTCCTAAAGAAATCATATCCACCATTTTATATAATCACCTATTGATAATTCCTTATCTTTTTAAAGTATGGCGAAACCGGAAAATAACCCAAACAACACCTAATCACATATATTACGGCCACCATCTCCACCTTTATGGAAAATCCTCATCATCATATACGATTTCTCTGCAGTATGGATCGTCACCGATAATCAATCCAAAAAGTTTTCCTTTTCTAATGTATACTCTCCATCATTATCCATCCATTCCATATGTTTTAAATTCATGAAAATCTATATTATTCCCCAGGAAAAATAGTTTCTACACCCCTTGCCAGTGATCTCCCATTCTCTTTGTGTAGGAAGAGAGTATCCATTATCTTTTATGTTTTTGTAACAGTTTCTTAAATGTGGTGACTTCATAATAGTTTTGCCACACCAATTGCTATCATCTGTTTTATATAAGCAAACTGTGTTGTGAACCATAACTTCAGAAAGGCCTTTTTATCTCCGCTAATCATATTTTGCCACTCTTTATGTTTTGTATAAGTTCCTCATCGAAATAAATGTATCCAACAGGTTTCACTATACGTTTTTGTACTAAAGCGGATGTATTATAAATTCACCCTCTTGGGTAAAATTATGCGTAAGATAATTTTCTATATTGGATATTATTGCCTCATCTGCCAGTCTTCCCTCTAATCTTAGTTAAATACCCTCTTCACTATAAATTTCATCTTCGTAACCATCTAAAAATACGTAGGCAAGATCATTAAGCTTTCTTTATCAAAAATATCTTGCAACTTTTTATTGTCAAAATTAAGACCGAGCCTAACGGTATCCCCAGGAACAAATACAAAATCTATGCCATCATATGAACGATATATTGCCGTATGGGTGGTTTACCAAATGCATCAAATTCATCAAAACATAGTAACTCTAAATTATATATTTTTCCGGTTTGACAATAATTCTTCCTTATCCTTAATAGATAATAAATCATATTGGGGATTATGCAGTTTTTGAAGGAATATGATTCATTGTCTCTCAGTTTCTTCTGCAGTACTCTTATATGACCTTAATTATAACATATGTATGCATCCATATATAAAGAGACTGTCCTCAAGCTATGCCAAAGGCAGGCCTCCTTCGGGTGCCTTCTTATCAAAAATAAGTAAAGGAAAAGCTATTAAATTTATTAATCTAAATCATAAAACCCAGATGGTTTATCACTTAAGTTTACAATGATGTTTTCATTTGCGTGTATGAGCTCGAATAACCTTGTGTGTTTCTGGCCGATACCAGATTGTTTGTAACCACCGAATGGTGCACTTGCTGGGATAGAGTTATATGTATTAACCCACATACGACCTGTTTCGATTGCTCGAGCACCACATAGTTCGCACGGTGAGGTGAGTGACCGCATACCACCAAGACCGTATAGACTATCATTGGCTTGTTCCGATTACTTCGTCTTCGTTATGCGAAATTTGATCACTACCTGCCTTCCGGACAGATTTCTTCACGAGGCTACGCGCATATCGTTTGTCGCATCCACGATAAGTGTCGGTCTTACGAAACAACCTTTACCAGGATCACCATCGGTAACGCGTACACCACCTGCTACGACGCGAGCACCTTCTTCTTTAGCTAGTTCTACATAGCTGAAGTACTTTCTTAACTTGATCTTCGTAGCAAGGAACCCAGTTGAGTGGAATTCATCCCAAAGGCAAGCCAACTTTTACCTTATCAAATAATTTAGAAAGTTCAACTACAAATTTATCATAAATTGTATCTTGTGCGAAAATACGGGAACCGGCGCAACATACTTGACCTTGGTTAAAGAGGATGCCGATCGTTTGCATCAGAGCTTGTTTCCAGTTCGCATCGTCAAAGAAGATATTCGCAGATTTACCACCTAATTCAAACGTGGCTGGAGATCAGCGTTTCAAGATGCCGCTTCCTATATACATCAAGACCTACTTCTGGCGAGGCCTGTGAGAAAGCAAGTTTACTGGAAACCAGGATGATGCTAGGATAGTACTGCCCAGATTGAGAGCCTTTACCCGTGACCATATTTACAACGCCTGGAGGCAAGATTTCTTTCAAAATATCGCCTAATACTAAAAGGCTAAGAGATGTATGACTAGAAGGTTTGATGACAACCGTACAACCTGCCGCAAGAGCTGGTGCCAATTTCCAAGCAGCCATTAGGAACAGGAAGTTCCAAGGTACCACTTGACCAACTACACCAATTGGTTCCACGCACGACCAAAAGGCTCAATGTAGTTTTCATCAAATACTTGCAGAACCTAACTTCTGCAGCAATGCGCCGGCGACAGTAACGAAATGGTCTGCACCAAGTGGAATATCCACATTTCAATGCTTTCTACGGATTGGTTTACCATTGTCGTGAAGTTTCAACTTGTGCCAAATGTTCTTTATGCGCATCAACAGCATCTGCGATTTTCAATAAATAATCAGCACGATCTGCCAGAGATACATGTTTCCAAGTTTGAAAGCCTCTCTGGCAGCCTCCACAGCTTTATCAGCATCGGCCTGTGTAGCCTCTGCACAAATAGCGGGACGGTCGCCATTTGCAGGATATACGGCAAACTCAGCACCATCAGATGCTGGTACCCATTCATTATTAATCAAAAAGACCATATTTTTCTTTAATGTTTAAACTCATAGTATCCTCCTTTAATGGATAATGACTATTAGTACTGCTATGCAGCGTCCTTACGCTAACTTGTCTAATTATTTCCAATCTGCTTTTATTATTTTCGATATAACGATTTTTAGTGCATTCTCAATAGCTTTAATCTATATCAAAATCCGTGTATACTTCATCACTTTTACGATAATTCTAACTATAAGCCTGTATTACCTAAAGGACTCGCTTTTAATCCTTATCATTCAATTTTGACATGTATAATACGAATTAACCCAAAGAGAGTACGCCTTTTTCTTGTCTTTATGTTTCTCAATGACTTAACGGATAATCCGATACGATTTCGTTTTACATCTACAGAGATAATCTCAGCTTCAATAATATCGCCTACAGCAAGTACATCAGAAGGATGTTGTTTTCCCTTACATAGTTCGCTGCGATGTAGTAGACCATTCGTTTTCAAACCAAAATCGATGAACGCACCAAAGTCCACCACATTGTGAACAGTACCTTTTACAACGGTGCCGACTTTAATATCTTCAAGACTAACCACGTGCTTACGTGTAAGAGGTGCTGGTAAATCCTCGCGAGGATCACGGCCCGGCTTAGCGAGAGCAGCGATAATATCTCGTACCGTTGGAACGCCCGCATCAAGCTTATGAGCCATTTTATCGACATCAACCAATGGTAATTTCACTTGTAATGCCTCTAGTTGGGATTTATCTTGCAAATCCTTCAATGTAAAGCCCAACTCGCCAATGATACGTTCTGCCAATTCATAAGACTCAGGGTGAACGGATGTATTATCCAACGGATTTTTAGCCCCATTTAAGCGTAAGAAGCCCGCACATTGCGTAAACGCTGCAGGACCTAAACGAGGTACCTTTAACAATTGTTTACGGCTCGTAAAGCCACCACTTTCTTGACGGAATGCGACGATATTTTTTGCTACGGTACTGGAAATACCGGCAATATGTTGCAAAATGGCTGGTGATGCAGTGTTAAGCTCTACCCCAACATGGTTTACAACAGATTCTACCACTTGATCTAATGTGTGAGACAATTGCTTTTGGTTAACATCATGTTGGTATTGGCCAACACCGATAGACTTAGGATCGATTTTAACGGATTCTGCTAATGGATCTTGTACGCGACGAGCGATGGATACGGCGCCGCGAATCGTTACGTCTAAATCTGGCAATTCATCAATAGCTAGTTTTGATGCGGAATATACAGACGCACCAGCTTCATTGGTAATGATATAGTGACAATCTAGCTTTTCTTCTTCAATCATCTTGGATGCAAATTGTTCCGTTTCATACGAAGCGGTACCATTACCGATGGACAATAAGGTAACCTTAAATTTGCGGATTTTTTCAGCCAATTTCTTTTGTGCTTCTTGTTTTAGTTTTTCACTATTCGTTAAATAGTAAGCTCCATAATCGAGTACATTCCCTTGCGCATCGATAATAGCCATCTTACAACCCGTACGATACCCTGGGTCAAGGCCCATAATGACATGTCCTGCCAATGGTGGTTGTAACAACAGATTTTTAAGATTTACCCCAAACACCTTATGTCAGCATGCATCATGCAGCAGATTCGGTTAATTCATTGCGAATATCCGTTCGAGGCAGGGAAAATCAAGCGTTTATGTGCATCTGCTACGGCGCTAGCTTTCACATCGCTAAAAATAGATTGTTCATTTTTAGTGATACCACGCACCATATATTGAATATAGGATTCATCGGGTACGGTTAGGGCCAATTTAAGAGCCCCTAATTTTTCGCCCCGATTAACCGCCAAGATACGATGAGACGGCATCTGACGAACCGGTTCTGCATACTCATTATATTGAAGGAATTGGTCCTTGTGCTCATTATCTTCCACGAGCTCCGCTTGGATAAACCCTTCCTTCCACATACGCTTGCGAAGGGTAGCGCGGAAATCGGCACTATCGCTGACGATTTCTGCAACGATATCCGATGCACCTTGAATGGCGTCCTCTGGCGTAGGCACCTCTTCAGATATATATTCTTTTGCAATATCTAGAGGGTCGCCCGTTGTGACCGTATCGTTCAAAATCATATCCGCTAATGGTTCAAGTCCGCGTTCACGGGCAATCATGGCCCGTGTCCGTTTCTTAGGTCGATATGGTAAATACAAATCCTCTAATTCTTGTAATTTTACGGCTTTCATCAAGGATGCCATCAATTCATCGGTCATCTTTTCTTGTTCCGTAATAGCATTGATGATTTCTTGGCGTCGCGCTTCTAAATTGCGCAAATATTTAATACGTTCTTCTACGGTTCGCAGTTGTTCATCTTGTAATTCGCCTGTTACTTCCTTTCTGTAACGAGCGATGAAACGGCACCATGTTTCCCTTCGTCTAATAGGTAACGCCGTTCTACTTGACCGGTCTTAACGCCTAATTCCTGCGATAATGGCAAACATTGATTCCATTGGTTATGTCCTTTTCTTTCGCATGTTACCATCGATGAGGGTATTTATTTTATCATCTACGATCCCCGCTACAAGCAGAGGTAATGGTGAAAGCTGATGCATCGAATTCAGAAATGCGCATCCTTCAATCATGGTCGACCTCAGTAATATGCATTACATCTACATACGGTAAAAGAACTTCGTAAATTTGGGCACTTTTCAATCACATAGGCTACATCAAGATTTTTGCAGCCTCTACAACAGCCTCTGGTGAGAATACACGAACCCCTTCCGGTGCATTAAAACCCTTTATTTTTCATAATCACCCAATGCTCTCGATTGGGCAACAGGCAAGCTTTCAAAAGGTCTTTCGCTTTATAATAATAACATGGCCTGTCGTTTTCTTGAAAAATTTCAAATCATTTGGGCAAATGCCAATCAGAGAATTATCTTTGCCGATAACGCGGTGATGTGCAACCGCTACAATCAATGCTAACATAGTATCCCCTAAACAGCTACGGTCATGGATAATTTACCTAAATATTCATGCCCTTCTAACACGATATCTTCTGGTGTAAAATCGTAAAATCAGCGATGTCTGGATTTACATGAATTGTCGGCGCCGGTAACGCTTGATTACGACGAGCCAACTGCTCACGCAATCTTCTACATGATTTTCGTAAATATGTGCATTATTAATAACATGCGTGAATTTTCCGGGCTTTCAAGCCCGTTACTTGAGCAATCATACATAAGAGTGCTGCATATTGAGCCGTATTAAATGGAACGCAAGCCCCATATCACCACTGCGTTGGATGAGCATGCGGTTTAATATGCCATCACCTACATCCGAGGTTTCATGCGCAGGTTGCAAAGCCATATCTGGCAAATCCTCCGTATTCCATAATGTAACCGATCATGCAGCGGCGACTATCTGGATGTCTTTTATGGTTTTGATGGGATTTAATCCAAATTGTTTTGTATTTGGCAATTTGACGACCATAGGCCTTACCAATAGGTACCTCTTCCGCATCCATTCGTCCCATACGGACGTCGTGTCTTGCAATTTACGCATCATTGGAACCGCATCTGCCAAATCCACAACAATTCTTTCTACCGCTGTTTTAAAGGCCACAAACTTTGCTAGTAAGAATGGGAAATTCCTCTCGTAAATCAAGTGCATGATTTGCTGTGGCAATTTATAGGTAGCGATACCAGTACGATTTTGACCATATATACCATGATGCAGATATTTTCCAGCGTATGTTGAGATATTGTGTATCTACTAAGCTCATGGTTCCCCCTAACGGAATGCAACATTCCCTTAATATGATGCATCCTAGCAACGCCTTATCATTAGCCTATATATTGTTCAATGACCTCCAAAAATGAGAGTCACATATCAATTTTAGCACCTACGCCTTTTATGTTGCCGAATTTCACTAATGTACTTTGGTCGTACATTGGCTAAATCGATAAGTACCGTATCTGGATATATAATATGGCGGTACCCTGGCTATGAGGCTAGTTGTTTACGATATTTGTCGTAAATGTTCGATAAACCACCTGAGCCCAGACCGTAGCGCTTCTGAGCGAGATATAGATGCAGACTTCTTTGTTTTTACGAGAGGGTACAGACGGGCTCTTGTCGAATCTCTTCTACTCTCTATGTCCAGCTAACGCCTCTTCTGCGCGCGCTGCAGCAGATAAAATAGGGTATTTGCACGATGAGAGCTCCCGCAAACAGCCAGCAGGCCTACAGTGTTGAATCAGCCCTTTTGTTTCCTTATCACCTATATCTGATAAATAACCAAATACAGATAATGCATCGAGTCTAGATCGTGTAATTCGATACATTCGTTCACCACGCACAATGGAGGAAATCATAGAGGCCCCATATCTCTCTTCCGTAGCTATGATGGCACGGAAAATGGCGCTTCGCCTCTTTCGTAACGTGCACACGTTTCCCCTTTGTATTACAAGAACTGCAGTTACTGCATTCGAGCCACGGAACTTGATTTCACAAAATAGGCGAGCATATATTTTCTTAGACATGTACTACAAAAAGCAGTAATCAATCATAGATTGTAATTTTTCCTAAGTTCTACCTGCTCACGCTGTGGTTCTAGATGACCTTGTTCAATCAAATACTTATGAACTGCACATCTTGCACACTATAAAGAGGCAATATACGTCCCGCCGGTACCATCGCGCCCTGCACGTCCCGCCTCTTGATAATGGGACTCCATATTGCGCGGCATTTGGTAATGCAACACTAGCGCACATCTCTTGTCCGATCACCATGCCACGTGCATTCGTCGCAACCATAACTTGTAATTGGTCAAAGGCATAGCTATTCTGCATATCTTGGCGCATCTCATCAGATAGACCGGCGTGGTAATATCCAGTTTGGATGCCGGCACGCGTCAAATTATCATAGACCCGCTCTACATCTTTACGAGTAGAGCAATAGATAATCCCATTTTCATTGCTATGACGACGCACATAATCTACTATATAATCCATCCGTTTTGGGTGTACGCACTACTGAAAACGATAGATTAGGTCTATCCGATCCCGTAACATACACATTTGCACAATCTAAGCCTAATAATTTTTAATATCATTTTCTACTGCCTTCGTAGCAGTCGCTGTGAAAGCCCCTACTACGGGACGTTTAGGCAAACTAGATAGCCAATCGCCAATCAATCTGTAGGACGGTCTAAAATCATGGCACTGTGCAAATACAGTGTCTTCATCGACAATAACTTGGAAATCGGCATAGAGGCGTAATACATTACAAAGAAATTCGATCCGTAGTCGTTTCTGGTGCAATATATAGTAATGTTAATCTTTCCTACGCACACCTCATTACGCGGTCTTCAATGAAAATTCGAGTCTGCGTTAGTGTACTAGTGATTAAGGCGAGCTTCCGGTATATTTTGATGCCAAAGCTATCTGCCCGATGCTCATAAAAGCGATGGTGTAAAGGTGAAAACTACAATGGATATGCCCGATTTACAGAGGGCTGGAATTTGAGCATATCGATTTCCCGGCGCCTGTAGGCATAATAGCTACTACGTCACTCATTTTGTAATAAAGATGCTGCCGGTGCCTCCTGGGCTGGGCGAAAGAATTGCCCAAAAGTGGGTTTGCAATAATTGCTGAGGCACGGTGACGTAGATTATTCGTCGCCATCGTATTCCTCCTTTCCTATCGTGCTATAAAAATATAGCTTAATAGCATAGAATTTGCAAAAACAAGAACTATTATATCTATATATTGTATCATAGGTCATTTACATTTTAATAATCATCGATTTATCTCATTCATTTTTAGCAAACAAATTTACATGACCATTGTATAAATTCCTTTATTTCTTTATCCTATAGAATCATAATTTGTAATTTAATATTAACTATTATGTGTTTTGACGTGTCGATACAATCTTAAGGAGGTTTTTATATAGGCATGACACAAGACAATTTTAATGATTATAATCGCACTTTTGCCTTGTGTTTGGGACTGATGATGTGCATTGCGCAGTCTATTACTATCGCAAATCTAATAGTATTGGAGACTATATACTGGGCGGTCGCCAGCTGGGCCTGGATTACCGCATTGAGTGCCGAGGCATCAGACGCACAGGTGGTTTGGATGCTTATGGGCGTACCAAGCAGCCTATACGACGGGTATCTCCAGGCCTTTGGATTGCCGTAAGAGGCACTGCACCTTGACTTGAGGCTAACTGGAAATTCGTGTCGTCGAGTGCGCAACCCCACCGGGTAGCTGAGCGACAGCTTAACGCTGCGGATTAGTTTAAAGAATCGAGCTGCACGATCGATCTCAGTCGGTAGCTGTATTTCCACGCTGTTTGCTTTTAATTTTTCTTCCTCATCTACATCCTCTATGGATTTTGTGGCAGGTGGTAAGTGTTGCTTACCATCTGAGTTTGAGACTACACATTGTCCCTATTTAGTACAGCAGGCATCAGTGGTATACCTTCCTTGGAGGTTTCTCGCCGTATCCTATGGACAGATTGCATTCAAGGTGCTTTGATGTTCTGCTATCTTAGCGATGCCGATTACTGCAGCCATGTACTTAGGTGGACCGATTGAAACGATGCAACTGATTCAAAGCGAATTCCCACAAGGTTTAAACCTATTTGGTGATACGAACGATATGTTTGCACTCATTATCGGTATTATTTCGTCTCTGGGTTGGGGCCTTGGCTGTTTTCAGGTCAGCCACATATTTTTAGTACACGTTTCATGGCCATTTCCGATGCTAAGGAATTATCAACGAGATATTGCTATGGTTTGAGTTTCATCCTCTCATATTAGCTGCCATCTTCGTAGGTCTCATCGGCCGAGATGTATATGTTGCCAGAAAGATTAGTTGGTACTGATGCGGAAACAATCTTCCTCGTTATGACTGAACGTTTATTTACCCCCTTTGTAGCTGGTCTCATTTGGTCCGCTGTACTAGCAGCTATCATGAGTACTGCATCTGCCCAATTATTGGTAACAGCCTCTGCTATCTCATGGCTTTTATGCTAATATCATCCATAAAACAGCATCCGATAAAGAACTCGTTCTTGTAAGTCGTATCGTTGTTTTATTAGTGTGCTACTGATCTCTATTTTCTTAGCGTAGACCTGATAGTCTTATCTCGTGACTGTAGTTTGCTTATGCCATGGGCTGGCTTTGGTGCCCGCTTTTTGGTCCGGCCATACTCTTCTCCCTGTTCTGGAAACGCATGACACAGCCGTGGTTGTATTGCGGAGGCATCGTTGTGGAGTGGTCTTGCATTTTAATCTCGAAAACAATTTGCCTTCTTCAGACCTCTGTAAATCGTACCAGGATTTATTTTCTCCTCTATTGCGATTTACATGTCAGCATCTTAGACAAATACCTCCACGTCCTGTATTAAAAGATTATAAAAACAGAGAAAAATGCATGTTCATAAAGGCATACAAAAGGAGCTATTGAGTAATCAAATAGCTCCTTTCACATATTGTGCTAATCCATCTCGAATAAACTTCACGTACATCAAACACTAATGATGAAGGTGACAACACTTTCACACTTTGCATATATTGTAGTGCCCAATATTTAAATCTTCTCGATTAACATGAACTCGACATTCCACCTTGTGATCTGTCACCTTTGTAGCCGTGTTACATTCCATCAAACCAATCGAGGGATTTGATTTACAATACTCCGCTTCGCTTCAAAGGATACGGTTACTGATTCACCACCAAAACATATAAATATGTTCATTCATGTATTGTTGCACATTGAAGGGTATCTTTGATTGTGATAACCTTGAATATCTCGCAATGGCTTACGACGTATATCTAGTACCTTAATCTGTCCAATTCTATCCACCCGAAGCGTAGACATATCATCGTGGTTATCGTGATTTCCAACCAAATAATATTGACCACGACTGGCCACTAATTGGTATGGATTAAAAATGTAACTCGTTCGTTACCTGTTGCATCAAGATTTGGATGAAGTTTTTATCTACATCAGGCTGATAGTATACTAACGAAATCTTTTCTCCCTTCCGTAACTGCTTTTCAATGAGATCGATATTTAGGAATAACTCTGACTTCTCATGAGATAGCCAGAAGTGCTATTAATTTGCCCTCCATGAGATTTAAAGTAACGGCTACCTAATGATGAAACCTTGTTAATTAAATCTTGGCGCTGATTAGGGTTGATATGACGAGATGCCAATAAGCCATCAATTAGCAGATGTAATTCTCGTTTCTTCAAAGGGATGAATCATATAAAAATTAATGCGGCGAATGAGCCATCTGCACCTAATGCAGACTCTTCACACTTAATATTGAATTACTATCAGATTCTATAAATCATTTAGATGACTGCCCAAAGTTTTACGGTCTACCGTCAAATCATATTTTTTTGCTAAGATGCTACGTATCTCTTCTTGGGAGAGCGTATGATTTGCATCCGTTTCATCTCTTAGGATTTCTAGTATATATACTAGCACCGCCTTTTTAGACGCCATGGGCAACTCCTTTTACAATATACTTTTAACAACATAAAACATGGTGTATTACAACCATCTTATATACATGTACACAAAATCACTCATCACAAAGTATATCACAAAAGTCATCTTTACTTCATGTATTTTTCATATATTTCTTCATATTTCCTATATTTTTAGCAACTTATCATAACTAAATGTAATATTTATAAAATAATTTGAAAATATAAAAATAAAAATTAAAGACCAATCATAATGGTGAAAATTGGTCTTTATACATATACTTATTTAATTTTATTTTCTAAGTAGCCTAATGTTTGCATACGTTTAGTCAATTCAGTATAAAAAGCCTCGGCCATAGCCGTTTGATTTTTCGCTTGCCCACCTTGACGCTCTACACACCGAAATATTCTTTTTAATAATAATACAATGGTAGTGAATTTTGGCCTGGCTCATCGAATTTTCCATAAAACATCAAATCTCTTCATCGGATAAATTGTCTACATCATTCGGAGGTTGCACCATACATAAGCTCTGAACGCTGTCAAGTAAATGGCTTTCAAGCAAATTTTGTAAATCTAGCAGGCACGGACGACTTGCCTCCTTATAGAGGGATTTTTACATATGGATGTTTAAAGAAACGTAAAGTACCTCGTACAATATCAGCTAGCAACATATAATGCATTAACAGCAGTTTCAGACTTTCATCATCACCCTTGGCAGCATCATTATTGCAGCTTTCACAATCGCTAACGCCTCAATCATATTGAACTGACCACCATCTTTAATAATAGATTGGAATGTATCGCGCAATATCATTCTCAAACATGGATGAAACCTTCTTCATCAAAGAGAATAGTATAGGTAAAACTATTAATGATGGTACGCATAGGTACTGAATTTACAAGTTCAGGGGTTCCCATATCATAGGATACAGTTTGTCCGTGATTAGCCTTACAGATAATAGATTTTCTAAATGTTGTATCCAAGATAAAATCCAAATACTGTTCTTGAGCTACGCTGATCGTCTCAGGGCAAGTTTCTCTAATGTATCTGCAATATCAGAATCAAAACTACGCACCATGGATAATGTTAAATCAACATCACATAAATATGCCAGATTATGAGCTTTTAAATGATCATTAAATTGATAGAAATATACAGGATCATTATTAGGTTCTAAATGGTCATGACCAACATAGTAATCGTCCTTTTGCATAACAGAACGAAGGGCACCTAAGAACTTACTATTTCGCTCTTTTAGATTATCGTATTTTAAGATTTGGCTGCCTACAATACTCCCCACTGTTTTACCATGAAGTACCTTTTCCTTATGGTTAAATTGTGCTTTATCACGGTTGCTAAACAGCATCAATTGACGGACTTCTTCCATTGTATGCCATCCTGGATAGGTATTATAGGACACATAAGCGATACCATCCTCTGCTAAATGTTCATCAATAAGGCGTAGTAATGCATCCTTTACATCATTATCTACCCAGGAATAAACACCATGAGCAATAATGTAATCAAATGTCCCCAATTCACTACCAATAGATGCAATATCAGATTGAATCAAGGAAACATTTGTTAGACCTGCATTGGCAATCACTTCATTGCCCTTTTCAACTTGTTCTTGTGAAGTTCACACCTACAAAATGTCGCCTCAGGATTAAATAAGGCTTGAGAAATAATATTGCCACCATAGGTTTGCACCTAATTCTAATACCACTTGCAGTTTTTGGATTTGGCGCAGAAACTCCAAGCAATCCTATAGGCTTCAAGCGTAGCAGGGGTTGTATATGGGAAAGGCATCGATTTATATCCTAATTCACTATAAATTGTTTGTTGTACGTCATTTGTATTTGTAGTCATAATGTCCTCTATATTTAAATGCACATGTATCGTATATAAATAACTATGGATAATACACATATACTATTTATTATACCAAAATCATGCGTTTTATACACCTTATCCCTATCGACAAGCATGATAAGCGCAAAATAGGCATCCTCATAAGAGATGCCTATTGATTATATGCCGTTTGAAGACTAATTATTTAATGTCTTTCGAACCTTTTTGTAAGCGAACATAGCTTAAGCGACGTTCTTTAGTACTTGTTCCAGTTTTGATGAACAATTCTTCTGCAACGTCTGGAGCTGCTTTAGCCAAGGCAGTAACGAACTTCACCTTTAAGGAAGTTTTTGGAACTCTTCGTGGTTGCCTCTTTAGAATCCAAGGAGAATGGGTTTTACCTTCTTCTGGGTTGTGGATTGTATCTGTAAAGATCCCAGTAACCACAAGCAACTGCTTTTGCGTTGTTCTTCTTGAGCTTTACCCATACCAGCTTTGATACCATGGTTAATACATAGCTGTAAGCGATAATCAAGGATGGACCTGGATATCTTCCAGGCTTCACTGTATAGCTTTCATCAATTGGTTTTTATCTGCCACTCTAGCTACTTGTGCTACGTATACATAACCATAGACATAGCCATCATGCCAAGGTCTCTTAGTACGTTTACCAGCTGCCGCAGATTGAGCTACGGCAATGTTAGTGGTTTGAGAAGCTTGACCACCAGTGTTAGGTATACTTCCAGTATCGAATACGAAGATGTTGATGTCTTCGCCAGAGCTAATACATGGTCATACCACCGAAAACCGATATCGCACGCCCAGCCGTCACCGACCGGATCCAGTGGGAACGTTTGATCAATTGTTTTCTCAAGAAGTTCTTTTCAACTCAGGAGTTGTAGCACCTTCGAGCTCGATAGCTGCTACTAAACGTTCGGAACGTTGACGAGTAGCCGCACCAAGGTTAGCAATTCAAGCCATTGTTCTAAAACTCTTTCAATTCGCCAGTAGCACTTTCAGCAGCTTTCGCAGCCACTTCTGCTAATTGTTGACGAACTTTCTTAACGCCGATGTACATACCATAACCATACTCAGCATTGTCCTCGAACAAGGAGTTAGCCCAAGAAGGACCTTGACCTTGTTGGTTAGTTGTGTATGGAGATGCGGGACATGGAAGCACCCCAGATGGAGGAACAACCAGTTGCATTGGCAATCATCATGCGGTCGCCGAATAATTGAGTTAACAATTTAGCGTAAGGAGTTTCACACAACCTGCGCAAGCACCGGAGAACTCCAGACAATGGTTGTTCGAATTGAGAACCTTTAAGAGTCTCTTTCTTCATAGGGTTTTCTTTTACAGGAAGGTTAACACCGTAATTCCAGAGCTTCCAGCTTGTTCACTCAGTGTCGATGGAAGTCATTACGATAGCTTTTGCCTTTTGGAGATGGACAGACATCGTCAGCAGTTACCACAACCCGACAGCGGTCTAATGGGGGATACTGCGATACGGAATTGAAAGATCTTTTAGCGCTCCCATAGCAGGGATTATCGAAAATGTTCTGGAGCCGCAGCCACTTCTCTTTGATGCCAAGATTGGACAATTGTAACATGTGACATAAGGACATTGGTTACATTGGATACAGTTTTCTGGTAACCATTTTGGAACGAAACAATGCAGGACCACGTTTTTCGTATTTGCAGTACCAGCGGGTAATGCTACCATCTTCGTAACCAAACAAAATGTGGATCAGGAAGATCGTAACCAGCTTGTGCATTGATTGGTGTGCAATGTTTTTGAACGAAGGATGGGCAAGATTCACAACCAGGTTTAACTGCGTGACCGCCTTCATCAGCAGCGTTTTTCAGTCAGCTGGAACGTCAACTTTACAAGTGCGCCAACGTGCGTCGATAGCACGTTGTTCGTGTCAACGATGTTTTGACCTTTTTACCGTGGAGTTACTACGGATTCTTCGTGTTGATAGCATCATCTACAGGATGATTTCAGTTAGTTTGAAGGATACAACGAGTTACCATGTTGATACGACCGCCCAAACCGATTTCGGAGCGATTTTCGCAGCGTTGATGATGTGAAGTTCAATTCTTTTTCTGCGATTTCCACGACGTAATTTAGCAGGTAAATGTTCGCTCAATTCTTCAGGGGACCAAGTACAGTTCAACAGATATGCCCGCCTTTTGATACCGCGAATCAGAGTCGTATTCATGTACATAGGATTTTGACGATGACATGCTACGAATTGAGGTTCAGTAATCAAAGTAAGGTAAGTTGATTGGGTTGTTGCAAAACGAAGGTGAGACATTGTTACGCCACCAGATTTTTGGGTCGTAATCAGTATGCTTGAGCAAACATATCGATACGGTCACCGATGATTTTGATAGCGGTTTATTCGCACCTACAGTACCGTCAGAACCAGAGCCCCAGAATTTACATTCAGTCAAACCAGGAGTTTTCAACTCTACGCCTTCAGCACGATACAAGGACAAGAATGTAACATCATATTTGATCCCAATGTGAAGAATTTCCCTGCCATTTTCAGCGTTTAAGTTATCGAATACAGCTACGATGTCTGCAGGGATAACGTCTTTGGAGCTCAAACCATAACGACCAGCGATAACTTTTACGTTACGGCCACCGTCAACTACAGCTAGCCGCTTGAACGTCTAGAACAATGGTTCAGCCAAAGCGCCTGGTTCTTTTGTACGGTCCAGAACTGCAATGCGTTCTACGGTTTGAAAGTGCTTTCAACAAACGATGCGTTGCGAATGGACGGAACAAGTGAACGTTGATGAAACCAACTTTACGACCCAATTTGTTGAGGTAATCAACAGTGGATTGTACAACTTGAGCGGAAGAACCCATAGTTACGATTACATCAGTTGCATCAGGAGCACCATGGTAGTTGAACAATTGGTAGTTAGTGCCAGCCAATTTGTTGATTTCGTTCGTATAGTGTTCTACAACGTCAGGAACGTTTAGATAGAATTTATTGGATCTTCGCGATGTTGGAAGTATACGTCAGGGGTTTTCTGCAGTACCACGAGTTACAGGAGCATCTGGGTTCAAAGCGTTTTTACGGAAAGCTTGAACTGCTTCCATATCAACTAATGGTTTCAAATCTTCATAGTCCCAGATTTCGATTTTTTTGAATTTCGTGGGATGTGCAGGGGAAACCGTCGAAGAAGCTGATGAAAGGTACACGAGTTTTAATAGCAGTCAAGTGAGCAACTGCAGACAAGTCCATTACTTCTTGTACGGAGGATTCAGCTAGCATAGCGCAACCAGCTGCACGAGCAGCCATTACGTCTTGGTGGTCACCGAAGATAGCCAATGCATGTGCAGCTAATGCACGAGCAGCTACTTGGAATACACCTGGGAGTAATTCGCCTGCTACTTTGTATAAGTTAGGAAGCATCAATAACAAACCTTGGGAAGATGTGAAAGTTGTTGTCAATGCACCAGCTTGTAAGGAACCGTGGAATGCGGCAGCGGCACCTGCTTCAGATTGCATTTCTACAACTTGTACAGTGTTACCGAAGATGTTTTTACGACCAGCAGCAGACCATTCGTCAATGTGTTCTGGCATTGGAGAAGATGGTGTGATTGGGTAAATCGCAGCAACTTCTGTAAAACCATAAGAAACGTGAGCAGCCGCTTGGTTGCCGTCCATAGTTTTAAATTTACGACTCATGTGATTATTGCCTCCTTAAGCATTTAGCAAAAATAGAACACTTGCTTAATCTATCATTATGTTTAGGAATAACAACCATTACAAACTTGCGCACATGAAAAAATAATGCAATAATATATATGTTATATATAATATGGCATTATGAGTAAGCAAACTTTTTTGTAGTGGGCACAACCATAATTCCTAATATCATAACTTGATATAGCCCTATAAACTCATTATAACGTGGCGAGCTATATCAAACGCAATACATACAGCGCTTGGTACCTTGCCAATATCGCTATCCATGCTTTACTTAAATGTAATAGCTGATTGCATTTTTAGTAATAACTATTCTCATTTAAGGTTTTCCTTTATATCACATCCTTTTATTTACAGGGGGTTAGTTATGGATTTTCACCATTTAAAATACTTCGTAGAAGTAGCTGATCAAAAGAGCTTTAGTAAAGCAGCAAGAAATTTACATATCTCACAATCCGCGATTAGCCGCACAATAAAAGCATTAGAAGATGAACTTGGGCGTTGTCCTCTTTCATGCGTAATGCCAAAAATCCGTAGAACTCACTGATGGTGGTACCATCTTTTTAACTCATGCAAAACGTGTTGTGTTCATGTTTGAACATTTAAAAACAGATTTTGAAAACGAATTTCGTTTGGAGCAAGGTTCCATCCGTATTGGTATCCCTCCTATTACGGACGCACCAATTTTTGCACAATTATTAGGCGAATTTAAAAAGGTATATCCACAAATTGATTTAGAATTATACGAACAAGGTTCTAAGAAGGTTGAAAATCAGTGTTCAAGAAGGTCTAATCGATATTGGTATCATCTGTACAAAACCAAATCCTAAAGAATTTGAAGCTTTTTATCTTACATCTGATCCATTGTCCGTAATCCTTCCTAAAACTAGTCCACTAGCTAAAGAACCGGAAATTCGTTTAGAAATGCTTTCAGAGGAATCCTTCGTACTCTCACAAGGACGATTTCAATTTACATGATGAAATTATCAAAGCATGTAAACACACAGGTTTCCAACCTCATATCGTTTTTGAAACGAGCCAACGTGACCTCATGTTACAAACTGTTAGTGCTGATCTTTAGCCATCGCTCTTACTACCATCTCGCCTCTGTCCTGAGGTAGGTGAAAATACAGAGGTTGGTTCCAAGGTTGTAGTACGCCCTCTTGTTCCAGAAATCATCCATACATTATATGTTATCTGGAAAAAAGGTCACTACCTCTCCCATGCTTCTCGCTTGTGGTTAGACTTCGTTAACTCCAAATTACCATTACCTGGTCTACAATTGGAGGCCACAAATAATGAATAAACCATCTGGGCTCGCAGCAAAATTGCGGGCCCTTTTGAAACTAAAGAAACGCCTATGTGGGCTGTTATTTTTGATTCTAATCACCGTTATCATTATTCAGCAAATCCAAATATCAGAATTACAATGGCGCGTTGATGAAGATCATGATGGATCACTCTATCGAAAGTGTCGCTGGTCGACTTTATATTTTTAGAAGGTATGGCCAATAAACACGCCGATCAAATTGAGGAACTAGAAACATATATCCGTCAATTACAAAAATGATGGTGCCAGATATGACTGGGGAACTCAAAACAATTAGAATGGTTGCATCCAGAACTCAAGGTAATTCCTCCTGACGGGAGATCCTAACCCTTTGAAATCGACAGATCTCAACCTAGATATGAACCCTGGAAAAGTGCCCGATGTAAAGAAATAGAATAAAAGAGCTATATCTATAGATAGCACCGATACCATGTGTATAAGTGTATTAAAGATATAGCTCTTTTTATATTACTAATTAATTCTATATTTAGTTATCCTTATGTTCCATTGATTTTGGTAATGTCAAAATCAATAGACCTGCTAAGGAACATACAAGCGCCCATTACATAGTAGCCCGTAGCAAAGCTACCAGTATGTCCGTTGATAAAAGCCAAGCATATAAGGGCCTACCCAACCGCCCTATATTACCGGATGAATTAATAAGTCCCATAGCGCCTGCTGCAGCTGCACCCAGATAAGAATGTAGTTGGCATTGTCCACCATACGCCCATACCACCATCACACGCCCAACAGCCGTTAAACAAATGAATAACAAAGCTGATTTCTGGTGATGGACTATGTGGTGTTGCAATAAAACCTATGGTACCAACAAACAATGTGGTAGCCACATGCCAACGTTTTTTTCATTGCGTTTCTCTGAGGAATAGCCACAGAAAATACTTGAACTAATAATGCCGCACTCATCGGAATGGCAATAGACCAGGCTACAACACTTGGTGGCCATCCGGATAAGCTTTTAAGAACTTGTGGCATCCAGAAACTGAATCCCCAGAACCCAATAACCCACAAGAAATAAATTAATGACTAATCGCAATACCTTTGGATCTTTCAAGGCTTGCCAAATAGTGTATTTTTTTTTACGGATTGTTTTTCAGCTTCTTCCTTAGCAAGCTCTTCTTTCATATATTCTTTCTCTGCATCAGTTACCCAAGCGCTTCTTCTGGTTTTTCTTTCATCCAGAATGCAAAAATGAAAGCAAAAGATAACAGCTGGTAATGCTTCTACAATAAACAACGTACGCCATCCATGTAATCCAAAGAATGTCGTATCGAGTAATACGCCCTGCTAATGGACCCACCGATAATGTTAGAGAATAACAGAGGATGTGAGCATTAATGAAATTGCTTTAGCCCGTTCTCTCGGTAGAAAACCAGTTAGGTATCAATAAAGAATAGACTAACCGGATATAATGACGCTTCACATAAAGCCCTAACAAGAAATCGATATAAGAAGAACTCCCACTCCGTAGTCATTGTCGTCATGAGGACACATACAATGCCCCCAACTAAACATGATACGTGCTACCCAATGCATCGCATTGAAATCTCGATGCTAATCAGACGATGCAGGGACTTCAAATAAAAACATAGCCAATAAAGAAAATACCTGCGCCCATACCAAATACTTTCTGGTGTTAACCATGGTAAATTTCTCCTTTCATGGTCAAAGTCCCTGCATAGGCGATATTTACACGGTCTAAAAAGGCAATAATAGAAACAATAAATAATGGTAGGATGACATGCAACATACGCCGACTTGTAAAATCCTTTGAAAATCGATAGCCCTCACTTTGAGGCTCTGGTACAGATGATGAGTTCATATGAATCCTTTCTACTTACTATATGATACGTACCATAATATATTAAAAAAACAAATGTCCTCTGTCAATGATATTATATAGAATATAGAGATAACAAATTAGAATATGTAGCATACAAAAAAGCACCTTATATCTGCTATATAGAATCTCCTCTGAGATTTATAGCAGTATATAAGGTGCTTTCACATTCAGTATTCAGATATTAACGTCTGTTACCAAAGATTCGTAACAAGGATAAGAACAAGTTAATGAAATCAAGGTACAAGCTAAGTGCACCAGCAATTTCGATACGATCTAAAATCGTTTCATCTTCAGATAGTGCCAATTGAGTCACGCTGTTTTTAATCATGTTCATATCAACAGCTGTAAAGATGGAGAATACTACTACCCCAACGTAGCCAAGAATCAAACTAATTGTGCTATAGCTAATCGAGCTAAGATAAGGAATCGAAAAGTACGATGCTGCCATAAACACGAGACTTACGATAATCATGCCAAAGATAGCCGCCACTAAGTACGGCGTTAATCCGGCTAAATTTTTCTTAGTCGTAAGGCCTACGATAGAAAAGGCAACGAAGAACGCCAACGCCCCAATCAATGCAGGTACAGTGGCTTCCATGATACCATATGCTAACGAAACAAGTGATAAGGTTACCCCATTCAATGCGCTATAAATGAAGAACATCGCATATAAGGACATAACATTAGCTTTATATGTGCGCATGCTAAACAAAAATACCACGGCTACTTCTGCAATCAACAAGATATTAAAATTGCTAGCTGCAAAACGCGCCCAAGACGGATTCATTAGCGTCGCAACACCAATACCTAATGTAGTCAATAAGCCGACAACCATCCATAAGATGGAACCCTTTAACCGTTGAGATACAATACTTTCTACCAATGCTACATCATTAGCATTTGGCGTTTGTGTCATGTATGGATTCATAAGAACCTCCTTGCTATTTGTAGTTTATATAGTTTGTTATCTATCTTTATATTATACTAAAAATTCTTATTCAACGCCATAAAAACACATTGTATAAAACCAAATCATAAAGAAATTTGAGTCCTTCTACCTCACTAGTGACCCACTTTCTGTTATCGTTCCTTAAAAAGCACTTTATAGTATGAATATATCTCTATCACAAGATAAGAAAATACTATAAAGTGCTTTCATATTAATTAGTATTAACAGGATCATAATCAGCAGGCACTGGCGCAACGATACTCACAAAGACAATATCTTCCGTTCCAGTATTTTTTGCACCATGACATTCACCCTTTTTAGATACTATAACTTGCCCCTTTGTAAAAGGCACCTCTGTATCAGGTGTTGGATAAAATACACCCTTGCCTTGCAATATAACCCATATATCATCAGAGTGATGATGATAATGTTTTGGTAAGGTTTGACCAGGTTTAATAACCCATACTGAACCACCTGTGGAATCAGTTTGATAAAATGGCGTCCTAACAGCATTCTCCAAACTTTCAACTTTCACAAGTTCCATATCAAAAACACGTTGATTACTCATAATACCCTCACCTTTCATCAATTAACGACTAACGAGTTCCTGAAGCATATTCACCCATATTTACATCAAGCACTGCTCTCACCGGTTGAATTAGAGAATCCTCATAATGCAATGTCCATTGAACATTTGAATCCAATTCTCCATTCTCTAGGCCGCTAATAGTATCACCATCACCCACAGGATTGTCATTTTCTAAAATAAAATACAGCATATTATATGCATGAATAACTACATCATCAGGATTCATACCATGAAAGTGATACTGTACATCAGGCAAGAATAAGGTGCTCATCCCCACCGAGTCAACCATCATATCTTCTGTACCTTGAATGTTAAAATATCGCACATTAACTGCATAATCAATAAAACGAGTTACAGCCTTATCTGGATAATTTTCAATCGATTCACGACTTAAAAACTTACGAGATGGACCAAAGACAACGGCCTTACAAGCCGGATATAATTCTAACAAAGCATCTACATACTTTACGAGCATATCAGCACGCTGTTTTGACTCTAAACCAGCAGCTAACATATCCGTAGCAAATACTCTATATTCGCACTCTGCCAACAAGTCATCTACATTGGGACAATTCCATACCTGACTACGATCAAAATCGTCTAATACAGGCTTATCAATTTTCTCACATTTTGTAATCATCAATGTTGGAGGAACCTCTGCATCATTATCCTCATAATGCACCTTATAATTCTGAGGTGCAAAACCAGCTGAATCCGCCCCATAACTAAAACAATCTACAGTGCCTAAGTGCTTTGTAAATACCTCAACCATATGCTCACGGTCAAGTATATCACAATGCTCCGCCATCAGCAACTCAACAAAAAATATACCACCAGGACGACCTGAAGTATCCGTTAAATCCTGTTTAAATACTTGGCTCATAGTCTCTCTCCTATTAATATCAAGAAAGTCCAAAATACTGCTATATACTCTCCTACAAATTATCTTTAGATATAAGCTTTTTTTATTTTCTAAGTTTTTAATGACAATAATTGTTTTTTTAGCTAATGCTCTTAATTCTATCATTCTTTCCTTTTTGAGAAATGCCCTTACTAATTAAAAATTGCATTATAGCTTTCCATGTTAGCTAAAACTAATAATTCCTGTAAATTAGCATAGTCACGCATATTACCTTTTAATTTAGGGGTTTTCATCACGCCACTGTTTTAGCTCTCTTATCAAATAATGCTACATTTAGCAAATCTGCTTCGCTAGCATATTTATATGATAATTGCTCATCTGTTAAATCATTTAAAAGATATTCTTTAATAGCGTCTGTGTGAATTTTATAATTAAGTTTTGATATTTCACGATTCAAATTCCAATTTAAGGATAACTTTGAATTTTCATCTGATTTAAGACGCTTATAATCTTGTATGACGTACATTTTAAATTCAGCCGAAATCCATGAAGCAAACTCAAAAGCTATGTCACTATATGCAAAAGCCCCTCCATATCGACCACTCTTCGAAATAATGCCGATTGCATTTGTTAAACTTATCCATTTCTTGGGCGATAAAGTAAATGAATTATATCCCGCTTCAGATTTAATTCGGTCGAATTCGACCGAATTAAAATTCGTATTATTTAAGCTCTCCCACAAACCTAAAAACTCAATAGTATCTTTTCTTCTCATCCAGTTTTTAATTACATCACTAGGTTCATCACTTTTATATCGAGCTATGTCTGTTAGACTAATATAATCATTCATAAAGTCTTCTGTATATACTTGAATTGACAAGCCCTTTGCAGACAAACTATCTTTTTTTTACATTTGTCATACTAAACCTTCTCTCACCTTATACAAAAATAAATAATATATTATTATCTAAATTATACAATAAATCTAACGTAACTGTGATAAGAAAAGGTTCTATAATAAATGTTGGGGTGACACCACTACGGTGTCACTTCCAACATTATTTTTTTTGAAAAAAATAAGCATACAAGACTCACATACTTTACAATAAAAGTGTCAAAGTCCTAAAGAAAGGATGTGAGCTTATATGCCTACTACTGATTATACTGAATTTTTACATAATGTAAAACAAGAGTTTATTACAAACAGCTACGAATTGGACGGAACATTTATTTTTGACATAGAATTACCGGTAACACCACATATTTGCCCAAAATGCGGAGAAACTACAGAGCGTATTAAAGATTACCGTATACGTACGGTAAAATTTGGAAAAGTACAACGAGGACCATTAATTGGAAAATACAGACAACGTCGATATATTTGCCCTCATTGTAAGCACTCTTTTTCCGAGAACAATCCATTTGTACGAAAACATATGCAACTAAGTATAACCAATATTAATTTGTTATTTGATAAACTTACTGAAAGTGTAACCTATACTGCTATCGCTAACGAGTGTGATACATCTATTACTACAGTATTACGCTATTGCTCTATGATTACTATACCTAAGCCTAAAACATTACCTACTGTTATTGGTATTGATGAATTCAAAGGAAATGCGGAAGGTCATCAATACCAAGTCAATTTAACCAATCCAGATACACATGAAATATTAGACATTTTACCGAAACGTGATACGCAAGCATTAATCCGCTATTTTACATCATTTAAACATAAAGATCGCGTACAAGTTAAGTTTATTGTAATGGATATGTCCATACAGTTTAAACGCATCATGGAGGCGCTATTTCCACATGCGCATATTATCTGTGATCGATACCATGTGTGTCGACTTGTGGATTGGGCGGTAGAGCGAGTTAGAAAACGTGAGCAACATAAACTGGCTGCTTATTCACGTATGTTAAAACAGAATCGACGTGTGCTAATGAAACATCCAGATCATTTAACGGAAGCTGAACACATTAAGCTCTGTGAAATACTTCGAATTTCTGAAGATTTACGAAAAGCATATGCTTTAAAACTATCTTTTAGAAAAATCTTTTCAACCTATGGTAAACAAGGGATAGCTACACATTTAAAGCATTGGTTAGAATTAGTGAAAGCATCTGGTTTGAAAGAATTTAATAACTTCTTTACATCGTTTCCTGCATGGATGACTTAATTAACTAATGCATTCTTACTTCCATATTCTAATGGATACACAGAAGGAACTAACAACAAGATTAAGGTATTAAAACGAATAAGCTATGGACTTCGCCATTTTGGTAGATTTAGAGTACGTATTCTACTTTTGAGCAAAAAGAATGGCACCAACCATACATATGATTGGTGCCAAAGAAGGCTCGTAGGGTGAACACCCCAACATTTGACAGAGAGCCTAAGAAAAGACCCTCTCCGTGGTCCGTAGAGGAACTTCAGGCATGTGTGAGTCCTAGGACCATGGAGAGGGTCTTTGTATTATTTAATCAGCAAGGGATGGTGATACCGCCAGCGGAACCGTAACGGATTCTACCGCGCTCCACAACATCCACACCACCAACTCAATTATAGAGGTTTACGAACCACGTCGATAATAGAACCATCGCGGTATTCTACGATTGCGATGATGTCTTCGTCTTTATCAGATACAGGGATATCTTGTGGTTTACCTACTAAATCAAATGCTAATTGTTGTAATTCTTCAATTGTGAAGATAGGCAAGTTGCTATCTTTGAAGCGTTCAATCAAATCAGTACGAGCTGGGTTGATTGCGATACCGTATTCAGTAACGAGTACGTCAACAGAGGAGCCTGGTGTAATTACAGTTGCTACTTTGTCACGGATCATTGGCAAGCGGCCACGGATCAATGGGCAAGTAATAACTGTGCATTTAGCACCTGCTGCTGTATCGGAGTGACCGCCAGAAGCGCCCATCAATACACCGTTGGAGTCTGTCATTACGTTTACGTTGAAATCAAGGTCGATTTCAGTAGCACCAAGGAATACTACGTCGAGGTAGTTTGTAGTGCAGTCTGTCCATGGGTTAGCGTACATGGAAGCAGACATTTCGATATGTGCAGGGTTTTTATCCAAGGATGCAGCTGCAGTAGTATCGAATGTTTGAGTATCATAGATAGCTTTGATTAAACCTTCTTCAAGCATACCAGTCAAGATACCAGTAGCACCACCGATAGCAAAGCCACCAGCTTCACCGCGTTTGCGAAGTTTTTCAGCAATAAATTTTGCTACAGTCAATGGAGCACCACCAGCACCCAATTGGAATACGAAAAGCCTTCTTTAATGATACCCGCTTGGTCAAGGAATTCACCAGCTAGTTCAGCGATTTTAATTTGAATAGGGTTCTTAGTGAAAGCCAATTGCACCAGAAGCAATACCTTCTGGGATCGCCGATGCTTTCAACAGGAACAACATAATCTACATCTGTTTGAGGGAATGGCATAGTTGTGTACATAGTCAACCAAGTTATCAGTGATGATAACAGTTGTATCTGCATAGTGAGAGTCAACCTTAGCATAGCCAAGTGCACCACATGCGGATTTACCCATACGACCAGTTGCATTGCACGAGGGTCAGCTGTAGGAGCAGCCCATGAAAGCTACGTCGATATGAACTTCGCCAGATTCGATAGCACGAGCACGGCCACCGTGAGGACGAATGACTACAGGGCGTTTTAATACGCCAGGGTTTTTGTGTTAAGAATTTACCAAGACGATCGCGCAAGACCAGATGTTTCGAGCGCTGTAACAGTACCGTCTTGAATCATTTCTACTAAGAAGTCATGGCATGGGAGACAAGGAAGAAGATGCGATTGTAATATCTTTAATACCTTTCGCTTGAACGCGTTCCATAACCATTTTCATAACATAGTCGCCATTGCGCAAATGATGATGGAAGGACAATGTCATGCCATCTTTTACGCCAGCTTTTTCGATTGCTTCATCAATGGAAGCAAGAACTTTATTAGTACCAACACGGCTCATGTGAACAGGTTTACCTGCACGTTTTAGCTTTAGGTTCAATTGCGAATTCACCTTGATATACTTCGCGACCTTCTAGTGCTGGGATATTTGTTGGGATATCGCGACCTACTTTATTTAACATCGTATTCTGCTCCTTCCTCTAATTCAACTTTAATGCCTGCTGCACGTGCTTTATCAACTACGCGTTGTGCACGAACTACGATAGGACCATCGATCATTTTACCATCTACGGAGATTACGCCTTTATTGTTGCGCAATGCATCAGCATAGCTGTTCAATACCTTAACGGAATGAGCGATTTCTTTTTCATCAGGAGTGAATACTTCGTGGATAATTTTGATTTGGCTTGGGTGGATGCAAGATTTGCCGTCATAACCCAATGCTTTAATGAATTCAACTTCTTCGCGGAAGCCTTGAGGGTCTTTTTACGTCAGAGAATACAGTATCGATTACGCGGATACCTGCTTCGCGTGCTGCATGAAGGATTGTTTGACGAGCGAACAACAATTCAACAGCTGGTTTATGTTTACCTGTGCGAAGGTCAGCACGGTAGTCTTCAGCGCCAAGAGCGATAGCAACTACGCGAGGACCATGGCAGATTTCGCGAACATTGTACAAGCCACGAACGGATTCGATAGCTACGATAATATTGATTGTACCTTCTGGCCAGCCATTAGCTTTTTTTCCACTTCTTCAATTTTCTTCGCTACGATTTCAACTTCGGATACGTCTTCAGTTTTTAGGTAAACGAATCATATCAGGTTTTAGCTGGAACGATAACATCAAGATCGTCATAACCATAAGGTGTTTGTGTAGGATGGTTGATACGAACAACAGTTTCAGCGCGGAATTTACGAGATTTCAATGCTTCTGCAGTCAAAAGACGAGCTGTGTCTTTTTCTGTAATAGGCACGGAATCTTCGATATCGATCATGATGGAATCAGAGCCGTGAATATCAGCACTGTTAATCATTTTTGGTGTATTACCAGGAACGAACATCATGGAACGGGATAAAGCGTTTTTTAGCCGCTTCTGTAAGCGGATTAGTTTTTACTTCTGGAAATGTTTTATCGTTAGCCATTATGCTTTGCTCCCCCTTTCTAATGCGCCCAACACGCGAGCTTTAATTGTGTAATCCCAAGCATTTTTATCTTGTACAGTTACTTTTACGCCGTCAAAACCAGCTTCTTTAACTGTATTCAAGATAACAGATTTAATTTGGTCGCCATATTGACGCATAACTTTGGAAGTCAATTCGATTTCGATGCCGCTAGCAATCGGTTCTACCGTAACTAATGCATCATTTTTTTCGTCGAAGCCTGCTTGCGCAGCTTTCACTAATTGTGCCATGTTACATCCTTTCACTAAAAAATATATCAAATGGCAAAGACCAGACCGTCGCGAAGTCTGGCCCAAGCCGTAAAAACAATGATGAGTATAAAAATTAGATGGTGATTAAATCATACCGATGAAAGTCCACCAAGGGATACCTATTACAAAGAGTAGAAATCCCAGCTCAATACTGCTAAGATACCACCAGCAGTCCACCAATCTTTTCAAGTTATTATAACCTGCAGAGTAGATGATAGGACCAGGGGATGCACCGTAGTGAGTTACGAGACCACCAAATGCATTTGTAGCAAGCAATACTAGACCAAACATAACTGGATCTACACCTGATGCCATACCTACAGTTAAGAATACAGGAAGCATGGATGCGATATATGCAGTACTAGAAGCGAACAAGTAACGAATTACAACGCTGATAGCGGAAAGAATCAATACAACTACGAGTGGAGATACATCGAGTGCCAAGGTTTGCTTTGCATGAATGCTAGCAAGCCAAGCAAAGAATTTAGCTTTTGTTAAAGCTGTGGATAAACCAAGGATAGCACCGAAACCAGATGAATGTGTTCCAAACAGCTTTTTGTTTGAACCATATCATCCCATGTGATGATGCCGGATAAGAAATACAACAGTCATAGCAACTAATGCTACTGCTGTTGGGACTCAAATCAAAAACCGATAGCTGGGAAAGATGCAATGCCCATACCGATAAGAGCAAGGATGAATACAACAGCCAAGATTTTTTCAGACATTTTCATAGGTCCTAATTTTGCAAGACCTTCAGTCAGCTAATTTCTTATTGTCGATTTTTACAGCTTCAGGACGGTCAATCCAGTAGCCTACAAGAGGAACAAAAGATCAACATTACAAGACCAGGAATGAGCTAAAGCCACAGCCCATTCAGCCCAAGTTCATGTTAAGGCCAGTAATCTTTAGTAACGAAAATCCAAATGCCAACACATTTGGAGCCATAGCTGTTAAGAACATGAAAGGACGTAATCTTTTGTTACGAAAGTAACCATTCATCAAGATAAAGGAACCACCGCGTTTTGCAGTATCACCAGGGATAAGAACCGATAGATTCTGCAATGGATAAGTTAATTGGATATACGATACCAGCTGCACGTGCTGTGTTAGAAGGTGTTGCTGGAGATAATACTAAATCAAGAAGTGCTGTTACATAGCCCAAGACGCAATACAGTAGAACCGAATGCACTAATCAAATGGTACGCAACGCGGTGACCAAGACCAGTTTTACCAAAAGGCAACGCTCAAGGAGAACGCAGCAATGATCATCCACAATGCTGTGGAGCCATAACCTACCAAAGATATCTTTTTGCATTGTCCAGAATAATGCAGATGCAGATAATACAGATAATAAAAATAATTTGAATTGGGATATGGTTTTAAAAATCAAACCTACGATACCTGCGATGTAGAAACCAAAGAGGCGCCACGCTTCGCAGTGAGCCCATCTGGTGGAGTTGTAAAACCAGAGGATAATAGGGATTAGCACAATAACGTGCTAATTTTAGAAAGTCTTTTCCATGTTTTCTTCCTTTCTTATAAAACATAGGCATATACTATCATCCTAACACTACCCCAGAAATTCGTGATACGCGACTATTACTCTATTGAACTCTAGTATTTAGTATGACTTTCATTATACGTTGCTAATCATTTGTCATGAAAAAAATAGATTACCTTTATAGGGGTCATAAAAAACTTTTTATAACTACTCATTCATACTTTTTATGCATTTTTCAGCATAGATTTTTAGCCTAGTAAATGAAAAAAATGCATGCATACACTCAAAATGGATGTATACATGCACTTACATGCTTTTACGTACTCATACATCTATAGTATGGCTCATTATATTAAAATTTACTAATACAGAAATAGCATAACAGATTATGCTTTATATTCTCTAAAAAAATACTATCATCCACTACGGTATGTTCTTTATAGTAATTACGTACATATTCTATAAATGTTTTTAACAGCAATCAGATTAGCAGCATCTTTTGTGTACACCATATTGGTATCACGCGTAATATAATTGCCATCCTTACTGCGCAATGGGACTAACATAAATATCTTTATCCTTTACAGGATCCAAGTCCCCATATAGGTTAAGATAGACCACCCTAGACCGGCCCGCACAAAGTGACGGCACGTACTCATAGAATTGACGTCCATCGCCACAATAGGAGGTTCTTCAAAATGCTCGGCACACCAGTTTTTCAATGATATTTGCAAACCGATGCATCTGTTTGGTATCGAATGAAAAGGCACTTTTCTCTAACGATTCTGGTGGCACAAGCTCTTTGTATACCAAGCAATATGGTTCTTCCAATAACAATTCTGAAGTGCCGGATACTTCATAGCCACCACGTGCAAAAGGCAACCATACAATCACCAGTATTAAACATCTTTCACCACTTGATGGCTGAAAAGCTGTCTTAACCTGAATATGTACATCTGGATACTGTTCTCGAACGATTTCAACAATGCTGGCAATTCATAATCTGCAAAATTTGATAGATGATGCAATCTTCAAGGTACCTTGAATCTTACCAGTAGACGATGTCAATGCATGGTCTAAAGACTCTCTATCATGCAACATGCGTTTGCAATAGTCATAATAGATCTCACCTTGTGGCGTCAATGCAATGCCTTCTGTGGTGCGAAGCAACAAGGAGTATCCTACACTATCCTCTAAATGACGCAGTCGATAGCTCAAAGCAGGTTGCGAAACAAATAACTTTTCAGCTGCTTTTGTTATATTACCTTCATCTACAACGGTTACAAAGGTACGCCATTCTTTATCATCCATAGTCGTACTCCTTTTTTATGACCAACCTAATTACATTATATATTGCTTATCTAGCATTCTGCAATGCCTGCAAAGACTTTGCCCCGTTCTCCATCGATGGTGACCTCTGCGCCTTCCAGCAATACGTCATGAGCGTCTTTAGCTCCCTAAGATGACAGGAATACCATACGTAATGCCCTGCAATAGCGCTATCCGATGTGTACCCATCTTCAACGGCTACAATACCGCCTGCTCGTTTAGCAATGTTCATCAACTCTGGTTCCATAGTCCCTACTACGAGGATATCGCCAGATTGGAAGCTTTCATAATCATTCTTATGATTAGCTGCAATAAATACGCGACCCGTAGCGGATTTACGCAAAGATACCATTGCCAGATAACAACACCTTGCCTGCAATATGAACGCGAATCATATTCGTAGTACCTGTAGAACCAGATGGTACGCCAGCGGTAACGACAACTAAATCACCAGAGTTGATGGCATTCGCCCCGAGAGCACCGGTAATCGCCTGTTTTACCATTTCATCAGAATTGATATTTTCACGGCCCTTGATGGCTTCAACGCCCCAGCACAATTGCATGCGACGAATCGTTTCATCATGCGGTGTAATGGCGATAATTTTGCAATCTGGACGGTGACGAGCCACACTAATCGCAGTATGACCAGATTCGGTACATGTCAAAATAGCTGCCGCCCCTAGATCACTAGCAACGCGCACGCTAGCCAAACATACAGCCTCAGTGGTTGTCACATCATCGCTTTCCTGCGTTCTGCTCTTATGATCATAAATGACGGATTGCTCCGTTACCTCTGCAATACGTGTCATGGTCGTAACAGCTTCTACAGGGTATGAACCATTAGCCGTCTCGCCAGACAACATAATAGCATCGGTGCCATCTAAGATGGCATTGGCCACATCACTCGCTTCGGCACGCGTAGGACGAGGGTTTTGAATCATAGACTCCAACATTTGCGTAGCCGTAATAACAGGTTTACCAAGACGATTACATTTTTCAATCATCATCTTTTGCAATACCGGTACTTCTTCGGCTGGAATTTCTACGCCCAAATCACCACGAGCAATCATAAGACCATCTGCTACATCGAGGATTTCATCAATATTATTAACCCCTTCAGCATTTTCAATTTTGGCGATAATCTTAATATCCTTTTGTTCAGATTCCAAGATGCGACGAATAGCCACCACATCCTTAGCTCGTTGCATAAAGGATGCGGCCACAAAGTCCACACCTTGTTGGCAGCCAAAGCGCAAATCTAATTCATCTTGCTCGGATACAGGTGGCAAGCTAAGCGCTACGCCTGGCACGGCCACCCGTTTGCGATTGCCGATTTCACCGCTGTTTTGAACGGTGGTAATGATGTTATTACCTTCAATAGCATCGATGGTCAATCTAACAAGGCCATCAGCTAAGAGAACCGTATCGCCAACATGCACATCGCCTACCAAACCTTTATGGTTTACAGTACTAATCTCTAACGTGCCTTCCACATCATCCGTAGTCAATGTAAATTGTTGCCCCGCTTCGAGGAATACCTTGCCTTCTTTAAATAGTCCCAAGACGAACCTCAGGGCCCTTTTGTATCGAGCAATAATGCGATTGGTTTATTGACAATCATCGCCGCATCACGCACCATTTGCATGCGCTCCGCTTGCTCTTCATGCGAACCATGAGAGAAGTTAAAACGAGCCACATTCATGCCAGCGCGCATCATATCTTCTAAAAATACCGAACTTTATCCGTGCCCGGACCTACGGTACATACGATTTTTTTGTACGTTTCATATATCCTCCTAAATGGGATGGTATTTAATATACTCTATTGCACCTCTACGGCACCTTCACCTAACACCGCTTCAATGCGTGCGATGATTTCATCTGTAGGTGCAAAGCATAATTGAGGTGATAAATTAATTCGTTTTCGTTGTTTGTGTAAATATAATGCTGTCGGTACTTGCCCTTCTGCTTGTGAAAGTATTTCCTTCAACGCATTACTATTCTCTGGCGTATCATAGGCACCTCGAATATGGATAGCGATTTGTCGTGCATTGTTGTAATTTACCTTTAATGGTGCAATGCGATCAGCAATAATCTGCACACCCTTTTCATCCGCATCAACACGGCCTCGCACCTTAACGACCATATCGACAGCCAAAAATTGTTGGCTCTGAGCAAATACCTTCGGAAATGCCACCACTTGAGCCGAACCAGAGTAATCTTCGATGCGAAGAATACTCATGACATCGCCCCGTTTTGTAGGTCTATCCCCTCTTTCAGCAATGAGACCGCCAAAGGTAATCGTTTGACCATCAAAACGCTCTGGGTTTTCAAGGAGTTGCCCTAATTCAAAGAGGCCTTTCAGTTCCTTGTTATAGCCTTGCAATGGATGGCCCGTAATATAGAATCCGGTGTAGTCCTTTTCATCCTTCAATTTATCATCTTCCGATAAATCAGGTAAATTCGGTACCGGAATCATATCGACATCATCTGTGCTTTCACCAAAGAGACTCATAGTCCCCATGGCAGCATCCTTTTGCTGCTTAGCCCCTACAGCCTGTGCACTTTCATACATATGCAACAACTGATTGCGGTTTTCCTCAAATCCGTCCATAGCACCGCAGCGAATTAAGCTTTCAAGCAACCGTTTATTAACGACCTTGCTATCTACGCGACGACAAAAATCGGTAATGCTCGTATAGAGACCATTGGCCTCACGTTCAGCGATGAGTCGATCGATAGCATTATCCCCTACGTTCTTGATGCCCCCAAGGCCAAAGCGAATGGCATCACCTTGTACAGCAAAGCTACGCAAGGAATGGTTTACATCGGGACCGAGGACCTGCACATTATGTTTTTTACAAGCATTGATATAGTAGGTGAGCTTATCCATATTTTGCATAAAGCTGGTCATGGTAGCGGCCATAAATTCTGGGAAGTAGTGGGCCTTAAGATACGCCGTTTGGTACGCAATATACGCATAGGCCGCACTATGAGATTTATTAAAGCCATAGCCGGCAAAGTAAACGAGCAAGTCAAATACTTCGTTTGCAATGGACTCTTCGATGCCATTGTTAATAGAACCTTGTATAAAGGATTCACGTTGTGCCTTGAGGACGGATTCCTTTTTCTTACCCATCGCACGGCGCATCAAATCCGCTTGGCCAAGGGAGAACCCACCCATGGCAGACGCAATTTGCATAACCTGTTCTTGGTAGAGAATAACACCGAACGTATCTTTCAAAATCGGTTCCAAAATCGGATGTAAATAGGTCACCTCTTTTTTACCATGACGACGGTCAATAAAATCCGCTACCATGCCAGATCCCAAAGGACCTGGGCGATAGAGTGCAACGAGAGGGATTAAATCCTCAAAATGCTCCGGTTTCAAATCCATAACGAGCTTGGTAATCCCATCGGATTCGAGCTGGAATACGCCGGATGTATCGCCCTTCGTAAGAAGCTCACAAGCCTCTTTATCATCTAATGGAATGGCATCTAAATCGAGGTCAATACCTCGGTTTGCCTTGATGAGCTTAAGGGCATCCCCCATAACGGTCAATGTACGGAGGCCCAAAAAGTCCATCTTTAACAGGCCTAATTCTTCGATATTATCCTTATCATATTGAGTGACAAAGCCTTCTTCATTAGAGTTTTTGTACAGGCACATGGTCATCTAGAGGGTCCGCAGAAATTACGACGCCCGCCGCATGGGTGGACGAGTTACGAGCAATGCCCTTCTAGCTTTTTTTGGCCAAAATCAAATAACTCTTTTTACATTAGGGATCTGTATCATATAAGGCTTTTTAAATCTTTACCCTTTAAGGCCTTTTTCTAAGGTGATGCCCAATTCATTAGGAATCATCTTCGCAATGCGATTGACCTCAGCTAATGGTAAATCGAGCACACGACCTACGTCGCGAATAACGGCGCGAGCCGCTTCTGTACCAAAGGTGATGATTTGAGACACGCGAGCCTGTCCATATTTTCGCGTTACATAATCGATGGCTTCGCCCCGCTTTTCATAGCAGAAGTCGATATCGATATCAGGCATGCTTACCCGTTCTGGATTAAGGAATCGTTCAAAGAGCAAATCGTATTGTAATGGGTCGAGGCCTGTGATACCTAATAAATAAGCTACTACAGAACCAGCTGCAGAGCCACGACCTGGGCCTACAAGGATATCGTGTTCTCGCGCGTAACGCACATAGTCCCATACGATGAGGAAATAGTCTTCAAAGCCCATCGTTCCGATAACATCGAGTTCGTAGTCGAGACGTTTTTTAAGCTCATCAGATGTATCGCCATATAAAGCGAGGTATTTCTCGTTCACAAACTTTACGCAAATAAGTTTTAGACGTTTCGCCCTCAGGCACGTCAAAGTGCGGCAAATGGTGTTCATCAAAATTAAATTCTACATTACATCGGTCTGCAATCTTTACTGTATTTTCTAAGGCTCCCAGGGATGTGTCCAAAGAGCTCCGCCATCTCGTCCCCAGATTTTAGATAGAACTCATCATTAGGGAATTTCAAACGGTCTACTTCGGCGCGACGTCGGCCCGTTTGAATACAAACGCGGATGTCTTGAGCATCAGCGTCGTCTTTCATAACATAGTGGAAATCATTGGACGCCACGATGCCTAGGCCATATTCGTCAGCTAATTGGCATAGCACTTGCTGAGCCCGTAACTCTTCAGGTAAACCGTGATTTTGAATTTCTAAAAAGAAATTGTCTTTACCGAAGGTTTCAATGTACCATTCAACAGCTCGGCGGGCCCCGTCCATATTATCTTGCAGAATATATTGAGGTACTTCCCCTTGAATACACGCACTAAGAGCAATAATGCCCTTGCTGTATTGACGCAACAAATCATGGTCAGCACGGGGCTTATAATTAAAACCTTCCGTAGAGGCTTTCGATACGATTTTAACAAGGTTTCGATAGCCTTCCATCGTTTCGGCTAGCAAAATAAGATGTTTTAATCGCTCACGGCTACGCCCTTCTGGTTTATCAAGGCGGCTACCTTCTGTGACATACACTTCACACCCAATAATCGGTTTGATGCCTTGTGCCACACATTCTTTATAAAAATAGATGGCTGCATACATATTGCCATGGTCCGTAATGGCAAGGGCTGGGTTGTTCCAGTTCCTTCGCGCGGCGCACCATATCCGGCAAACGGCTGATGCCGTCCAATAAACTAAATTCCGTATGACTATGTAAATGTACAAATGGCTTCATGGTACACCTCCTTACGGTCTATGTGCAAAATAGATATTTAATGATTTCTTACGGGCTTTCCAATCTGGTAAAAATTGGGCCACTAAATTGTGAAAGTTCTTAGAATGATCCAAGTATTTAAAATGGGCAAACTCATGGACCATAACGTATTCAATATAGGCCTGAGGCCCTTCTAATAAACGCATATTCATCTTAATGAGCTGCTTTGATGGCGTACAAGACCCCCAACGACTCTTCATGCGCTGTTGCTTTACCGTTGGCATGGGCACATCAATATGTTGCTGGTGAAAGCGTTGATACACGACCTTCGCCCAATGGGTAAACACCTTTTCCCCTAGCTGGCGCCAAAAGGTTTGCATTAATTTATGCTTGTCTTCATAGGTGTAATCAGATTTAACGAACATCACCATGCGATTAGAACCCATCAAACTTAATATGCGGTTTTGCCAGATGTTTCTAGCACCTCTAGCGAAACAGGCATGCCCAAAATAGATACGGTTTCACCCGTTACATATTGTAATGCCTCTATCCGTTGTGCCGTTAATGCTTCTAATTTAAAACGAGCCCGCTCAATAAAGGGTATATTTTCAATAACAAACGCATCGATGCGATGATCTGGCACATAAGCATTCGCCGAAACATGGACACTACCATCCTTGTGCACACGCATATTTATATTCTTTACACGCTTGATTGTTAACTCATATTCAATTGTGTCACCATTGTAGGTAATAGACCGAGTTGTTGAAGTATTCATACCTTTTATTTTTATCATAAAAACACTCATAAAATTGTAAAAATTCTAGGTGATATTAATAGGAATTATTCGATATAGGTAAAATAATAAAAAAATAACAGATAGCTGATTAAAAATAATCAGCTATCTGCTAGGTAATAAAAAGAATGCGAGAGACTTATTTCCTTTTCAATTTCTTCTTTGTAATATTAAAAATTACCTTTTTAGAGTCTGTCTCGTTATATAATACTATAGTAACATCAGCTTTAAAAATCCTTCCCACTATATAATTCTTATTTATTTCATTCCATTCTACGTTTTCTTTTTGAAAGGGTTCTTTTAATATCATCAAATGTAATAGAATCATATGTAATTTTAAGATTATTATTTTGATAGGCTCGACCAGACGCATAGTATTCTTCACTTACTTTTTAACAGATATATCCTCTAATTTTTGCTCGTATAATTGAAGGCTTTGCATTTGCTCCGGCCTTTTAATATACGCATGTAAAGAAACAAGTCCAATTAGTAGAAATCCAAATAAAAGCAAAAACCGACATAAAACTTAACTGCAAAAAGGCAAACTACTCAATTTAAAAATAACTTTTATTCATATTCCAAAGTAATCCCAATTTTAATAATTATTCAACAAACAAATAAATTTAAAAAAATTATAACTTCACTTAATATTTTATTATTAATGCATAAAAGCAAAAATATATTCTAAAAAAAGTAAAAATTTATAATTACGCAGAAAAACTCAAATTGATCCATTAGCATTCTTAAGTAATTCTCTGTACTCTCCTCTTGATTAGTTGCTCTTATTTCAGATGGATATTCTTTTGGTGGTGGTGAAAAACACTCCAGTAGGGCTCGATCAGGTGGATAATTTTTCAAGTCTATAGAAGTTCCATTTACGTCAATGTATCTAGACTCAGGTTGATCGAAGCTTTTTACCGTATTAGATACTGAAAGTGTTGCTTTCAGGAGATAAATTTAAAGTCTTACTTTCAATTATATTACTTGAACCAATACTATAAGTTTTTTTCCACCTAAAAACATTAGCTCCTACATTCACACTTGGACCAGCAAAATTTTTCTTCTCCAACTAATACTTTACTATCACTTATTGAGCTTTGAATAGGAAGAAGTCCTGGTCCTGTAGACACTTGATCGATTAAATATGTAGCTCCCTTCGAGTCTACACCATAACCTCTTGAAAAACCAATCCCTCCCAATAATGGTACACCTGCTGATAGACCCTTAGATTCAGAGTATAAGTGTCCCCCAATACATACTTTTTTTCTTTGTTTTTACTTTATTCGCTTCAAGTCGACTATTATTATCTAAATGATAGTTCATATAAGCTAATCCTAAATCTTTATATTCTTCTGGTATTCCATCAAGATCGACTCTATCAGTATTAAATAAGTTATCATTCCACTTTGTAGCATAAGATGCTACTGCAGCACCTGTATTTACAGGGTCTCCGCTCACCTTATTAACAACACCGCCTACGGCAGCACTCAACCATTGTGCTACGGCTGGTTCATGTTTAGCTACTTTATTAATTTCGCTAATTAGCATCTCATTAGTCATAGTGGCCTTAAATCCGCTACCTGGTGCATTACCCGCCATACGAGCTGCCAACTCACCTACTACACCATGCGCAATGGATTTTAGCGACTTTTACCATCCTTAGTCGTTGGTTGCCAATTATGTAATTGTTCAAATGCATTTTTAGAGAATAAGCGAGCCAATTCTTGACGTTCTTCAATTTTTCTTTTTATCAAATATCTTATCTAATTGATGTAATGTATTCTCTGTATTGGTATTAATGGTCTTTAGTATCAATTTGTTTACCATCTACAGTTAGTATACCATCAGAGATAGCAGATTGAGTAGTGGAGCTTGCTTTTACCTTTTAGATCCTACACCTAAGTTTGGAACTAGACCAATACTGTTATAAATCTTTATCATAGCCCTTTTTTTATCATTGGCTCTTCATCTCTTCGAGTTTCTTTTTACTACCATAGTAGTTATAGCCGATACCCATTATTGCTATATGTATACTCAGCTTCGTTTTTTTGATGTCCTTCATCTCTAGAGATTTTGTAGTTAATTTATTCTTAGCTTTCGAAGCTTCACTTTTAATAACAGCACCCTCTAATGTAGTACCATTCCCTACATTAATATCATAGCCCATCTTCTCCAGCATAAATACCCAGCTTGTTCTGTTACGCTTTTCCATTTGCTATCAATTCGTCCCTACACTAGCATTGATACTACCAGTTGGATCTTTTGAAAGTTAGGTTTAGAGGAAACGGAGAAGCCCCGCAGACTTTACTATGTTCTTTAAAAGTTATCTACATCTTGTAAAGCTTTGAATATGTAAATCACGACCTGTATCTACTTCAACTTTCTTACCAGATACAGTAGAACCAATAATATTTAGTATCTCGTTTTGCTTTTAAGTTGTGCTAATTGTGCTGCTTTTAATCGTCGTTGGTACATAACTTTCTTGATGGGTATCCCCATTTTGACGAGCCATATGACCACTCGCATTAATATCGAGGAGTCCACCACCAGTTAAGCTAATACCAGCACCGACACTCCAGCCAGAACTTTTTATAAGTATTCTTAACATCTACAGTATTCTTTACCCAGCCCGCAAGATTAATATCACTAGCACTATCTAATACTAAAGTTTTTTTAGCTTCTACTGTTTCACCAGTTAAAAGCAATACCACTTTTCTGAGCATCACGAGCCTTAATTTGTACATTTCACTATCACTAACAAGAGTACCACCTTGATATGTGTTTGTATCTACTACTTGTCCCTTGTTTTCTAGAAGTGCTACCAATACTTACAGATAGAGTTTAATAGCATCATCAATATTTTTTTGACCACGTCGTGAATGATTTTTACGTCTACTTTAATCACTTTACCTATCAGCATCACGTAGTTTTACTCCATGTAAACCGCTTTATCTACTGCTGCATATCCATCTTGCAATTGTTGACGTGCTTCATTGAGTTCAAGTGCAGCTAAACGCTTATCATCACGGCCACCAGCTTGTTTTTATAGTACGAGTTGCATTAGTAAGTGTATTAGCCACTGCCCCACCTAACGATACGGTAAGACCCGTCTTCTTATAGCGTTCATCGCGAGTCATGTGGTTATGGTCTACATTTACCATCTAATGTCACTGCAGAGCCATCTAACACAGCACCATCTTTTAGCAACAATATCAGAGCTTGTAATGTGAACTGTATCATTTGCCTTAATAGTGACAGCACCTTTCGTACTAGCAATTGTATTTCGTACTGTAGATTCTTCATGGTTCGCTTCATCTATATTGTGTTTTTCTTTACCTATAGTAAAGCCTATCCCTGTACTACCAAGCAAACCAGATTTCTTATGACGATATACACTAGATACCATCAGTAATAGCTTTATCTGCACCAAGTTCTACCTTACCACCAGCCGTAACATCTACTGTATGTCTCACCCATAATTTGAGCAGATTGACCTAGTTACATCTTGAGCACTTGTAATCTGTATATCTTTACCACTTAACGTAGAACCTGTTACAGACTGTAGTAGTTACATCATCAACCGCATTGGTACTTTCACGTTTTGACCAAGCTTTTCTTTTTTTATCTAGGTATACATGATTGACTGTACTATTTGCCTTCGCTGTATGTAGTTCAACCGTATTACCAGATACTTTTAACTGTATCTGCCGCTAATAGTTGACTACCTTCAAGTTGTACAGCATCAGAGGCTACAACAGAAACATTTTTACCTTCAATGCTACTACCAACCGATGATTGTGCGTTAACAAGATCATGAGACTCAGTCGTTTGAGAATGTCCCACCACCAGATTTGCCCTTGTCAAAACGATGTTCTTCCAGTTCATGTGTAGCATTCATGGCTTTCATCGTTACATTATGGCCGGCCGTCACTTGAGTGTTCACATCAGAGGTAATAACACCTGCCGCCATCGATACATCTCGGCCTGCGACTACTGTTGTTTCACCAGCACCACCAATACGACCTTGATCTACACCGGTTATCGTTTCACGTCGATTATTTCGACTATTCCACTCAATTTTGCTATTAGCTGCCTCATACTGTACGCCTGTATTAATTACATCACGTCCAGCACTAACCTTTGTAGAACCAGCTGCATTAGTTTGTGTAATGGTACCACCTTCATTAATGACGTCTTTCTTAGCATATACAGAGACTGTATCGTTGCCTATAATAGTACCTTGTGTATTACGAACTTCATCATTCGCTATAACCGTAGTAGTATTACCTTTGATAAGCCCATTATCATTGTGAATAGTATTACCAGTAAGATTCACATCTTTATCCGCCACAATACTACCGCTATTTTTCATAGTATCAACAGAAAGGTTAATGGATTGAGCCTGTAAGTTAGCTGCACCTTCTACCCGTTTTGTAGTTGGGGCTAAATATAGAGTCGGTACTAGTACAGTTTCTGTTTTACCATTTGGCAATACAACAGCCTTACTAACTAGGAGTACTACATCCTCTTTAAGATTCTTTTGCTCAGCCTCTGTTAAGCCTCTACCTAATGCAATAGATTGAGATTTTGTTACACTAATCCCTGCATCCATCAATTGGCGATATTGTTCCTCTGCTGAAAGACCAGATTGCAGTCTACTTTTACCGGTTTGACGCATAATCTCTTGCATAACGAGCTGTTGCTCATAATAGCCATCACCCAATCGTTTTTGTATATTCATAGGGTCTAATTTAAGTCGAGATAATACGTAATCAGAAGATAAGAAATTACGACGATTTGTGAAGTTTGGATCGGTTTCAATCACATAGGTAGTATTAGGGTTCGTCGATAACTGACTCATACTATTTAATAAAGATGCATCTACTGTAGCATCACTTGTACTATTTTCAACATGACTACCATATACGGCAACAGGGATATCTGTAGGGTTGACTATCGTATTCTTATAGTCAGCCGTTCGTATATTAGTCGTATCCCGTCCACGTCTCCTCCGACGACTATACGATGTTGCTGTACCATCTTCAGTAATATATTCATTACCCTTAGGGTTACTTTGTTCATACTGACCTACTGTACCAGTGATATCTCCAGCAGCACTAATTTGACTAGATTCATTCGTCATATGATCGACATCCATATGTAAATCCCCACCGGAAATAATCCGCCCAGGATTAGATGTATCTACCACATCTTTTTCACGAGTACGATCATATTCATACTTAGTCCAATCCTCATGATATTCACCATTTATAGAAAGTTGAAGATTCTCACGAGTATGAATAACAACCTTATCTTTTGGAATTTGCTCATGATCTAAATAGATTCGTTCTTCCGATAATTGGTATCGCTTAATGCTACCAGATGGTGCTACTTCGTTTTTAATATGCTCTTTTCCACCTACCGCTACACGTTTAAGGGTAATCCCACCATTTTTATTATCTACAGATTTAGCATATAATGCACCACCTTGACCAAATTCAATGGTAGACGCTGTATTTACAATACTATCTATCTTACCAGACACAGTTCCTGTAGAATCCATCGTTTTACCAAGTTGTAGTTTTCCTTCGGCTTTAATCACACTACCATCTGTATTAACAATAGAGTTTGTCGCTATAGATAGATCTTTTTGGGCAATCATAACAGGGGCATCTTTAGTCTCTGTATTACCCTTTTGAATAACAGAATCGGTAGTAATCTTAGCGGTATCCACATACAATTTACCACGATTCATCTGCTCAAAACTTTTTGTAGTAATATCTGCTTCTGTAGCAGCGATAGTACCGGTATTTTGCAATTTGCCAGTACTATCTACGGTTAACTTATTTTGTGCAGATAATACACCTTGATTATTCACACCAAAGCCATCATTGGTGCCAACTAAATACATGCTATTGGCATACATACCACCAATAGCAGCTACATCAAGGCCAACTTGACTAGATTCACCAGTTTTGTGAACATTCGTAACTTTACCAGAAGAATCTACCGAAACAGCATTCTTCCCCGTCACAACTTGAGCATCTTTGCGCCCAAACTTTACCATTCAGCTGAACAGCCTCAGCTAACAAATCTGTGCGTGCTGTTTTCGATGCATTAAGGCCTTTTTCCCCTACTGTGATACTACCTTGTTGTACTTGATAGCCTGTAATACTACCGTTATTGATAATTGGATTCCCCGTTGTTAATGTAGCACTATTAGCATTGATAAACGTACCATTATTAACAGAAATACCATTCGGGTTCGCAATGATAACATGGGCCTTATTGCCGGCCACTTCAAGAGCCCCATTCATAGATGTTGCACCCGTACCCGTTACTTCATTTAAAATTGTGCTCGCTGTAGGTCCGACTAGATTCGGATTTCCCATAATGTAACCTGCTAGCTCCGTATTCACAGGACGATTGGCATTATTTAAAAATAAGCCCTTTATGATCTACATTAAATGCATCATATTGGTTATGGGATAGCCCTTTATCATTAGGCGTATTGATATTGACTACAGTCATACCATTACGAGCCTCTTCTGTTTTTTTGGCCCTAATGCACCTTGAGCAGGGTACAACAGGATTGGCTAACGCCATTGGAATCCATGGGGCAGAATTTGTAGCAAGCAATGCAGCAAAGATGGCCATTGCCGTATGTTTTCTAATATTCATATTACTGTATCTCTCCTAAGTATATAAAAACAATATGTATTATGTATCTATATAACTCTCTATGTACAACACTTAAAAATTGATAACTCCCTCTAAACGCCCAAACACGGGTATCTGTATCAGCCCTTCTGGTTTCTTAATTGGGCGTCCCTAGTGATACATCATAATTAACAGCGTCACCAACAGTGCCTCGTACACCAACGACACCACCAATCAAGGTATTACCTAGTTGAGTTTCTGTAGATGGTCCCCATACATGACCAATATCTATTCCTACATAAGGTGTAATCTGTTGTTTTTCTAAATGGTAATGACCATTCACTTTGTACGTAGTACCCAGAGTCACCCTCGTAGTGTTTCTTCACCACTAAATCCACGTACTGAATACCGTCCACCAATACTAAACTGATCCGTAGTAAATAAGCGCTGATTCGTAAATTGACTTCTAAAGCGCATCGAGAATATACCTTGCTTATGACCGATTCGTACTCCCGTTTGAATCTGCCCTTCAACCCCAGCCATTTTATATAGTGTAGTTGGATTATCTGCCAAACCTTCCCAACTTCGTACCTTAGCACCTAATCCTTTAATACCTTGACGATAAAATACATACATATCACTCACTGTATTGCCTCTATATTGGCGATGAGATAATCCTAATTCTACCGATGTGGTATGTTGTTCTTGAACACCAATTTCTACATCATCCAGATAATTATGACGAGACTTATGATTAACCTTAGCAATAACTGATGTTTTCGAACGACTAGTCCTATTTAGAACCTGCTCTACTGATACCTCTGTACCTTGTGTGGTACCAGCCGAACGAAATGCATTTGGCATAAACACCAATTGATTATAGCTATACTTATAGGTAGATAATCTATACGTACGGTTGCCATCGGGAATCGTATAATTAACTGCATATTGCTTTGACCCATGGCCATCATCATGAGGGCTTATATCTTTAGTGAAAATTAGCTGTTAACGTATCATTAAGACCCAGCAATTGACTAAACGATAAAAATACAGTACCTTGATACTCTCCTGTAGCTTTATATCCTGAATTATCTAAGATAAATGAGCCATGCACAAATCCTTTTTGTTCTACCGTAAGCTTAACAATAGAATGTAACGGCTTGGTACCTGGTTCTATCGTCATCTTTATATCTTGACCAGGTACGCTACGCATCTGATCAATTCCTTGTTCTAACGCTTGACGTCGTAATACATAGCCAGGTCGTACAGGGAATGCACTCCGCCAATTCGTCCGTGCATTTGGATTTGCAAGAACAATATCTTCAACATACCCTGGTAAAATCTCAAAGGTTAATGACCCTGAATGTAAATCTTGATTGGGTACAACCACTTGGCTTGTGACATATCCATCTGCTAATAATTGTTCTTGTAATTGCTTTTGAAGGAATGTAACCCCATCCGACCCGATTCGATTATGCTCATACGCCTCTAAACGGTTCTTATATTTACGAAATACAGGTTCTGACGATGTAATAACAATATGGTCTATAGGAAATGCAATCGCTTCCTTTGGTAATGCCTTCATAGGAGCACTACTAAGACCAACATACGCTGATTCTGAACGCAACGAAGCGGCCCCAGTCATTGGTGCTTCTGCGCGTTGACGCAACGAAGCATCGGCTCGGGCCGCTTCTTGTTGTATAAAAGGGGTAGATACATCGGCTGCCATGCTAGGCAATGTACCAAATGTAGTCAGCAAGCCAATACAACTTGCTGCAATACGTACAACTCTCATAAATCCCTCTCCTTTCTCTATAATTAAATTATATATTAATTTCTATACTTTTTTTCAATAAGTTTTATATATTATTTTATATTTAATTAAAATATAGAGTTTTCTACTATTAATACACAAAAAAATAAAAAAATCTAGCAAATACCAATCAAATTTAACATCCACAAAAACCTCGCCTTTCCCTTCAAGAAAAAGCGAGGTTTTCGTGCATAATATTCTATTTTTGTAACGTTGTACCTAAACACTATATATATACATTATATACATTAATACAAATATTATTATTTGCGTTTAAGCTATTTAGTTACACTTAACAATTTTTCCGCTCACTGCATCGAATACTACAGTAATGGTTTTCTTATCTTTTGTGTAAACACAACAGTATATTGTGGCGTGCCTTTATCGGTTTTAACAGCCCAGCTTAAAAGGCTTGTTGCCTTACTTTCAGCTTGTGCATAAGCAAAGTTTACAGCTACAGCAGGAGGCAAAATAGTAGATGGATCAAAGGCTGTTTTTTCTACAGTTTTGGTAAGTTTACCAACCTTTTCATCCTTAACTTCATTTGCTGTATTTGTAAATACCGCCTTATATACACCGTCTTTATCAAAACCGCCAACAGTCAATGTAACGACTGTATCGGTAGCATCAAAAGAAATTTCATTAATAGACGCGCCTTCATGATGTTGTAAAAAACCATTGAGCATTAGATTTGCCCAGCTAATCGCCTGATGTTGTTCATCAACAACAGCGACTGTTGGCTGAACAGGAACTAAATCAGCTGCTTGAGCCATTGGACTCACCACCCCTAACAAAGATGCTAACATTATAAATAAACGACTCTTTTTAAATACAGATTTCATATGTTACGCCTCAAATTCTTTACGTTTCAGACAACAATAACATTTACTATTTATTATGTACTGTTATAACTATACACTATCAATAACAAACGAATTCTATCTATAAGAGAGTGTGTATAAGAAAAAGTAAGATAGAATCCGTTTGTTTTTCCCACTAGGGAGTAATCAGCCACCTTGATAGTACAATGGCTAACCACCAAATAGCCCTATATTCATTAATTCTAACTAATCTTCTGTATACAAGAGGGAATGTTTAAAATTATTGGAATTAATGAATCTTAGATAGAATCATATCTACCTTGCGTTGCATATCTTCGTTTTGTTGACGAAGGGCTTCATTTTCAGCAGCTTGTTTTTGAACAATCGCTTGCAATGCTGTTACTTCATCTTGCATTACGTAGATAGAACTGATAGGACCACCTTTATATTTATCTGGAATAGCTTTCTTTTCAGGGCTATATCCAAATTTGTGGGTTACACCAGCATTTACGATACCATCGTGGCTATCTAAGGAAACACCTAAGTTAAACATAGTGTTTTCATTAGTGTAATGAGCCACACCAAGAGCTACGGCTGTTTGAGATTTGTAATTACCAATACCAGCCATAATTTGTGTTGGTTCCAATGGATCGTATTGAATTGGTTTCAATGCAGCCAATGCGGCAGCACCTGCACCAGCCTTATACGCATAAGACTTAGCAACATTACTGGATGCACCAGCAATATTTTGCAATGCTTGGTCCATTTGTGCTTTATTAACTGCATCACCAGCATGAGTAGCAGCACCAATATTATTGATTTGTTTACCACCCATATCTAGATTACTATTGATGGATACATTACCAGGTGTAGAACCACTACCAGCATTAAGCGTAATAGTAGGAGCACCAGTACCACCACTAATAGAGGTAATACCTGTCAATGCAGGATTCAATTTGTAATTAATAACACCAGAGTTGGCAGGATCAGCTGTAATTTGAATATTGCTATCACCTTTGAAATCAAAACCAGTAGTCAATGCTACAGAATTTTGAGTACCACCATTAGCCTTGTATTTAATATTACCTGTGCCTGCAGTTGCAGTACTAATAGCGGCATTCATTTGACCCAAGTTTACAGCTTCATCATTATTAGCTGCATTAGCCAAACCACTGATACGGTTAGTATTTTTATCAATTACTACATTACCAACAGTGACTTTATCGAAGGAAACATCTTTCTTAGTAGCGATAGTAATATCTTTACCAGTATTTGTAACCTTGATATTATCGCCATCGTTGAAAGTAACTGTATCGCCACCTTTTACAATTTCAGCAGCAGCGCCATTAACTTTCACATTCCAAGCAGCTGTATCCTTAATAACTTGTTTACCAGCATTATCAATATTGCTCAAATCCTTCTTAGCTGCATTATTAGCAGTTGTTGTAGCATTATTGATTTGGGCACGTGTTGCAGCATCAAGGCCTACTGTAATACTTTGACCACTTGCATTCGTTTCAATACCATTTGTACCAGTGATGGTCAATGTTTGACCATTGCTTACACTACCAGTACCTGTATTTCCAGCTGTACTGAAACCTACGTTAGCCGTAGCATTAGAAATCGCACTATCCATTTGTTGTTTATTAACAGCGGAATTAGGCGTTGTACCAGCAGCCACATTTTTAATTTCTGTATTACCAGCGTTGATGCCACCAGTTGTGATGGAAATAGGTGCCGCACCAGTTGTACTTGGCGTAATTGTCATACCGCCACCATTGATAACAGTTGTGCCACTAGGTGTTGTGAAAGTAGCACTGCTTAAGCCAGTTAATGCTTTGGCCATGCGAATGTTCAATGTGCCTGTTGTAGCATCACCAAGAACTGCGATGTTACCAGATGTAAGATCAGCTGCTGTTGTAGAAGCACCACCCTTGATGTTAAGTTTTTCACCATGTTTACGTGTAACAACAGTTGTATCATCGCCACCGAAAATCATGTTTTGCATCAGCTAAGGCTTGAGTTGTTTTATCAATAGCTGCATTTACAACAGATGCTACGTTTTTGAGTTGTTGCAACACCATCTTTACCAGCTGTTGTACCTTGTGTAGAACCAGCAGCGCCCACTTTACCAGTAGTATCATCAATAACCAGTTTACCTTCATCTACATTTTACGGTGTATGTTTTTAACACCAGCTGCTGTAGCATCGCTTACAGTAGCAAGGCCTGTACCAGCTACCTTAACAGCATCTTGTGCGGCTGTAGCAGCTACCGCTTTAACAGCATTTTCAGAAACAGAGACTTCGTATGTTTCACCTTTAGCTGTACCAGTTTGACCTGTTACAGTAGCCAAGTTAGTATCGCCAGTCAATGTTTTAGCCACTACTTTTTCAGTGGATGAAGCACCACTAGATACGGTTGCAATAGCTGCATCAAGTTGACCTTTATTTACAGCTGCATCATTTGTTGTACCAGTTGCAATGCCTTTAATTTCCTTGTTTCCAGCATTGATACCATCTGTTTTATCAAGAACAATGCCACCAACAGTGACTTTATCGAAGGATACATTTTTAGCTGTACCAATTGTAATGGATCGACCTGTATTAGTAATAGCAATGTTATCGCCATTGATGAAGTTCACAGTTTCGCCACCAGCTACAGCAGTTGTACCTGCGCCATTCGTTTCTACATTCCAAGAAGCTGCTGCTTTTGCAAGGTTCTTAATGTAAGTATCGCCAGCTGCAGTCAAGTTGGACAAGTCTTTATTCGCTGCATTTTTCAGCTGCAGTTACAGCGGCTGTTAATTTAGCGGTTGGCGCAACAGTTACATCATCGCCTGTAGCAGATGTAGTAATGAGTGCATTCGCACCAGTTTCACCTTTAATGTTGAACTTAATGCCACCAGTTGTGCTCAATTTCTTAGCTGTTGTAGAGCCAGATTCACTACCTAACGAAACAGTATTATCTGTTGCACCTTTCAATGCATCGTCCATTTGTTTCTTATTCACAGCTGCATCATCGGTAGTTGCTTTGCCAACGTTCTTAATTTGTGTATTACCAGCATCGATACCGGAACCATTCAATTTAACTGTGTTAGTACCATCTGTAGCAGTTACACCAGTAGGGGCTACTGTTGTTGTATTTGTACCATCAGTTGTTGTCATGCCACCTTTAGTAATGGTAGTTGTGTTACCAGCACCATCTGTAATTGTGGAGGAACCACCAGTTACAGTTTGTGTATTACCAGATGCATCGGTGTAAGTGGCAGATGTTAAACCAGTTAATACTTTTAGCAAGACGGATATTCAATGTACCGCACCATCAGATACTACACCGATATTACCGGTTGTCAGATCAGCGGATGTTAGTTACACCACCTTTAATGGACAATACTTCACCATGTTTACGAACAGATGTTGTACCAGTATCTCCATCAAATTTGTGTTCTGCATCAGCCAACAGCTTGTGTTGTTTCTTTATCGATAGCTGCATCTTTACAGCAGATGCTACGTTTTTGAGTTGTTGCAACACCATCTTTTACCAGCTGTTGTACCTGTGTAGAACCAGCAGCACTACTTTGACCAGTAGTGTCATCAATAACCAGTTTACCTTCATCTACATTTACGGTGTATGTTTTAACACCAGCTGCTGTAGCATCGCTTACAGTAGCAAGGCCTGTACCAGCTACCTTAACAGCATCTTGTGCTGCTGTAGCAGCTACCGCTTTAACAGCATTTTCAGAAACAGAGACTTCGTATGTTTCACCTTTTAGCTGTACCAGTTTGACCTGTTACAGTAGCCAAGTTAGTATCACCAGTCAATGTTTTAGCTACTACCTTTTCAGTAGATAAGGAACCACCAGCGGCAGCAGTGATAGCCGCATCCATTTGTGCCTTATTAACCGCCGAATCAGCAGCAGTGCCAGTAGCAACGCCTTTAATTTCCTTACCACCAGCATTGATACCATCTGTTTTATCGATAACAACGCCACCAACAGTAACCTTTATCAAAGGCTACATTTTTAGCTGTACCAATTGTAATAGAGCGACCTGTATTGGTAATAGCGATGTTATCACCATTGATGAAGTTCACAGTTTCGCCACCAGCTACAGCAGTTGTACCTGCGCCATTCGTTTCTACATTCCAAGAAGCTGCTGCTTTTGCAAGGTTCTTAATGTAAGTATCGCCAGCTGCAGTCAAGTTGGACAAGTCTTTATTCGCTGCAGTTTTCAGCTGCAGTTACAGCGGCTGTTAATTTAGCGGTTGGCGCGATGGTTACATCATCGCCACTAGCAGATGTTGTAATGAGTGCATTCGCACCAGTTTCACCTTTAATGTTGAACTTAATACCACCAGTTGTGCTCAATTTCTTAGCTGTTGTAGAGCCAGATTCACTACCTAACGAAACCGTATTATCTGTTGCACCTTTCAATGCATCGTCCATTTGTTTCTTATTCACAGCAGCATCATCAGTAGTACCATTAGCAACATTCTTAATTTCTTTGTTACCAGCACTAATACCATTAGTTGTTACAGAAATTGGTGTTGCGCCTGTACCAGCAGGAGTTACCGTTACACCAGTAGGTGCTGTCGTAGTTGTGTTACCTGCTGCATCAGTAGTTGTTACCCCACCTTTAGATACAACGGTAGAATTACCAGCTGCATCAGAAATCGTAGAGGAACCACCAGTCACAGTTTGCGTATTACCAGCAGCATCTGTATAGGTAGCAGATGTTAAACCTGTTAATACTTTGGCAAGTTTAATATTTAATGTGCCAGATGTTGTATCACCTACGACTGCGATGTTACCAGATGTAAGATCAGTTGCGGTAGTGGACGCACCGCCTTTGATGTTAAGTTGTTCGCCATGTTTACGGCTAATTACTGTTGCATCATCACCAGCAAAATCATGTTTTGCATCGTCAAAGGCTTGTTTTGTCTTATCGATAGCACTATTTACTACAGATGCTACATCTTGCGTAGTGGCTACGCCGTTTTTACCTTGTGTAGTACCTTGTGAAGCACCAGCAGCACCAATTTTACCTGTTGTATCATCAATAACCAGTTTACCTTCGTCTACATTGACTGTGTATGTTTTCACACCAGCAGCTGTAGCATCGCTAACAGTAGCAAGGCCTGTACCAGCTACTTTTACGGCATCTTGTGCAAGTGTTTTAACTTTATCAGAACCAGTTGTAGACAGATTAGACAAGTCTTTGTCGGCAGATTTTTCTGCAGCGGTTACAGCGTTTTGCAATTTTGTGCTTGTACCAACGGAAATAGTATCGCCAGATACAGTAGTTGTAACAAGCGCATTTTGCACCGCTTTCACCAACAACCTTGAGTTTTACCAGTTTTAATATTAACGGAACCATCAGTTGTGCCATCATTGATTGTCAATGTGGAGGAGATACCCGCCAATGCATCGTCCATTTGTTTCTTGTTAACGGCTGCATCGTCGGTTGTGCCCTTCTTAACGCCTTTGATTTCTTGATTACCCGCGTTAATGCCACTAGTGGTAATAGAAATTGGTGTAGCACCAGTACCAGTAGGTGTAACTGTCACACCAGCACCGTTGATAACTGTTTGGTTACCAGTAGCATCTGTGAAAGTACCACTTGTTAGGCCTGTAAGGTTTTTAGCCATTTTGAGGCTCAATGTGCTAGTTGCCTTATCCCCCACAACCGCGATATTACCATCGGTTACATCGGCACCAGAAGTAACAGAACCTTTAATATTTACCGTTTTACCAAGTTTCAAGCCAACGGTATCACCTGAGTCACCAGCCATGTTAATTGGCATTTTTAGAATGGTTTCAGCTGTTTTGTACAATTGAGAACCATTAACTGCATCTGTAGAGGTAGCTGTAACGGCACCCGCTGCGACGTTCTTAATTTGACGTTCTGCACCAGTGGCACCAACAGATACAATAGAACCATTGTTAAGGCCTGTATTACCAGCATAACCAGCAGCTTCGAAGGTAACACCATTAATGGTGGAATCGGTAGCCGCTGCATATTGATTAGCAGAGCTTGCATTACCAAGTACTACGGCACCATCTAGGCCTGTACCTACGGATACGCCATTGCCCATCACCATAACATTCGAGGAATCTACGGAGTTATTATTACCTACTACATGAATCCCTGTTGTACCAGCTGTACCGGCAAGATTTGTATTACCCATGAACGTAGATTCAGAGGCTTTAATAGGATTTGTTGCCGTGCCATTATCGTTACCATGTACATGTGTACCAGTTGCTGTAGTATCGATGTATGATGGATCACCGATAGCACTGGATTTATTACCTTTACTTCGTTGCCTGTACCAATAGATATGGATTGTTCACCTTCTGCTTTAGCTCCTGCCCCAATTGCAACAGTACGTTTATTAAGGGCTTGTGCTCCATTACCTATAGCAACACCAATAAGTGCATTTTCAGCTTTAGCACCTACACCCATAACAATACTAGCTTTTACTATCTTTTGCCTCACCACCATTACCAATAACTAGCGCTTCTCCTGAATTAGTTATTTTTATTCCCTGTACCTAATGAAAGTGCAGTACTAGAATCTAATAATTTATTTTTTTGTACCAATAGCAATACCACCTTCAAGAGTTCCAGTTACACTAGCAGATTTAGTCATGCTATTATCAAGACCAATTGTAATTGATCTAATTGAATCAGTAATAGTACTATTACGTCCCATCGCAATTGAATCAATACTATTGTTATCAATAGTTGATGATTCACCAATTGTGATATTATAATCTGACTCATTCCTTGCAGAATGACCTATAGTAATTGCTCCACGACCAGATGACAATGCATCGGCACCTAAAAGCAATTCCATTGTCCCTAGTTGCCTGTGCATTAACACCACCTGCAATGGCTTTTGTACCTGTAGCCCCCGCCTTAGAACCAGAGTACCCATAGTTCGTAGTCGCATTACCTACTGCTTGCGTACCTGTACCATCATTGATATGCATATAGCTAGACATATTCTTAGACAATGTATCGGCTACGGCATATAATTGAGAGCCGTTGATTCCGTCAGTAGATGTAGCAGATACTTCACCAGCAGCGACGTTTTGGATACGACGTTCATAATCGCCAGCACCGATTGTTACGGCACCAACAGATTGAGCACCCGCAAAGCCAGTGATTTCATCACCATTGATAGTGGCTTTTGCTTACCTTACCGAATGCACCACCTGTTGTGTTGTTACTCACAACAATATTACCAGTTGCATCGTATTTCTTAGTGTGGATACTATTCTCACCACTAGAGGAATTTTCACCATCAGTCAAAGCATCAGGAGTAAAGGCATAAGAATCATGTCCAAGATATATTGAATTGCCTAAAGTTCCTTCATGATATAAGTTTATACTACCACTAAAAATACTAGAAAAATTTACTTTTAGTCGGTGCTATAAAATCAGTTGCAGTTTTACTAGACTTAATATTGTCAAAAGTCTTGTCACCCATAACAATCGTATTGCTACGAGTTACGTATGCATTGTTACCAATAGCAATACTATTTTTTACAGGTTCTAGATACTGCTCTCCTTGCATATTAGATATCCCTAAGGTTGGTGCTGCGGTTTGCATATTCCCAATATTTGATGTAGGATTCCCAGAAGCATCACGAGAATATGTTCTTCCTGCACCTATATAGGCACCGCCAATAGCAATATTATTATTACCCGCAACTAGACTTCCATTTATAGCGACTGAATCGTTTCCACTATAAACATATGAATTGTTTAACGCTAAATTTTTATCACCATTTACAGAGCTTGCCCCCATAGCAATACTATAAGTACCACTAGCATTAGCATTATCACCAATAGCAATTGAATGACTACTATTGACATGAGCATTGCCACCTATAGCAATAGACTGATCATTAGTGGTGCCACTTTGGTAACCAATAGAAATAGAATTTGTTCCTTTAGATTGTGCATTTCTACCTACAGCAATAGAATAATTTCCTAAAAGCACCACTTTTTTTCGTTTGCTTTTACCTAAATTATTACCTCCACCAGCACCTTGTGTAGATGTCCCATCATTAACGTGCATATACACATCAGGGGCTAGCACCAGCGGTTACAGCTCTAACAGCTTCGTATAATTGGCTACCGTTGATAGCATCTGTGGAAGTTGAAGAAATCTCACCAGCGGCTACATTTTTAAGTTGGCGTTCATTATTAAGTTTACCAATAGAAAAAAAGTATTCCCATAGGTTAGGGATGAAGAGTTGCCTGCATAATTAGAAGCATCTAAATTTACCCCATTAATATTTAAAGTACCACTTGGTTTATTAAGTGTTGCAAATTCTGAATTATAACCAATGGCTACTGCACCTTTTACGCCCCCTAAATGGGTATTTGACTGAATATTAGTACCAATCGCTATTTGTGATTCACCATTAGTATTATTTCCACTACCAATAATCACCTCATTTTTAGCACCTGAGATATTATTATCATGACCAATAGCCACGCCTCCATCAGTACTTACAGGTGTGGTCCCACCGAAACCATAATTATTATTAGTACCTAAAATAACAGATTTATTATTTGCTATTGCATTACGATACCCTATATTTACAGAGCTATCTCGAGCAGATAAATAAGCACGGATACCGCCAACTGTTCCATTAGAACCAATAGCAATCGAATCAGTAGCTTGAGATAATGTACCAATCGCAATAGATGTATCACTATTATGTACATTTTCAGCAAGTGCAGCACGACCAATTGCAACGGTATTATTACCTTGAGCACTAGCAGCACCAATCGCTAAAGCGAATTCAGCATTTCTACTATCACCCACATGACTACCATACCCAATTGAAATATTTTGGTTACCTCTCAACCTATAGCTATCAGAAAGTATGGAAATATTTTTATCTCCACCAATACTTTGATTATTACCTATCGCAACATTATAATTTCCCGTCGCATCACTACTAATTGATGATGCATTACCTCCTGAAGAAATGGTACTTCCATTACCAACAATGATGTTATTTTTGACCTTTTACATTATTTGTTGAGCCAAGAATGTTGTTACCATAAGGTGATATACCATAATCACCATAATCTTTATTATTAATACCTACAACAGATGATTGTTGGCCTTGTATTTGTGAGTTAGCACCGACTAGGGTAGCTCCAGTATTTGTTGCTTGTGCATTTTCACCTACTGCAACTGAGTCATTATAAGTGGCTGTAGCTCCAGTACCATATTGAGTGCCAGTAGCGGCTGATGCCACTCCTCCGCACATAACCATAGCTACCATCACAGCTGCCACACTTTTTACCAGCCAGTGAAGTAACTACAGATTTAACGCTAGATTTGCCGTCTCGTTTTTGCAATTTCCGACACGACCACCCAAGCGTTTTTTTGGTTTTTGACCATATAACTTTGTATATATGATTCAGACCCATATCTATACACTCCTTTTTGTCCCTAAATTGGATGTACACACTCTATAGACATAATGCTACCAAATGCCCCCAGTCAACATTTTTATTCATCTTTTCTTCATTGTTTACATAAGTTTGCAGTTTAGTTTTAATATTTAGATAACATATGATAAGTTTATCTTATGTTTTTAATATTTCATTAATTTCTATATTCTGCAGGAATTTATTGGTTACTTATAAGTATTCTCAATCTACAATTTAAACTTTCACAAAAATATCGCCATAGAGATAGAAACACGTCTATCATCTATGACGATATAGGTCATACCATTATTTAGTTATCATGAAAATGACAAGCAATATAGAGTTCTGCTAGTACATCTGGATTACCACACATACGCATATACTCTAGTATACGCCTCACGTAGCGCCGGTGTTCCATCATGGCTGCATCTAGTTTTCTCCGCACATAGGTCGGTGGATGTAGTAACAAAATCGGTTCCGTGTGACCACCATGAATATAGCATTGCTGATTTGTAGGCCCATCGGATACCATATAGGTAAAGGGTACCACAATATTAAAGTATCCATAAGCTCCATCCTTGCCTACAGGTTTCCTCGTTTTAAAGGGTATCCAAGTCATATTCACGGCCAAGGTACGAGGCTGATTATACGAGGCTCGTTGCCCCATCGTATTATGCAAAGCCCGTAAATCGACGGCTAAATATTTTGCTAGATCATAAAACAGGCGTAACATCGGACGATGTACTAATTCATCTGTGCCATCCGCGTAGTAACATTTGGTTACATTACCACCAGATTTATAGTCTGGAATCATACACCATAGATGGCGGACCATACAATCTTGTAGTACATATTCTCTCTCGTCGTCTACTACATAGGGTGACACATTCGTATGCTCATCATACACTGTTTCCATACAATAGTCTCCTCTTAAATAATACGAACAAACTATATAAGGAATATTCCCACTCTATACATGAACGCGCATTCATTTCGCATTCATTGTATACCTATGTGCTTTTACCTGTAAATATGTAATTTTAAAATATATGCCCATATATTTATCATATTTTTTAATATATGAAGCATGTAACTATATGCAGCCACGTATACTATCTATATCATTTGATTATCTATTATCATCTCCTAACTCTATCTCTAATTTGAATATTACATTACATATCTATACATGTATTCCCGTAATACATCCAAGATACGTTTATGGCGTTGTTGCACCGATTGACGTGAACAATTTTGCTGTCTTGCAACATCCGACAAATTACAACCATGTCCATAAATATCGGTAATCAACTGTTGTTGATCTACCTTTAATAACCGCAAAGCTCTTCGCAATAAATGATATTGTTGTACTCGTTCCTCACGATGTACCATCTGGTTAGCTACATCTATGGTATCTGGTATTTGATCCATCGCCAATTGTTCATCCCCATCCGCCGTATCTGGAATATGGAATTCATGATTCCACTGTTGTTTAATCCGTTTATAGTGATTAAGATGTTTAAAATGAATGGCCGATTTCACATATCCTGCAAAGGGTACGGTGCCAGCTAGATTATAGGTGTAAATCGATTCAATAAAGGTGAGCCACAGCATAGCCTCGACATCATCCTCAACGGTACGATTCACCAATAATCGCTCATATTTTTACGATGAGTGGGCGATAGCGCCGACACAATTCCATCTTAGCCGCCGTGCTATCGATAGGTTCACTGGGCACGTCACAGATAGGTACTCTCGTTTGGCATACCTCTACCAATGTTTCATCATGAATCTGTTCAAATCGTGTTACATTAGTTACATAGTATTGTTCAAAAATCTTGTGCAGAATAGAATGTCATTGTAAATCCTTTTCCTGCCCGGGCACAGTTGTACTATATCGCAGGAGGAAAGAATTGCAAAAAAACAGGAATACATACTAAAACACCGACATAGCAATACAATTACTATATCGGTGTTCATTTAATGTACTTAAAATATGTCTAAAATTGTTTGTGCTATTTTTTTGATAAAAATAGGAGGCACCGCTTGTTATTAGGACTCTATTAACTTATTAATCTCATCAATCCAATTTGTGTCAGGTTGCTCCAATTGTGCAAAAACACATGTAAATTAGTACTATTAATTAATGCTGCATCCATTCCCAATTGCTTTTGCACCATTCATCATAGTTCTATAACTCTCTTTTGTAATATTAGAAATCAATTGTGTTCGCTGAGATTCTTTAGCTGAGTAATCTTGGATACCTGTATATTTTTTTCAATATAAGTAGCACTACGCCGCTTTGATGGTGTCTGCAATCTAACAGAAGTATCCCAATGCAATAAAATGACTTGCATAGTACATGGGTTTGTAAACATTACCACATGTTGGCTTGCCAATTCACACGCATGGAGCGAGTTCACTTTTACAACAAATATCATTAAATTGTTCATGTGGTTTCTTTTCTGTATCACAAACAATAACAACTAAATCATAATTTCCTTTTTGATATACGTTTTTGGTATATAGGATATAAATTCCCATTACCTTTTTGCATCTCTAAGCGTTATATCATATACATCCGACCACACATTCAATATTTTTAGTCGATTAAGATAATCATACTCTTCTGACCCTTCACATATAATATAAATCTTCTTATTATCTTTCAGAGGCGGTAATAATGGAACCATATAAACCTCCTAGTATTTCGATTTAATGTCTAACAAGGAATCAAAAAAATGATGGATCAGGTAAGGCCCTAGTACACCTTTTTTATATTTATCAAGAAGATTGGTACTATCTCGAATACCAGTGTTCGCCGTTGTAAAATCAGCCAATGAATATAGATATACTTGTTCTTCATCCTTATGAACAAAACCAAATTTGTTCTTTTTCTAAATAGCCTTTTACAATCTAATAAAGTTACATCATGAACTGTAAATATAAGTTGTGCCATATCATTTAATTCATTATTAAAAAAAGAGCTACAATAGCACGTGTTAAAGAAAAAGTGTAAACTACTATCCAATTCATCAACAATTAAAGTTCTGCCTTTTTCTAAAAGCTCAATAATATAACTAGCTAAAGCAGCAATTTTTCGTTCCCGTAGAATCAAATACCATACTTGGTACTGGATGGCCTTTGTACACGAAATTAACTTTAATCGATCTAATAATTGTTCCGGCAATGCTAAGGCGCGTTCGTCTGCAATCGCTTTACCATTCTTTTTTTAATTTTATATCCATATCTGCTTCCAGCATATTTAAAAATCATCTAAATATACATCAGCTTGTTTAATGAAGTTAACAACTTTTTTTCTGAATATTATTTTCATTCTTTAATAATTTGATAGTTTGATCGATGGGAATATTATTCATATTAATAATATCTATTGAACTAGCAAATTCAATAATAATGCGTTTAATCTCTGCCAGTTTACTAAACTTAGTTGTATCGATAGCATGACATAATAAGGTTTTTATTGGCAAACCACTTCCATTAAAGGTTCTACATTAGGATCGATACATTTAAATTCCTGTTTTTTTATATCCTTTAAAAATTAATGTATCTGACTTCTCATTACCATATTCATCATAAAATTTGTGTACGAAATGTTCGTATATGATTTCTTCTGATTGTGTATCATACGTTATAGTATAATCGTACTTTTTCTTATCATATAAAAAAGCAATACCTAATTCACAAATAGGATTATGTGTAAATAAATTAGGTAATAAATGAGGCTCATTATTTAATAAAAATATCAATAATACTGGCTATACCTTTAATTAAACAAGTCTTTCCCGTATTATTAGGCCCATATATAGCAGTACTTTTTACAATATTATGTCCATTTTTCTTGATGTACATTTGATATAAACTTTTTAGTACGCATATCTGCATTCGCAGAAAAACACAACAGGTTTATTGAATGCTAATACATTATTTAATCTCACTTCCATTAACATATTAACACCTCCTCACAAGTATTATACCACGAAGTTAAATTTTATGCTAATTATTAACACAAAAAAATATCCATGTGTTGTGGCCAATAAATAATATGTATTTAGCAAAATGAATACATATCACTATTGTGAGTACTAATCAATATAATTTTGATATAATAAAAAAATATCTTTATAGAAAGGAGGAATAGTATGGCTAAAAACTCTCCAAAACCTACTAATAATGGATACGAACGCAGAGACGGAGCACAAAAAAACCACCAGTGGCAAACCTGTTCGTCCCGCTCCACCACCCTCGTCACCTACTCCGAAGAAGTAATTTTATCTGCTGTGAGCCTTCTTCAAAGAAACCATTTGGGTAACTATACTCTCTAACTTCGATATCATTTTTAATATCAAATATAGAATGTAGGTATTCAAAAATCCTTACTATATATTTTCATTAGATAGCCATTCAGCATATACTGGATGGCTATCTATTTTAATTTCAGTCGTATCCTCGCTCGAAAATGTTGCTCCTAGAAATTTTCCTGTTGCTATCACATGCCCTGACTTAATTATTTGAATTAAATGATCTTTGCCATCTAACATACAATTATTCAGCATGCTATCTTCTTGAAAAATAAATATAACCATTATTTTCACTTGTATATCTATCAATTATATTCTTAAAAAAATTTTTACTATTGTTTGCTAAAGCAAATCCCACACTAATTCCACTTAAAATAGACAAGACTACAAGTAGAAAATATTGTGGGTCATCATAACCAAATAACTTATTGATAATTGTATATATAAGTAGTGTTATAAAAAAACCAGAGATACTATATACAAAATAATTTAATATTTGGTCTATCGAACTCCCTCTTGATTTCACATTTCCTAATGCTCTAGCAACTTCCTTAGCAATAAATCCAGGTGCTAGCATAGCAATAATTTCAATATAATGTTCCATTAGTCTCACCTCGTTAGGTTTACTATAACATGAATCCACTCTTAATGCACTTAAGACTCTACCCTACTAGATTCTAACACAGAATCTTTAAATCTTTATTTCATCAAATAACTCTATTTACTGGCAGTGTAATATAACATAAATAAAAAGCTATTATATCCAAACCAATATCATATGTTTGGATATAATAGCTTTAATTTATCATTTTTTTCTCGCGACTCGCGGCAAGGTTTGTCCCCAATAGTCCTCCCTATTGATATGAGGGGTGGCGATGTGAGGTACCTTCTTTGATGGATATTATACGAGATCGTTGAAATTTTTTTCAAACACTGTATCCAGTTCTCGCAAGAGAACCTTCTTTTGCGATGCTTTTTAATTCATACAAGTCCCCTTTTGAACTTAATATGTGTATCCTTCACAGCGGTGCTAATGTCATAAATGCGTTCTTGCTGTTCATTATTAACATTTACAAGCTCATCTAAGGTCAGCTCATAGTAACGAGCCAACGCGCACAGTGTATCGAGATCTGGTTCTCTATAGCCAGTCTCGTAATTAGACAATGCCGCATTACTAATACCTACAGCCTTGGCGACTTTCGATTTGGCTCTTTCCCATGCGTACGCGAGCCCGTTTTAAGTTCTTGTAAAATTGCATGTTCATCACCCTACATCGATTACGTCAAAAGAATATTACAGTGTTTCACTGATAATTTTGAAAGCTTCTTCTGCAACAGCCAATGTTTTTTCAATTTCAGCCGATTTATGACAGATAGATACAAAGTTACTTTCAAAAGAGCTTGGTGCATAGTAAATACCATGGCTCAAGTTATGATGAAAGAATGTCTTGAAATGGTCCGCATTGCATGCACTAGCGTCATCAAAAATTGTGAACCGATTTATCTGTAAAGAACAAGGTAAACATAGAACCCACACGTTGCACCACCGCTGGCACATTGTATTTCTTAGCCAATTCTTCAAGGCCATTACACAATGCTTTTGTGCTATCTTCCACTTGTTTAAAGATGGTTGGGTCTCGTTGCAACATAGATAATGTAGCAAGGCCTGCCGTTACAGCCACAGGATTACCACTCAAAGTACCGGCTTGGTAAATAGGGCCGGATGGTGCTACTTCGCTCATGATTTTGCTAGAACCGCCAAATACAGCAAGAGGCATACCACCGCCAACGATTTTACCAAGGCAAGTCAAATCGGGTTTAATATTGTATAGTTTTTGTGCACCACCGCTGCTAGCGCGGAATCCACACATAACTTCGTCAAAGATTAATAGGGCACCATGCGCCTTTGTTACATCGCGCAAGGTTTCAAGGAATCCTTCTACTGGTGGCACACAGCCCATATTGCCTGCAACAGGTTCTACGATAATACAAGCAATGGTATCGCCCATTTCATCGAATAATTGTTTAACTGCATCAATGTCATTGTATGGTAATGTGATAGTATTTTCTGCAACACCCTTTGGTACGCCTGGGCTATCTGGTACGCCAAATGTAGCGAGGCCAGAGCCGGCTTTCACCAATAGAGAATCACTATGACCATGATAACAGCCAACAAATTTAACGATACGATCGCGGCCCGTATACCCACGAGCTACGCGCAATGCGCTCATAGTCGCCTCTGTGCCAGAGTTAACGAGACGGACCATTTCCATAGACGGCATGAAGGCTTGGATTTTCTTAGCCAATTCCGTTTCTAACAGTGTAGGCGCACCATAGCTTGTACCACGAGGAATAGCCTCTTGTAGACTAGCTACGACCTCAGGGTTCGCATGGCCCAAAATCATAGGGCCCCAGCTCAACACATAGTCTATGTATTCGTTGTTATCGATATCATAGATGCGGCTGCCACTAGCGGAGCTAATAAATGGAGGGTTTGAGCCTACGCTACGATAGGAGCGAACAGGACTATTAACGCCACCTGGCATATATCGCTTTGCTTCATCAAACGCTTTTTCTGATTTACCTAGTTGTAACATAGTCACTCCTTATTGTTTAAGCCAACGTGCCACATCAAGGGCATGGTATGTGATGATAATCTTAGCACCAGCCCGTTTCATGGAGAGCATCGTTTCCATAACAAGGCGTTGTTCATCGATAAGACCAGCGGCTGCAGCCGTTTTAACCATTGCATATTCGCCGGACACATTATAGACAGCCAATGGCAATTCATAACGATCACGGGCTTCGCGAACGATATCTAAATAGCATAATGCCGGTTTAATCATGATAATATCCGTACCTTCAGCGATATCGAGTTCAATTTCACGCATTGCTTCTAAGCGATTAGCCGGATCCATTTGATAGGATTTACGGTCCCCAAATTGAGGCGCTGAATTAACGGCGCCACGGAATGGACCATAGTAGGCAGATGCATATTTTGGCAGCATAGCTCATGATAGATACATTGGTGAAACCAGCTTCATCAAGAGCTTCACGAATAGCACCTACACGGCCATCCATCATATCAGATGGCGCCACCATGTGGGCACCAGCTTGCGCTTGGCTAACCGCAACCTTGCATAATAGAGGCAATGTTTCATCATTCAAGATTTCGTGGTGGTCAATCATGCCACAGTGACCAGTAGAGGTATATTGGCATAAGCATACGTCTGCAATAACCAATAGATTTGGCACCGCTTCACGGATGGCTTTAATCGCTTGTTGTACCGGTTGTTCCATATCCCATGCGGAAGAACCTTGTTCATCCTTATAGGTAGGGATGCCAAAGATTTCTACACCACGAATACCGAGGTCATAAGCTTCTTGCGCCACCTTTACCGCTTCGTCTACAGATAAATGGTATTGTCCTGGCAATGTGTCGATTTCTTTTTATGCCTTCACCAGGAACGATGAATAATGGATAAATCAAATCAGTTGTATCTAATGTTGTTTCTCGTACTAAATCACGCATTTCTGGAGAAGTGCGCAAACGGCGAGGACGATAGGTTAAATCGTACATAGTAAATTTCCTTCTTCCGTTTAATAATGACAGTATATTAGTTAGCGCAGTCTTTCACGATTGTGTCTACAAGGCCTTCTGTCGTATATACAGGACTAATGACATCCACCTTTAAACCAGCGCTCATAGCCGTAGCGGCCGTAATAGGTCCGATACATGCAATTTTTGTATGTTCTAATAGTGAAAGTGCATCCTCACCCAATAACTCCAATGTATTGGTAACTGTAGAGGAGCTAGTAAATGTAATATAGTCGACATGACCATGTTGTAATGCATCTACCAAAGCCTCTTGTTGAGATGTATCTTGTTGCGTTTCATACAAGCGCAAGATATCTACGTCAATATCTAAGTGACGCAATTCACGAGGAATCACTTCACGAGCCTTCTTAGGTTGAATTAATAACACCGTATCTCCAGCTTTTACATGCTGTTTCAATGCATCAACAACAGATTCAGCCTTATAATCTACAGGGATAATATCCGGCGTAATGCCATAGTTAGTCAACGCCTTAGCGGTGGCACTGCCGATAGCACATACCTTAGCATAACCTAAGGAACGCGCATCCTTACCTTCTCCGTACAATGCATCAAAGAAGTAGCGTACCCCTTCAGCGGATGTGAATACGACACAAGAATAGCGATCTACGCCATGTAATAAACGTTTATCTTCATCAAATAATTCTACAGGCTCTGTTTTAATAGCTGCTGCTTGGATAACATTGGCGCCTTGGTTCATGAGCATATCGCGGAATTTGCTAGCTTGAGAGCGAGCACGAGTAACTACAATCGTTTTGCCGAATAACGGCTTGTTATCGAACCATTGCAATTGTTCACGCAAGTTTACAACATCGCCTACGACGATGATGGCTGGCGCTTTTAGTTGTGCCTTTTCCACGTCTTCTACAACATGTTCTAGTGTGGAAACAAGCACCTCTTGAACAGGTTTAGTACCCCAGCGAACGAGCGCCACTGGCGTATTAGCAGGACGGCCATGAGCCATCAATTTTTCTGCAATCGTAGGTAAATTGCCTACGCCCATGACAAAGCAAAGTGTATCCACTGCTGTGGCAAGACCTTCCCAATGGATGCCAGACACCGCTTTTGTTGGGTCTTCATGACCAGTAACAACCGCAAAGGATGTAGCCATAGCGCGTTGTGTTACAGGAATACCAGCATAGGCAGGCGCTGCGATAGGCGATGTAACACCAGGTACAAATTCAAAAGGAACACCGGCCTCACGAAGGGCCATTGCCTCTTCACCGCCACGGCCAAATACGAGGGGATCCCCACCCTTTAAGCGGGCTACGATTTTGCCTTCTTTTCCCTTTTTTACCAATAGTTCGTTGATTTCCCATTGGTGCATAGTATGTTCTCTACATTGTTTACCTGCATAGATTAACTCAGCATCAGGACGAGCCCATTCTAATAAATGAGCATCTGCTAAATAGTCATACACGATAACATCTGCGCGTTCTATACATTCCTTACCTTTTACGGTGATTAATTTAGAATCTCCAGGGCCTGCGCCAATCAAATATACTAAACCTGTCATTTTATGATTCCCTCCTTAACAAGGGCTTCCACAATGTGTTTGCCCCCTTCTTCATATAAGGCTTTCGCAAGGTTTTTGCCTAACATAACCCCTTTCTTAGCAGGTCCAGACAATTCTCCTTCATATACAGTTTTACCATCCAACGATGCAATGAGCGCTTTCAAGTTAAGTTGTCCTTTTTCAACGGTCCCATATACGCCCATCGGCACTTGGCAGCCCCCATTGAGTTGATTCAAGAAACTGCGTTCCCCTTCTACGGCAAGGCGTGTTGGTTCGTCGTCTATTTTTGAAAGCATATCTAACATCTCAGTATCGTCACTGCGACATTCAATGGCTAATGCACCCTTGACCCACAGCAGGAATCATTTCATCCGCCGTAAAGACTTGTGTGATTCTATCATCTAAACCGAGTCGTTTAAGGCCTGCTTGTGCTAATACGACGCCATCGAGACCTTCCGTTTCAATTTTGCCAAGACGGGTTTGTACATTGCCGCGGATGACTTCGATTTGTAAATCCGGACGGCGATGCAATAATTGGGCTTGACGACGTAAGCTGCTGGTGCCAATACGCGCCCCTTCTGGCAAATGGTCCAATGTTTTATATTTAGGACTGACCAAAGCATCGAAATGGTACTTCCCTGTTTGGAAATAGCACCCTAATGTAAGGCCATCTGGTAATTCTGTAGGCATATCCTTTTAAACTATGAACGGCAATATCGATATCGCCTGCATGCATAGCCGCCTCTAATTCGGCGGTAAATAACCCTTTGCCACCTACTTCCGCTAGTGGCTTATCTCAAAAATGCGGTCCCCTTTTCGTATTAAAAGTGGACTAGTTCCACTGTAATACCAGGGTATAAGCGTTGCAATTCACTTTTTACATATTCTGACTGCCATAAAGCGAGAGCACTCTTTCGAGTTCCAATTCTAATGTGGTTCCTCATACTACGAGCCTTCTTTCTCGAGATTAAACATATCTTTGAATAAATCCCAATATAAACCTTCTTCTTGTGTACCGGCGATTTCATTGAAATGAATCATCGGTTCTCTTAGCATTTTTCTAACGATCATACGACTCATAGAATCAATGATGCGACGCTCTTTATCGGAAATATCCGGCAATTTAGCCAGCGCTCGATGTAATTCACGGCGACGAATACGGTCAGCCTTATCCGTCAATAATGCCATCATAGGGACGTACGGATAAATAACTAAACTTTTCTAACACTTCATCGATGGCTTCGTGAATAATCGGTTCAGCCCGTTTCGCCTCTTCCTCGCGTTGTTGTTTATTTTCTTCTACAACGCTTTCTAGAGCATCGATATTGAATAGGTACACACCTTCGATATCCGCAACGACAGGATCGATATCACGTGGCACTGCAATATCAATCATCACGATGGGACGTCCATGACGCAATGCGGCAATCCGTTTTGGCCTCTTTTTCACCAATAATATAATGCGGTGCCCCCGTCGATGTAATGATGATATCTGCATGTTCCGCTTGTTCTACATAGTTATCTAATTTAATGGCTTGCCCATTAAATTTCTTCGCCAAGGCTTCCGCTTTGGTAAAAGTTCGATTGGATACGAATATGGTTTTTACGCCCTTTGCTTGTAAGTGTGTAGCTGTTAACTCACTCATGGTACCAGCCCCTAAGATGAGGACTGTTGCTTCTGAAAGTGGTTTATCTAGGCTATCTTCCGCCAAGTTAACCGCCGTGTAACTAACAGACACAGGTGTATTCGCAATGCCTGTATTGGTCCGAACCTTTTTACCAACGCCAATAGCGCGTTGGAACAAGATATTAAATACGGTTCCCGTAAAGCCTGCACTATAGGCCGCAATATAGGCACCTTTTCAATTGGCTAAGGATTTGACCTTCCCCCAACACTAGGGAGTCAAGGCTAGCAGATACGCGGAATAGATGTTCTATACACGCTTTCTCTTCATAGAAGAAAAATGCGGATTCATCAATTGTATCGGCATGTTTTAAATGCTTTAATACATCGAGCATATACGCTTTAGGAGATTGTACATCTTCTAATACGGCATAAATTTCCGTACGATTGCAAGTCGATAGAATGACGCATTCTGAAATTTTTTCGTATTCATAGAGTCGATTTAAGGCGCTTTCTACCTCGTTTTTTTCAAACGAGAAACGTTCACGCACCTCAACGGCAGCACTTCTATGATTTAGTCCTAATACCACTAATTGCATGGTGTAGTTTCTCCTCTATCAAAGGCCATTGTCCCTTAAGAATAGCCTGAAATTCAGATTCGCCTAGATGAGTGCGCCAAAAACGGCTACGCTCCTCTACGCTAGGGATAAGTAACTTTACCTCTTCCCTCATAATTTTAAGTCTCGGTATGGCAATTTGCAATATATTATAACGATTCATCATATCTTGTTTCACAAGACGATTAATACGTGGTCCCCCATTATTAGCACTAATCGCAACATGCAAATCACCCATATCGATTGTTGATGGTACTGTGAAATCACAAGCTGTAGCATTATCGGCACGATTGACTAGTATGCCATTATTGCGTGCTATAGCTTCGATATAATCATTAACAGCTTTATTATCTGTACAGATAAACAATAATTTACATTGTTTTACAATGTCTATATGGTCATCGCTAAACACTGTATTGTGCCAAATAAATCTGTTATCCCTCATGCCAAGCTTTCATCTGATCTGTTATAACAGGGGCTAATGACAATGCATTGACAGGGCTCGTCTAAGCATAATGCTAGACGTCGTTCAGCCACGGCGCCACCACCTACAAATAAAATGGTATCACTCGCTGTAGTTTGTAATGTTAGAGATATCATAATGAACCTCGCATATTGATGATACCGCTTATGTATACCTACATATGAAACTATAGATATACATAAGCGGTAGAAAAAAATCGGCTTGATGAATCAAGCCGATTGCTTATTTGCTTACATAAATCGTTTAAGGTAAACGCCGATACGTCCCTTTACGGGATGTGCCCGTAATAGCCTCTACCTTCATTCGGCCACGACCACGCATAGAGATGATGTCCCCTTCTTTGACCTCTTGGGATGGCCCTTTGCAGGTTGCCAATTTACTTGCAATAAACCGGCATTTACAGCGCTCACCAATTTGGTACGGGATACGCTAAAGCCAGAGCTTGCTACCGCATCCAATCGAAGTGATGCAACGGTAGTACGCACTTCTTTAATCTTTTTCTTCTTTTTGGTGCTATCTCATCTAACTCCATCGGAGTTACAGATACGGCAACCATAGCAATCTTTGTAAAATTTTTGCACTACAAAAATCTGCTACAGCGCTATCTACGAGAATTTGTGCGCCCCTTGGCCCATGATAATATCGCCAAACTTTCGAGCGATCAATGCCAAGCCCCATCAAAGAACCAAGCACATCACGATGATTTAACAATCTAAATCGTGATCCCAAGATACCTTCAAGGGAATGATACCCATATCTACTGTACCTTGAAAAATGACTATCTACAAAGGCGATACGAATACGTTCCGCCCCTTCATAGCCGCCATAGGATTGAACGAGTAATTCAGGATAAGCCGCCTTAATTGCATCAGCGATAACAAGACCGGCAGGACTTGTAAAGTCACAAACGCGATACGGTTTTCCCTTTACCACTTGTTCAGCTAAATCAAGCATACGGCGCGCTTCTTCACCGCTACCGCTTGCTTCAAAATATCTAATTAATTTACTAGTATCAGCCATTATTTCCCCAATTCATTGGAACGAGCTAAACAAGCAACAACCCCATCTTGTAGGGCACTGCGCAAGCCACCTTTTTCCATAGCTCCAATGCCAGCAATCGTAGTACCGCCAGGGCTAGTCACTTGATCGCGCAATATAGCAGGATGTGTGCCGGATTCTAATGCCATTTTACCAGCCCCATACATCGTTTGGGCAGCCGCCTTAATCGCCAATTGACGAGGTAATCCAATGCGGACTCCCGCATCAGCCAAGGCATCTAAAATGACAAACATATATCCTGGGCCGGCACCAGACAAAGCGCCTAATCGATCTAGGTCGGCTTCACTGACAACGGCTACTTCACCAACCGCATTAAATAAAGCCTCCACGTGAATTGTATCAGCTCCATTATCCGCAGTCAACGCAGTCATACCACATCCAATAGATGCTGGAGTATTCGGCATGGCACGGTACAACACCGCGGTTGGTAATGCTTTGCGCAAGGTATCTAATGTTACGCCAGCTGCCACGGAAATAACCGTAGCACCCGCTTTCACAGACGTTAATTGGCTCAATACAGATGGTAATACCTGTGGTTTAACAGCTAAGATAATCGTGTCAAACTGCGCCATATCAGGTAATTCTACAAAACCTGTAACGCCCAATTCGTCAACTAATTCGTCGCGATGTTCAGGGCGACGCACTACGATTGATACATCATCTCTACGTAATATACCTTGTGAAAGTGCGCCTCGTAAAAGGGCACCACCCATGGCGCCTACGCCTATACATACTGTTTTTCCCAACATAATATCACCACTTTTTCTATACCGGATTATTTATTTTGCCAGTTAAATTCTTGTTGCTCAGTTGTTCCACTTTCAGATTCATTATTATAATCAATGGATACATTAACAGGTACGCACATGAAAATGTCTTTGCCTACCTTTTCCAATTTGCCATCTAATGCAAATGTTGCACCAGATACAAAGTCAACGATGCGAGCTGCTTCGTGAGGATCTGTATTTTCAAAATTAATCAATACAGGGCGCATGTCACGCAATTGATGAGTGATGCTTTCAGAATCTTCAAAAACCTTAGGTTCGATAACAACTACTTTCATGGCTGTTGGACGTTGTGTCATAGTGGATGTGCCTCCTACCTTACGTGGATGGAACTCAGATGCAGCTGCTGTTGGTGCTACTGGTGGCACGTCCTCTGCATAGTCCTCATCATCTTCATATTCATACTCATCATCATAATCATAACGGTCATCGTTACTAATTCCGATAAAAGTTTTTTTAATTTTTTTGCCATTGTTCTCCCATAGACATGGTAATCCTCCTAATATACTCACACTGTAATATTTACCCTATTAGTTATATACGCGTTCCCCAAAGATGGCCGTGCCAACACGTACGATATTAGCCCCTTCTTGTAAGGCCACCTCGAAATCATGTGTCATCCCCATCGACAAATACTGTATATCTCCTTCAGGAAAATACCCTTTCATATCTTCATACAAAACATATGCCACTCTAAAGATAGGGTCTTGCATCCTCCGGATTCTCAAAGAACGGAGCCATGCACATTAATCCCCTAACGCGCACATGCGGCAAGTTTTCGCATAGTCTCGCATCTCTGGAAAATTCCTCTACGGACATGCTAGACTTACTCGCCTCACGAGCCACATTGACTTGTAACAATATATCTTGTACCTTTATCATGCTTAGCAGCACACCTTTTCAATTTCATCCAATAGTTTTTTTACTATCTACAGAATGAATCAAATCAAACATCGGTACCGCTTGACGAACCTTATTAACTTGTAAATGGCCAATTAAATGCCATACCAATTTAGGTCCTTTATAAAGCATTTGTTTTTTTCTTTTTGCCTCTTGCACGCGATTTTTCGCCTACATGAGTACATCCAAGCCGAGCCACTTCTTCTACAGCTGATACTGGATGATTTTTTTAGTAACCGCCACCAGTAATGCTGTATCTGTGCGCCCTACGCAGGCCATTGCATCGGCCATGCGTTGCTGAATATTGTGCAGGGATTCTTCAATCATACGATCCTCCCATATATCTACATATAAATAAATGTCCTATAGACTTATATTATATAATATTTAACCAATAATGTATATCTTTACCGCTTTTTCGAGCATGGCAAATAATGCCATACGCCCTGTCTTGCCATGTTCACGACGATAGGAAAAACAATTCTCATCGGTCATACTATCCGTACCACCAATACAGATTTTGTCCTTTGGAACACCTCGTTGCAACAAATCTTCTTCGATAAATCGCCATAAATCAACATGTGGTGTCGCTTGCGAAGCACCCTCTCGAATTATATAGCGCACTAATTCATCGCTATCAGCATCGGTTATTTTTATGCCATTCTTTTGTGAAAGTATCTGCCAGCTCTTGATTGACCTCAAAGGATTCAGGCCCAATACTAGGACCCTAAGTAGATATAACAGTCTTCAAATCGCGTACCAAAATCTCGTTGCATCGCCTCTATGGTGATAACCGGTAGATGGCCTATAACACCGCGCCAACCTGCATGAACGGTAGCCACCACATGATGCACAGGATCGTAAATGCCTACTGGTACACAATCAGCGGTAAATAAGAATAATGGTACATTGGGAATATCCGTATATATCGCATCACAATCTGGAATAGCAGTATCAGAACTCATAGAGCCAGCACCAATTAAATCTTCTGTAATGCGTACCGCATTGAGTCCATGCACTTGATTGCCACAGGTAATGCGGTCTGGCGATACACCTAAATGATCAGCTACAATGCTGCGGTTTTCAAGCACATCTGCAGGATAATCCCCAACGTGAAAAGCGAGATTTAATGTATCATATGGAGGTAAAGATTCACCTCCTTCTCGATAGGTAACACCCATTATCATAGGTAGTCCAATTGACCAAAGTGGGGTTTCATAAGACCAGGGGAAACTATCTTTTCGTCTTATATCATATACATCAATACACATAATATAACTCCTTACAACTCCATCTCTATTTACACACGCCACAGCGCTTACACCCTTCCATGCAAGGAGGTGTATACGCTTCATCAATGCCCGTTGCCATTCTTGTTCTAAATAACCATTTCTTAGACCCATATCTAAATGAGACCAAGGCAAATAATCCTCAAACTTGCGTTCCCGATAATTGCAATTATCCATGTCGAGGCCGGCTTTTTTTCATTTCAGATTTAAAGGATTTGCTACCTCGATCTAGAGCACATGCAGCGAGTACCTTGCCTAAACGACGGTCCCCTCGTGCTAATACACCTTGGATATACGCCTCTTTTGGAGATTCAACGAGTACCTCGATGCGACGATTTTTTTGCAATGATTTCTTAATATATTGTAATTTCTTTTCTACGCTCTTTTGATGATCCATGGCCATCCATTGAAATGGCGTAAACGGCTTTTGGTATAAACGGATTAATACTAAGTGTTAATCGGCCTTTACAGCCCACCTCAGCCATGTGTGCTTGTGTACGTTCTGCCAGTCCTACGATAGCATCTATATCTTCATCCGTTTCTGTGGGAAGTCCTATCATAATATATAGTCTCATATGTTGAATACCAGACTTAGCGGATAACTGAGCCGCGGTGCGGAGATTTTCTTCACTAATCCCCTTGTTGATGACACGACGTAATCGTTCACTACCTGTTTCTGGTGCAATAGTAATTGTCTTTTGTCCACTTTCAGCCAATCCATCGACAACGGCTTGTGTCAAGGAATCGGCGCGCAAGGACGCACAAGAATAGCGCATATCCTTAGATCGAATATAGGTTACGAGCTCATCTACCTCTGGATAATCAGAAATGGCCGCCCCCATAAGCCCTACCTTTTTCCCTAACTTTTCTGCTCTATCGACGCCTTCTTTCAAGATATCCAGTGGTCGTACACGCGGTACGCGGAAACAATACCCAGCCATACAGAATCGACAATGGCGGCCACAGCCTCGAGCTACCTCGATGATATACATGGCGCCAAACTCGGTGAAATTTGTAGCACTACTGTTTCACCACCGCTCGTAAGAGGTTCAAAATGGCGTCGTATAATTTTTGGGGGCACCATCTGCTATATCGTAACCAATGAATTGTTCCTTATCGTCATATTGAGGGGTATATAAAACAGGTACATATACACCATCAATTTGAGCTAGTGCAGAAATCGTTTCTTCTCGGCTTTTCACCATTCTCACGACCCTTGCGAATTCGTTCTAACACAGCAGTAACGATGCCCTCCCTTCACCGATGATGAAAGCATCGATAAAAATCGGCAAAGGGCTCAGGATTAAATGTCGCACAAGGTCCTCCCGGCAATGACGATAGGATCAAAGCCAGTTCGACTTCGCTCATAACAGGTACACGACCCATGATCGTAGCATAATGGAATGTGAAAATAGTCCATTTCAAAGGTAACATCAAAGGCCACTACATCAAACTGATGCATAGGCCGTTGCGTTTCAACGCTCATAAGCGGTGTTTTCGTCTTATCATAGACGTCTCAGTTCCTTTTTTTCTCAGGCAAGAATATCCGCTCGCATACACTAGATGGATGCAAATTGATTTCTCATAGATAATGTGAAGGCCTAAATTACTCATGCCCAACGAAAATAGGTATTCGGATAAACGATAGCAACCTTTTTGCTCTGCATGAGGGTTAATAGTTACGCGACTATCTTCATCTTTATAAAGTTCTTGTAATCGATCAATTAAATCTTTTACGGTTCACTAATTTCCTTTCTATATAAGCCCACTATGAAATAGTGGGCTCAACAACGCTCATATATCATTTATTTTAGATTTTATTTGTATCCTTTGTCTGAGTAGTCTTTGTTTTAATTGTTTTTTTACCAATTGAGGCCGATGTTTTTTTCTCATACGGATACAATACGACTTTACCATCTCTGTATTCCGCAATGTAAATATCCTTTAATGGAATATCCCTTGTGCTTGTACCTCTTGTTCTAGCCATTCTTTATCTTTTTTTCAATTACATCAAGAGTAAATTGATTAATTTGACCATCATTAATCAAATCAAAACGAATATTTTCTTCACCGAACTGAACAACACTAAGCTGACCATTTTGCTCTAATACGGCACGCTTAACATCTGCTACATATTGAACGCCAGCTGTGCGAAGTTTTAGTTTTTAATTCAGCCGATTGAATACCATAACGCATACATTCTTCAGTTAAAGATATGACCTTTGTTTCGATAACAATTACAGGATGACCATCTAGAATTGTTTTAAAGAATCGAAGATTGCCTTTTTAAGAATTTAAGCGTCATTACGAGAATAGTCCATAAGATGAGAACTAACATAAATTGTAAAATACCAATCGCATCATTATAGATGATGGCACCGATAATGCCACCGAGTACATAGTTTTGTAATTGATCTAAAGGCAGAGGTAGGCGCCAAATTACCTTTTACCCATTAAATTAATTTGTAAAATAATCGCCAAGAGACCGATGGCGAGTTTGGCAAAAGACCATCCCATAGACGGCCATAGCTTCTGTCATATGTGGTCCTCCTTATGGTAATACATCCGCTTTATCATGAATTTCGGTCTGTAGGGCTTACTGTATACACACGAGTGATTGTATAGGTAGTAAATTCAGGGATTAAATTGCACCTCATAGTATGCATCGCTAACCTTTAAAGATTATACCATTACGTACCTTTAAGGAGTTAACAGCTAATTGACCTTCATCAACACCATGGTCTGCACTAAAGGAATGCAAGAATTGAGCCATTCTAGAAGAATCTTCAGAGTAATTCTTCATACGACCATATTCTTGATATTCTAAGCCTAAGAAAAAAATACAATAATTAAGGATAATATAACAGTTAAATCACGATAACGGCTTGTAAAACCATTACGCAAAAACTTGAATGCCTACTCCGAGAAGGGCTAATAAAACAACTACAAAGATAACGAACCCTAATGTATGACCAGATGCGATTTGGCTTTCCACATAGGAAACGGTATAGAAGTCCATAATTATGCTCCTTTCATATATCTTTTTATTATATCACAAACAAATATGATAATAACCAACAACGATTTATAAAAAATAGAGCTACCACAATGATAGCTCTATTAAACAGTTACTATACTAATTTATTTACATTCACGGTACACGATGATATAAGCATGAGTATTCGCTGTAAAACCAGATTCTAATTCTAGTTCAACTTCTAAAACGGCATCGTCAACGTCACCTTTATAATAGGCCTTACGTTGTTCTGCGGAATAGAAATACATAGCCGCATTATATTCATTACCTGCTTGTACTGGAATTGTGATGGTAACAGGCTGTGTTTCAACATTCTTTGTTTTAGTACCCACATTATCCGTCGTGTAATATACGGATTCAATGGTATGTTCTCCTGGTGTTAATGCCACAATGACTTGACCATATTGACCAGTTTTATGATCAATAGTAGAAAGGTCCTTACCATCAACCTTTACAGATTTACCATAAATATGAAGAATCGCTTTATTAGCATTCTCTTGTACAAATTGTTGTTCACCAGCTTGTCGTTTTTTATTGAACTTCATAAATACGGCAAACAAAATGGCCCAAATGACTGCAACGGCCACGATGATAATAATAGTTGTAGAACTCATAGTATCTCTCCTTATACCAAAATATACTATACTGACTCTACGTTAACTATATCATACGTACTTGTATTACTCAATAAAAAAGCAACCCCAAATGGGGTCGCTTTCAGTAAGCCTATGCTTATTAAGAAATTACTAATGCAATCTCTTATTTTAACCAGCTCATCAAGTTGCGAAGTTCCGCACCAACTGGTTCGATTGGATGGTTAGCTGCTGCTTCACGGTGTTCTTTAAGGAATTTTTGACCGTTTTTGGAATCTGCCAAGAATTCGTCAGCAAATTTACCAGATTGAATATCTGCCAAAATTTGTTCCATCGCTTTTTTAGTATCTGCAGTGATTACGCGAGGACCTGCATGGTAGTCGCCGTATTCAGCAGTGTTGGAGATGGAGTGGCGCATTTTTTGGAAGCCACCTTCGTAGATAAGGTCTACGATCAATTTCATTTCATGTAAGCACTCGAAGTAAGCGTTTACAGGTTCATAACCAGCTTCAGTTAATACTTCGAAACCAGTTTTGATCAATTCAGTAACGCCGCTGCACAATACAGCTTGTTCACCGAAGAGGTCAGTTTCAGTTTCGGATTTGAAGTTAGTTTCTAAGATACCGGAACGGCCACCACCAATACCGGATGCCCATGCCAATGCAACTTCTTCAGTGTCGCCAGATGGGATCTTTTTCTACAGCGTACAAGCAAGGAACGCCAGAGCCTTCTTGGTATGTACGACGAACTAAATGACCAGGGCCTTTAGGGAGCTACCATGAAATACGTTTACGTCTTCACGAGGAACGATTTTGCCAAAGTGAATGTTGAAACCATGAGCAAATGCTAAATATGCACCTTCTTTTTAAGTTAGGAGCAATATCATTTTGCATAAACGTCAGCTTGTAATTCGTCTGGAATCAACACCATAACGATATCAGCGCCTTTAACTGCTTCTGCAGTTTCTTTTTACAGTAAGACCAGCCTCTTCAGCAACTTTCCCAGCTAGAAGAACCACCGCGAAGACCGATTGTTACGTCCATACCATTTTCTTTTCAAGTTCAATGCATGAGCATGACCTTGGGAACCGTAACCTAAAACTGTAATTTTTTTGCCTTCCAATTTACTTAAATTGCAATCTTCATCATAGTAAACTGTTGTACCTAAAATTTTACCTGCCATGTTAGACAACCTCCAAACATATTCAATAGAATATAGACTATTTATACTGTACACAATCTAACAAAAATTTGCAAGATGTGGCGTACATTAATTTAGTATCAGCAAGCCAAATTCTTGACCTCTGATAAATAAAATTGATAACTACCGCACAATCACCCAAGGGCGATCATCCTTCCATACAACCTGCACGGGAATTCCAAATACATCAGATAGATTCTCATCGGTTAATACTGTATGTTTCAACCCCGCATGTACCATCTTGCCCTCTCGCAAAATAGCTACATGTGTAATGGCTGGTAGTATCTCTTCAATTTGATGTGACACATAAATAATTGGTGTCTTCTGCTCCTCTACTAGCGTAGATACGGTACGTAAAAACCTTTCACGCGCCGGCAGGTCTAGACCAGAGCAAGGCTCATCTAAGATCAGTAAATCTGGATTCGCCATAATGGATCTCGCCAACAATACACGTCGCTGTTCACCAGCAGACAATGTATAAAAGCGATAACCTTCTAAGTGACCTAGGCCAAACTCATAAAATAATTGCATCCCCCCGCTCTCGCACCTCTGGTGATACATCTTGGTATATACCGATGCTACTAAAAGCGCCGGATATAACAACGTCCTCGACGACTTGTTTATCCAAGGTAGATTGAAATTGCCCAAGAGCAGAGCTGACAAAACCTAATCTCGATTTAATCTTAGGCCATGCGTATTTACCAAATTCATGACCGAACACACGCAAGGTGCCTGTCGTTGGAATTTGGTAGGCTGGAATCATGCTGAGAAGCGTCGATTTACCAGCCCCATTAAGCCCTAAAAGAGCCCAGTTTTCACCTTTTTTTATATGCCAATTTACATTATCTAAGATATGTCTGCCATCGCGTCGAAAGCAGATATTCTCATAATGGAGCAATTCATTCTCCACACTATCATCTCCTACATTTTTTCTCCACGGCTCATAGCAGTGATACCTGTTTTGGCAATTTCAAGAATACCATAGGTTTCCATAATTTGGATGAAACCGCGTAATTTTTCTACGCTGCCGATAACCTCAATAATCATAGACGTAGGAGAAATGTCTAGTACATTACCGCGATATACGTCGGCAATTTGAACAATTTGAGATCGTGTTGTAGCTGTTGCTTTCACCTTGATAAGCATTAATTCACGGCAGACTACATCATGATCGTCAAAAACTTTAACCTTAACAACATCGATTAGCTTGTAGATTTGTTTTTGCACTTGATCGAGGATGCGGTCATCCGCTTCAACAGTAATGGTAATACGCGCATAACCTGGCTGATTTGTAATACCAGAGGTCATTTTTGTAACATTAAAACCACGGCGGTTAAAGAGTGCCAAAATACGTGTACCAATACCTGGCGCATTTTTTGCAATGATTAAGACTTGATGTTCTTTAGCCATTTATAGCACCCCTTTCTTACCCATCATACCGCTTACAGTGCCACCTGCTGGAATCATCGGCAATACATTGTCTTCTCGTTCAACACGACAATCCAAGACGATACTTTCGTCAGAGGTAATATAAGATTGGAAATCTTTATTGAAAGCTTCTACCGTAACGAGACGAGCTGCTTTCAAGTCAAATGCATCAGCTAATTTCAAGAAGTTTGGACTCAGTTCCAAATCTACATAGGAATAGCGACGATCATTAAAGATTTGTTGCCATTGACGAACCATGCCAAGATATCCATTATTGATAATCACAATTTTAATTGGTAAATTGTACTGGCGAACCATCATGAGCTCTTCACAAGTCATTTGGAAACCGCCATCACCAACTACGAGGATAACTTGTTTCTCAGGTGCCCCTACTTGTGCACCAATAGCCGCTGGCAAGCCATAGCCCATTGTACCAGCGCCACCAGAGGTAACAATAGTATGTGGCTTTTTATGAGTTAAGAATTGAGCTGACCACATTTGATGTTGCCCAACATCAGTTACAATGATGGCATCATCATTAGCAATTTTATTAAGCTCAGATAATACATATTGTGCATGTAACTCACCATTTGTAGACTCAGGAACCACCATAGGATATTCCTTTTGCCACTCGCGGATTTGTTCAATCCACGTCTCATGAGTAACAGGTTCAACTAATGCATTAAGCTCGGTTAATACTCGTTTTAAATCACCTACAATAGGTACATTGATAGTAACATTCTTATCGATTTCAGCTGGGTCGATATCGATATGAATGATCTTTGCTTTTTTACAGAAGAAATCAGGATGACCTGTAATGCGGTCATGGAATCGAATGCCTGCCGCTATAACAAGGTCGGCCTCCTCTGTACAGTTATTAGCCGCTACAGATCCATGCATCCCTACCATGCCAAGTGCTAATTCGTGGTCCCCAGGGAAACCACCAAGACCAACCAGCGTATTAGTCACAGGAATTTGCGCCTTTTCAGCTAACTCCTTAAGTTCATCCATAGCGCCTGATTTCAATACGCCAGCACCAGCAATGATAAGTGGGCGCTTTGCATTCTTGATAAGAGTCGCCGCTTTTTTAATTTGCCCTTGATGGCCTTTGTATGTTGGATCATACCCTTCAAGATGAATAGGTACTTCGTATAATTTATTGTATTCCGCCATAGATATTTTTTTCTGTTTGAATATCCTTTGGAATATCGATTAATACAGGACCTGGACGACCTGTACCAGCGATGAAGTACGCTTCCTTGATAATGCGAGGCAAATCGTGAATATCTTGAACTAGATAGTTATGCTTAGTAATCGGCATTGTAATACCTTGGATATCCGCCTCTTGGAAGGAATCCTTACCGATAAACGGACGACCTACCTGTCCAGTAATAGCTACCATCGGCACTGAGTCCATATAAGCCGTCATAATGCCTGTTACAAGGTTTTGTTGCACCAGGTCCAGACGTAGCAAGGCATACGCCTACACGACCGGATACGCGTGCATAACCATCTGCTGCATGGGCTGCACCTTGTTCATGACGTACGAAATAGTGTTTAATTTCAGGAAGCTATAAATTTCATCATAAATTGGAATGACTGCGCCACCTGGATAGCCGAACATATCAGTTACACCAAGGCGATGCAATGTTTCTAGGACAATGCGTGCCCCATTGATTGTTTCTGCGCTCATAGGAACCCTTTCAACCAGCTATTCTGATAGAATCTCGCTGGAATTTAAACGTTGAATAATGTAACCATTATTTTTAAAAGTATCAATAATGCTTTGGATGTGCTCTTCCCATTGGTTTCAACCGTTACTTGTAATTCCACTTCATGGAAACGGTCAAGGTTTTTTTAAACTGATTATGATCGAGCTTAATTACATTTGCATCCGCCTCAGCAAGCATTTGAGATACCGCAACCAATTGACCTGGTTTATCCGGAAGATTTACAGAGAAGGTGAAGATCCGACCACGGACTACGAGACCTTTATTAATCATAGAGGAAATGGTAAGTACGTCGATATTACCACCACTGACAATAGCTACCACCTTTTTATCTCGGCAGTCTAACTTTTTTAAGCCCTGCTAATGGTAAGATACCTGAATTTTTCTGCTACTAATTTATGTTTTTCAACGAGCAACAAGAATGCTTTCCATCAATTCGTAGTCTGAAACTGTAATTATTTCATCTACGTATTTCTTGATATATTCAAGTGTAGTTTCACCAATTTGACGTACCGCCGTACCATCAGCAATGGTAGCCACTTCGTCGAGTGGTACAGGATGATCGGCCTTTAATGCTGCCAAAGCACTGGCTGCCCCTTCTGGTTCTACACCGATAACTTTGATGCGAGGATTTTTTTAATTTAGCAGCCGCTGCAATGCCAGATACAATGCCGCCGCCCCCAACAGGGTACGAGTAATACATCCGCATCAGGTAATTCTGCTAATACTTCAAGAGCAATTGTACCTTGCCCTTCGATTACATCTTCATCATCGAAAGGATGAACAAATACATAGCCGTTTTCTTGTTGGAGCTCCATCGCCTTTTGGTAAGCTTCATCATAAATCTCACCATGTAGTACAACCTCAGCCCCATATTGTTTTGTAGCATTAACCTTTATGAGAGGTGTATGTTTTGGCATGACGATTGTGGCTTTAATGCCGAGGCGTTTTTGCAGCAAGCGCTACACCTTGCGCATGGTTGCCGGCAGACGCGGCAATAACACCGCGGGCCTTTTTCCTCTTCTGTCAATTTTGCAATTTTATTATAGGCTCCACAGAACCTTAAAGGAGCCTGTTATTTGCAAGTTTTCTGGCTTGATATATACATCATTGCCACACTCGTCTGAAAACACATCACTATGAAAGCAATTTAGTTTTCACGGTAATCGTGGTTAACCGTTCGCGAGCCTCCATAAAATCATATAACTTACGCATTAATACTCCTTTATTAAAGATTGGTATAAAATATATTGCTATTAAAATTAGTCTTCAAATACTTCAATAGCACCTTGTGCTGCAGAGGATACGTGAAGAGCGTATTTTTTTAAGGTATCCAGTTACATTGGATTTAAATGGTTTCAATACTGCTTTACGGCGAGCAATTTCATCATCAGATACAGCTAATTCCAATTTACCATTTGGAATATCGATGTTGATAATATCACCATCTTCAACAACGGCAATAGTACCACCTGCTGCCGACTCGGAGATACGTGACCAATTGATGCGCCACGTGTAGCGCCAGAGAAACGGCCATCAGTCAACAAGGCAACGTCTTTATCAAGCCCCATACCAGCAATCATAGATGTTGGAGTTAACATTTCGCGCATGCCAGGACCGCCTTTAGGACCTTCATAGCGGATAACTACTACATCGCCTTTTACAATTTTACCGCCCGTAATTGCTTCAACGGCTTCTTCTTCGCTATTGAATACCTTTGCTGGACCAGAGTGAACGAGCATATCTTCATCTACAGCACCAGCTTTTACAACGGAACCGTCTTCAGCAAGGTTGCCTTTTAAGAACGGCAATACCACCCGTTTCATGAACAGGATTGTCCCATGAATGGATTACATCTTCATCTGCTACATGAGCTACCGCTGCAATTTCACCTTGTGTTTTAAGGGCTACTGTTTGGCACTCTGTATGAATACGACCATTTTCAGCTAATCGTTTCAACACAGCCGATACACCACCTGCAGCGTACAAGTCTTCGATGAAGTATTTACCAGATGGAGAAAGTTTGGACAATTGAGGTGTGTTTTGTGCAATGCGATCGAAGTCGTCCAAGGACAATGGTACACCTGCTTCGTGAGCAATGGCTGGCAAATGAAGTGCTGTATTAGAGGAACCACCCAAAAGCCATATCTAGAGCTACTGCATTTTCAAAAGCTTCACGAGTCATAATATCTTTAGGACGAAGGTTTGCTTTCAATACCTCTACGGCTTGCATACCTGCTAATTTAGCCAAACGCAAACGTTCAGAGTATACAGCAGGGATTGTACCATTACCAGGAAGGCCCATACCAAGAGCCTCTGTTAGGCAGTTCATAGTATTTGCTGTGTACATACCAGAGCAAGAACCACATGTTGGACATGCACTATTTTCAATATCTGCTAATTCTTCGTCGCCCATTTCACCTGTTTGATGTTTACCTACTGCTTCAAATACATCAGACAAGCCGATTTTTTTGCCATTATGTACACCTGCAAGCATGGCACCACCAGATACGAACACAGATGGAATGTTAAGACGAGCCGCTGCAATCAACATACCTGGTACTACTTTGTCGCAATTTGGAATGAATACCATCGCATCAAAAGGTGTTGCCATAGCCGTCGACTCCAATAGAATCAGCTATGATATTGCGTGTAACTAAGGAGTATTTCATGCCGATGTGATTCATCGCCAAGCCATCGCAAATACCAATTGTATTAAACTCGATTGGCACACCACCTGCGTTGCGGATGCCGTCTTTTTACGGCTTGTACAATATTTTTTTCAGGCCCACATGACCAGGAATGATTTCGTTGAAAGAATTCGCAATACCAATAACCGGTCTGCCCATTTCTTCGTCAACAAAAACCCAGAGCTTTCAATAAAAGATCTGTGTGGTGCACGTGCTACGCCTGTTTTTAAATTGTCACTTCTACAACTCATGATATTCTCCTCACTTTTTTGAAAGCATCCACTTGGACAGCTTTCATAACAAATAAAAAAAGACGATTGCAAAGAATCGTCTTAAAAGTTTACAAATGATATTCCTTTTGTTTACAGAAACCCAATACATACATAAATAAACCTATGTACCCCATGGAATATATACAAAAACAAGAAACAATATAGTCAAATCTTATTGATTGTATATTAAACCATTCATGGGAACTTCTAAGACAAAAACATGTTAAGTTGTTGTTCATAATTCGAATGTTTTTAATAATCACGACCAGCGCGATAATCAACAAGCTAATGACTAAACCGAACATGTTTCCTCCTAAAATAATCTGTAACGATAAAAAATATAATAACATTTTCTATAATCTCATGCAATAAATATTCTATAGATTTATTATAGTTTTTGTGAAGTTCACCATACCTAAAAAAACTATACCCACCTAAAAAAACAGTCCTTAAAACTTTCATAACAAACTAAAACTCCCTCGCGGTGAAAAACGACCACCAACGAGGGAGTTTCATACTATAAGATACCAAAGAGCCACATACCAAGGGCACCGCCCCAGAAATGAATCATAAAAGCTTACCACAGAAATAGCGAGACCTACACGCCACCAAGTCCCTTGTGGTACATAGCCTGCACCAAAGAAGATGGGTGTTACACCAGAGCTATAATGCGTTAATGTACAGCCAGGGCTATTCATCAAACCAAAAGAGCAAGATGGTAAATGGAATCAGCGCACCCATGGCAACCAAAAATGGCTGCAAAGGCGGAGAATAATGCGGTAATACGCGCCGTACCACTAGCAAAGAAATATTGAGAGTATACAAAGGTTGCAGAGATAATAAAAAGATGCCCAGAACCAATCGATACCTACAAGATGTTGACTTACAAAGTTCGCAAATACAGCAACTACACCGAGTTTACCGAGGAGACCGGCCATGCCAACGAGTGTGCCCATCCAGATGAGGATATCCCAGCCAGTGCGTTCGCCTAAAATATCATCCCACGTAAGGGAGCCTGTTACAACGCACGCAAGAACACCCATCATAGCAACTACTGTAGGGATGAAGCTTAGTCCAAATGGCAGTCGCCCAGAGCAAGATACATAGAACAAAGATAATAGCAACAGAAATTTCAGCCTTTGTAATAGGTCCAAGTGTATTTAATTCCTTTTGAGCCATTTCGGCAGCCTCTGGTGTTTCCTTAATTTCTGGAGGATAAATTTTGTAAATGAACCAAGGCATAAGGATCATACAAATCACACCAGGGATGACACCCGCTTGGAACCATTCCCACCAGGAAATATCATAGCCAAATAATTTAGCCCCTAAGGAGGTGATGAGCAAGTTACCACTACAAGCGGTCAAAAATGGTTACAGTAATTGTATTCATCGTATGTGCCGTAGTCATCAAATATGCACCAATACGACGCGCCGTATTACCATGAGGCTCAGAACCAAAGGCGAGGAAATATTTTTGCACAATTGGGAAAAATAATACCGCCCCCACGCGCCGTATTAGACGGTGTGGCCGGGGAAATAATTAAGTCCGTACAAGCCAATGCATAGGCGAGCTTTTAAGGAACTCGTACCAAAGGCACGGATCGATGTATAAAGCAATACGCTTACCTAGGCCGGAATTAATAATACCTCTAGAAAAAGAATACAGCCGCCACGATAAGCCAAACATTAGCCTCTGCATACCCACCAAGAGCTTGCACCATGGTAATAGATTTTGTAGCTACTGCTGCAACGATTCCAAAAGAGTGCCATAATGCCCGTTGGCCAAGGGCGCAAAATAAAAACCTACAATAGTAGCTGTGAAGATAGCCAGTAAATGCCAACCTTCCGGCTTAATTGCCTCTGTATGAGGCAAGAACCAAATCACTAAGCCCACCAAAACGGTAAGAGCCGCTCGTGTAAACGTGCTCATAGAACCTCCCGAACAAATTATACATTGTACCAGTTAAATTGATTAACAACTTTCCAAAAATGCTTTAATTTTAGGGGTGATTTCTTAAGGTTTCCATTTCTTCATCAGATAATAGACTTCACCTTATCGCGTTCCTTATTAACAAGACAAAAGAATCCGATATAATCTCCCTTATTAGCTCTAAATTGGTGAATCGTATTGCCAGGGATTTCGATAAAATCCCCTTTTTTAACATCATAAATTTCATCACCAAGCAAGAGTTGCCCTTTACCACGTCCAATCATAACCATATGCGTATGCTCATGGTATTCTAATGTGGAATAGCCCCCTGGCAAACATTCAAAATAGCGAAATTGGCATGGAATATCATAAGCACCATCATATAGTACTTGACGTGTTACATCTTTAAAAGGACTCCCGTCTTGTTTGTATACTAAGGTATCGACGCCATCCCACTTGAAATTTTCCGGATCAAACTTGCGTATCATCTCTTCACCTCACGATATAAAAAGGGGCTGTATCAAAACAATGTTTCAATACAGCTCCATGGATTTAATTATTTAAAGAGGTGTTTTTATGGTACCTAATAAACCATGACTATGTTTATGTACACCATCTGCCACGGATTCTACATCAAAAACCAGTTCGTTCGATGGCTTTTTGTAATATCCTCTACATTCACCTTAGATGGATCAAAGGAAATCGTAGCTGATTTTTCTGCCAAATTGACTTCAGAGCTAAGCACACCCTCTAGACCTAATGTAGCCCCTTCCACAGTTTCCTTACAGTTATTGCACATCATACCAGGTACAGTAAATACCTTTGTTACAACGCCATTATCTTCACCACAACCGCAATCTTTACACATAGTAATACCTCCTAATCATTAGCTTCTTTATGTTTTTCATCATTTTTAGCCCCAGCTGTTACATCGATAGTAGTCGCTGATTTAACAGCTTCCTTTGTTTCATCGACAGCTTTTTTTGGGCCTGTAAGAGCATCTTTAAATTCATTGATTCCCTTACCAATCGCTTTTACCCACTTCAGGTAATTTACCAGGTCCGAAGATAACTAGAGCAATCACTAAAATAACTATTAATTCAGGTGTTCCTATAGACCCCATATGTATCTCCTTTAAGTTTACTTAATACTACACATTTTAGTGTACATCATTATACGCATCTTTGTCCACATACCAGGTCATCGCCTCTTGTGAAAGCACAGCCCCTGGTAATACACGACCGATACGTTTATCCCATTTTGTGTCTTCATAATCCTCGCGTTGGTACAATACCTTAGTAAGAGCTGTACGCTTACTTTCACCAGTCACAGTGAACCACACAACATCAGTTTTTTTGCCAAAAACGAGAAGGTCATAGAAATTCGTTCCCACACCTTTCCATCCTCAACAGCCACAACATTGCGATCTGAGACACGCAACGCATGTGATCCAGCAAAAAGACCTGCCGTATGGCCGTCTTCTCCAAGATCGAGAATCGCTAAATCAAGACCAGACTTTTTGCATGCCTTAAGAACATTTCTTACCTCTTTTTCATATTCCTCTGCTGCCTCAACAACGGTTTTAGAATCTGTATTAATCGGCAAAAAATGTGCAGCCCCCTTTGCTTTACAAAGCAAAAACGGTTTAACGCGATTGAAATAATTATCCTCATGAGATTGAGGCAAAAAATCGTTCGTCTGTCCATACGAAAAAAATACACGTTCCCAATTAACACGCTCAATGTATTCAGGAGAATTCAAGGCCTCCAACAAACCATTGACTACTCTGCCGCCTGTGATACCTACAATACATGTTTCAGTACGGCTAATCTCTGCATCTGTAAAAGCAATAAAATCCTCTGCTAATGCAGCAATGATATCACTAGGACCATCATAACATTTAATTATATCTTGAGCCATACAATATGGACCTCCTAAAACTATTTCAATAGTTCTATTATATACGCTTTGTCAATGTATGAAAAGGAAAAAAACCGATGTAACACCTGTTATGAGCCACATCGGTTCTAATTATATTAATAGTTTCTTATGAACTACGTAATACTAAATGCTATTTCATGCAAAAGATATTACTATTGACCAAATTTAGGACGACGACGCTCTGTAAAAGCGAGTACACCTTCTTTGAAGTCATCAGAAAGACCTAATTCACATTGGTTTTCTACTTCAAACTTCTTGTATTCTTCCCAACCAGCTAGAGCTATTCCACATCATTTCCTTCATAACACGATAAGATTTTGCAGGACCTTTTGCTAATTTCTCAACAAGACGTCTTGTAGCAGTCTCTAAATCCTCTGGTTCACAAACTTTATATACAAAGCCCCATTCCTTACCTTTTTCAGCAGAAACGGCTTCACCAGTCATAACGATATGCATAGCACGATTCATACCAATGGAGCGAGTTAATAAGAATAAACCACCTGCATCAGGGGCAAGACCTACGCTTACAAAAAGCCTGAATAAAGCGTACGTTATTAGCAGCTACAACAAAATCGGCAGCCAACGCCATATTAAATGCTGCACCTGCCGCAGCACCTTGAAGACTCATGACAACAGGTTTAGGTAAACGTTTCATAGCCATAGAAATCTGCGCTACTAGCTCAACGATTTCAAACAAAGACTCTGTATCCCCTTCGTTTACAGCGCGTTCCATTTCTGTCAAATCGCCACCCGCAGAGAATACCTTGCCTTCAGCATTGATAATCAATGCATGAACACTTTCATCATGATGCGCTTTATCTAAAAACCTCAAGGATTTCTTTTGCACATTTTCGATATTAAAAACCATTTGCCACTTTTTGGACGATTAAATGTCAACGTACCAATGCCGTTGTCCACTACGTATTGAATTGTATTATAAATCATATGAATTCTCCTATATGAAAATCTATTTTCGAAAAATTCGATTATTATATGTATATTATAGGAAAATTAGATAGGGATGTAAATCAAAAATTAATACTTTTCACTAAACCCAATATTAAATAGATTTTTCGAATTGAGTAATAGACTCTGGCAAAAATAGTTTTATATTCCGTATAGAATGCATATAGCTCATCAGCTGAAATACGAATTGCATTCTTCATTTTTCTAAATTATCAATATAAGGTGCATATAAGTAGATATAATAGCCTTTGTCTTCATAATCTTTAAAAATCAAGAGCATCTAAAACTTGCGCTTTCGGACCTTTAACCTGTACAACAGCTTTTTTTAACATCATTCACATCACGGGAAATCAACTGACATTCAATTTTTTTACAGTCGTAGATTTATTAGCAATAGAATTAGAAAGAAGATAATACCCTTTAACAATTTGAAGGTAAGAAATTACTAGCTCCTCTAATTCGAAATCTGGTAAGTTAGCTATTACATTATTCGCTATATCTAAATTAAGAGCATAGTAAGTCTTACCAGATAATTTATTAAATACAAATTTAGAGTATTCGATGATAGCTGGATAATGTAATCTCTGAACAATTCCACCTCTTGCCCGATTAAACGATGCTTTTATCTGACCAGGTACTTCAAGCCCAAATTTATAAGCTCCAATAGGGTAAAACGGCACCAATATCTAACTCTTTATTTAAATAAGCCTTAGCAGGCTTTTTAACTCTACAAATCAATACACACCATTTAGATCTCGCGTCCAAAACAGATCGTTTATACATGCCTCTTTAAATGTGTTTTAAAGCTGGATTTAATCGTCGCTTTTGTCCATGTACATACTCTACTACGGTATTATAAAACGCAGAGAAGTCATCAGATTCAAAATCAACACAACTCCAACCTATAGCTAAACATTGATTTTTTTACGATTTAAGCAGAAATCAATTAATTCCTCCCTTTGATCTGTAGCTGTTTTTAAATTAATCCTTGTAACGTAATCCTTTTTTTATATGTGTTATTATTTTTCCATACTGTTTCCCTTAACAAATAAAATATATTTACACTATACCATAAATTAGACGCAAAAAACACCTGCAGACATTGTCTGCAGGTGTAATAACCTGTTGTCCAAATATTAACGTTTGGAGAATTGGCTTGCTTTGCGGGCTTTTTTAAGACCGTATTTTTTACGTTCTTTCATACGTGGGTCACGAGTCAAGAAGCCAGCTTTTTTCAAAGATTGACGAAGTTCGCCATCTACGTCCAATAACGCACGGGAGATACCGTGACGAATTGCACCAGCTTGACCGGAAGGACCGCCACCAGCTACAGTTGCGATTACATCGTATTGTTCAACTGTGTTAGTCAAGTTCAAAGGTTGTTTTACGATCAATTCCAAAGTTTGGCGACCGAAATATTCATTAAGTTCACGTTTGTTAACAGTGATTTTACCTGTGCCCGGTACCAGACGAACTCTAGCAACGGAAGATTTTCTACGACCAGTGCCGTAATATTGTGCTACTGCCATTATATGTTCCTCCCTCTAGATTATCGTACGGAAATTTCTAAAACTTCTGGTTTTTGAGCTGCATGTGGATGCTCAGGACCAGCGTATACGTTTAATTTACGGTATTGTTGTGCACCCAATTTATTTTTTTGGGAAGCATACCACGAACTGCCATCTCAACAACACGTTCAGGTTGTTTTTCAAGCATCATACCCAATTTAGTGAAACGAGCACCACCTGGATAACCAGAATGACGGAAGTATTCCTTTTGCTCTAATTTTTTACCAGTTACGCGAATTTTTTCTGCGTTTACAACGATCACATGGTCACCAGTGTCTACGTGTGGTGTGAAAGTTGGTTTATTTTTGCCCCGAAGAACTTTTTGCAACTTCGGCAGCAAGGCGTCCTAAAGTTTTACCTTCAGCGTCAACAACATACCATTTCCGTTCGATTGTGTCTG
>BNJV01000565.1_pt1 | contig 99936 bp, 100 predicted proteins | sample 8540591 | NCBI WGS metagenome assembly BNJV01 (sample SAMD00202457, study PRJDB9452) | human saliva metagenome | host: Homo sapiens | reverse complement strand
ACGCCGAGTGCGGCGCCGACAGGACCGACCACCGATCGCAGTTCGAGCCAGCGCGCCGATCATCCACGCGACCGTGCCGCCGATCCCATGCCGGCCACGGAGAACGAGGCCACGCCGAGGGCGCGCACAACGCCGATCGGCATCGTTCGCCATCTGCTGCAGGTCGCGAGTCTCCGCGCGTCGGGTCGGAGGTGCCGAAGCCTCGCAAATCAAGGGCGAACACGCGCGAGGTCGACTCCGCGAGGGCGGGCAGGACGTCGCGCCACGCCCACCAATGCTCGGGGAAGCCGTGCAGGAGGACGAGCGCATGGTCCATGTCCTCGCCCATGTCAGCGACGTGGAATGCGGGCGCCGCCAGCGCTCACGTGCCGATGGGTCCACGGACCCTCAGCTCGATCGCGCTGGCGGAGGTCAGAGTTTTCACTTGCGGGCCGCGTCCTTCGCTGCCTTCTTACGGGCGCGCGGGTAGAAGGCGCCCGCCGGGTTGGTGGACTCGAGCGAGATGCGCAGCGCTTCCTCGGCGCGACCCGTGCGGCGTGCCGAGTGGGACACGTACGCCAGGCCCATGAGGGCGATGCCCAGAAGCGCGAAGCGGCCGGAGTAGCCGGAGGCCTGCAGGTGATGCGACAGGTTCGCGCCCAGGGAACCCGTGTTGGTCAGCGCGGTGAGCGTGGACAGCACCGACGCCTCGTGATGCCGGGGGCCATGAGCCACGGCAGACCCACTGATGAGGTCACGATGCTCCATCAGCCAGGCGCCCAGCGACGAGCGGCGCGCGGTCACGAAAAGGATCGCGGAGATGACGATCGCGCCGGGATCTCGCCCAGGGCCACGATCGAGGCGACGCCCGTGTGAGATGGGGGCGGCGTCCGCCAGAGTCATCGTCGGGCACCCGCGTCGGCGGCGCAGGTACCAGCCGGCGGGCACGAGCAGTGGGAAGAGCAGGAAGGACAGCTGATGGGCGCCCGTGCGCGAGGCATCTCCGTGATCTCGAGGGGCGGCGGAGAAGCTCGTCGTCCAGGCTCGAAGGCGCGTCGGACTTGTCGCCGCGCGCGGCGGTCGACGCGATGGCTGCCAGGGTCGCCGCCTCGCTGTCTCTCGTCGCCCTCGCCCAGCAGGGGGCGGCGGCGCGGGCGTGCGGCCTCGGCGGCATCCTGATCCTCGAAGGGTGCGAGGCCTCGGTGGCCTGCGTCTGGCAGCTGGGTCGTCGGCTCGGTGAAGGGGCCTCCTCTAGCCTCGGGCTCTCCTCGCGGAGTTTCGGCGGGAGCGTTCTCCTCTTCGGCTGCGACCGCGGGGAATCGAGGAGGACAGGGTCTCAGTCGTCGCCGAAGATCATGGAGCGGCGCGAGGACGGCGAGTGCGCGGAGGCCTCGGCGGCTGCGCCACCGACTGCGGCGACCTCGCTCTCGGCCGGCTCGTCCTCGGAGGGCTGATCGTCGCTCGAGGGGCCTCGGCCTCGTCGGAGGTATCGTCGGTTGCCTCGTCGTTGGCCTCGCTCAGGGGCGGCGGCCGCCTGCGCGGGCGTCATGACGGGGGGCGAGCGCGGGCTCCGGATCCTCGGTCACGTCCTCGGTCGCCTCGCCTGCTGCGTCCTCGTCTGCGGAGGAGAGCAGGAAGCAAAGGCATTCTCCCTTCTTCCGCCTGGTCCGCGGAGGGCCTCAGGCTGCTCGCCCTCCTCGTTCGACGAGGCGGGGGCGGGCTCGTCGGAAGCGGTGTCGTCTGCGGGGAGCCTGCTCCTCGGGGGCCTCCTCAGCGGGGGCCCTCATTGGTGGTCTCTGGACTCACTCGGTCGCCTCTGCGGACGGAGCGTCGGCCTCGGCAGACTCATCGGCGCCCTGGTCGGCGGCGGGCGTCGGCGGCGGACTCCTGCTCGGTCTGCTCCTGCTCGGGGGCGGAGTCGGCCTCGTCGGAGGAAGAAACGACGGGAGATCGCCTCGGGGCGGGACACGACGGCAGCTCGCCCGTGGAGATCTTGTCCTCGATCGTCGGCTTGAGCGGCGCTGCGGCCGCACGCGGCCCGTCAGGCCGCCGATCGCGACGGCCTCGATTTCGCCCGTGTGGATGGGCCTCGCTGGACTCGCCGATGATGCGCCGACGCGTCGGAATCCTCACCGGGCAGCTCGATTTCCTCACCGGTCAGCACCAGGTTGTCAGGTGCTCCTCGGCGCGGTCGCGCTGGGGCGTCAAACCCGTTATCAGACATGCTTCCTCCTTATATCTGCCCACATATTACGGTCAGGGTGAGCGCTGCGCGCATTAGCCCTCGGCAGGCCCTCTTTGCCGTCGAATCCTCATCCGTCTCGAGTTTTCTTGAGCGCGCGCACGGCGGCCCACAGGACACCCATCGAAGCGCAGCCGGTCGCCATTCCGAGGCCGCCAGCGGCGGCTCGCGAGCTGATCTTCGCCAGCAGGGACGGCCGACGATCACGTTGCCCGTCAGCGACGCCCACACGGGCAGCACGACGTACGTGGGGAGCACCAAATGAACCAGCTCGCGATCTGCGTGCCCGTGATCGACCAGCGGGCGCTCACGACGAGCACCGCGAACGCGACGCCCGCTCCGGAGCGCGAGCCAGTGCATCGGCTCGAAGCCCTCGGTGACCCTCAGGCCCATGGCCGCGACGTTCGTCGTGTCCGGGAGGCGCCGCGACCATCAGCGTGCCCGCCGCGACCGCCGCGGGAAGCGCTACCGTCGTGCCGAATCCGTGGCGGTGCACGCGGGCCCGAGGCAGCGCGTGTCTTTACCGGCGCGCACTCGCACCGACTTGATCGTCAGCGCGCACGCGCCGAGCATGAGCGACATGCACCGGGTAGAGGCACGCAGGACACGCCCGCGATGACATCCCTCGGCGCCCACGGATGACTTCATGAGAAAAGGAAGGCGCGCCACGCCGAAGAACTGGGCCACCCCACGACGATCGACCACACGAAGGTCACGACCATGCCCGCGCTCGACTCCTCGCAATTGAGGGCGATGAGGGCCAGCAGCAGTGACGCGAGCGCCATGCCGATGAGCCCCTCGACCGAGGCCAGGGGCTGGCCGACCGAGGCCAACGCCCTGTACGTCGACCATCGAGGACCCCAGGAACACCAGGGCGATCGGGGCGAAAACGAACGCGAACAACCCTGAGCGCAGGCGCGCGGAGAGGTTTCGATGCTGCAAAAGCGTCATGCCCCTAGTGTAGAGGGGTGAGTATCGAAGCCCTCGTCGACCCCGCACCCGCCGTGTTGCGTGCGGCGGCAGCCCGCCCCGATGTCGCCTCCGCCATGAACGAGGCCCACGCGGCCCTCGCCGACCTGCGCTTTAGCGAGGGACTGCGCCGAGGCTGGGAGGAGGCGCGCGCAGAGGCCGCCGTGCGCGAGGCCGCCGCCCTGTCCATCATCGAGGGCGCCCGCACGAGCGTTGACGACGTGCGCGCCATCCATGGCTGACGAAGGGGGAGCGGCCTCGGATCCGGGGGCCGCCCTCGCGCTGGGGATCTGGCGCTCGCAGTGGAACCTGGCCTCGCGCTTCCCCGCGCTCAACACCCGATCCCAGGGGGGTGCGCGCGTTGCCCCCACGCCCCTTCCCGCGCTGATCGCGGGACTGCACAGGGATGCCTGCTCGGGGCTTGTTGCCGCCGGCCTCGTCGAGTCCCGCACGGTCGCAGTCCCCACCGATCCCGCCCTGCTCGCACCGGCGCTCGCCTCACGCGCGTCGATGCGCCCGCCCTCGCGGTCGCCGCCGCCCTGACCGCACACTTCCGTTTTCCGGCGCGTCTTTGACCCGGCCTCGTCCGTCGTGGGAGGCGGACTGGCGCGCTGGATCCTCGTCACCCGAGGTGTCGACCCGACCGGCGTGTGCGTGCCCAGTGCCTACGACGCGCTCGATCCGGCGCGCGGGACGCGAACTCGCCGGGTGGGTGAGCGCCGACGAGGCCGGCCTGGCCCGGTGGATCATCCACTACTCGCGCGGGAGTCGTCTGACGGCGCCCAGGTGGGGCGCGACGTCGCCCGCCACGTGCAGGCGGGCCGCCTCTCCTAGGGCTGTTTCTCAGCGGCGCAAGAGTGCGCAGGCCGCCGCACCCACGGCGACGCCGGCGATGAAAAGGCACCGCGACCTTCGCGGGCGTGGGAACCTCGCGCGGCAGGACGCGCACCGTGGACGTGAACGTGAGGGTGGGCCAGCCTTCGCGCTGCGCCATCTCGCGCAGGCCGCGGTCCGGGTTGACCGCGTAGGGTGGCCGACGAGGCGCAGGAGCGGTGCGTCCGACACCGAATCCTGGAGTAGGCCGAACATTCCGACGGGTCCCAGCGCGCGCGAGCCAGGGCCTCGCAGGCATCCGCCTTTCCCTGAGCCTGGTTGAAGTGCGTGATCTCGCCCGTGAAACACCCATCCTCGTCGACCGCCGCGCGCGAGGCGAGAACCTCGTCAGCCCCCAGCATCTGCGCGATGGGACGTACCACCTGCTCGACCGATGCCGACGCGATGACGACGACGTCTCCCGCGCGCTTGTGCTGCTCGATGCGCGCGAGGGCCTGCGCGTAGCAGACGGGCTGGATCGTGCGCTCGAGCGCGTCCTCCACCGTTGCCTCGAGGAAAGCGGCGTTCCAGCCTCGCCCCATGCGCCCCAGGGCCTGCGCCATCTGCTCCATGCGGGACTCGTCCGCGCCCGCGAGCAGGTAGGGCAGTTGAACCAGGACGGAGGTGAGCGCGGTCCGACGGTTCATGAGGCCGGCCTCGATGAACGGACCCGAGAGCGCCACGTTTGAGGACGTGTCCAGAATCGTCTTATCCAGGTCGAAAAAGGCCGCGCGTACCATTGCGTCTACTCCAGCGTTGGATCAATCCACAGGGGTCCTCCATCGGACCCCTCTATGCACAGCCTCGCACCTCGGGTTGGCGTTGTCCACAGGGGCGCGCACGCGGGTGGACGAGACAATCGGTGCGGGCGCATCGTCGTCCCATGAACGCCCACGTCACCCCACCTCGAGGAACCGTCGCCTCGTCGGCTTCGCCCCGCCCGACCTCGACGGCGCGCGCGATGCCGCGCAGTGCTCGCGGGGGCGCGCGTGTGCTCGAACCCGGGCCAGGCCTCGTTGATCCTGGCCTCCCCGTCGGCTCCCGTGCCCGAGGGAGCGCCCTGCGTGCGCGTCGGGCAGGGCGGTCAGGTGAGGCTGCCGGGGGATAGCGCGCTCCTCGTGTCCCTCATCGCCGAGGCCTGTGCGCGAACTCGCCGCTCGGGCGCAGTATGGGTGGTCGCCGGGATCGCCGGAGGGTTGGGGTCACCGGCGTTGTGCGGTTGCTGGCACGCGAGCGCGGGCGTCGTCGGGGTGTCCGAGGGGTGCGGCGCGGGGAGCGCGGTGCCCGCCGAGCGGGGTCGGGCGAGGCGGTTGTTGTCGACGCGTCCGGGTCCGTGCCCGTGTCGCGCTCGCGGCTGACCATGATGTGCCTGGCGTGCGCTGGGCGGATCTCGATGCCTCGAAGACTCGTATCTGCCTCGCTGCGCGAGCACCTGCCCGTCGTCGGGGCGTGCGGGCCCTCGTCGGGGACTCCCGAGGCGGTGCCGCCGCCGACGATCCCCGCGTGGTCGCCGCGTGCCGATCCCTCGACGCGCCCTCATCGTGGACGCAGGCCGATGGGAAGAGCGAGCTGCCCGATGCGTGTCCGCGATCCACGCCGACGCGCTTATCGTCGTGACTCACGGGGACCTGGAGGGAGCCGCCGCTCTGTCGGCGACATGCGCGGCGGTTCCCCTCCATGTCCCGCGATTACGCTCGTGAGTGCTGGCGAGCGTTGGGGAGCCGGTCTGCGCGCGTGCGCCCCCGGGCCCATCCTGCGCGCCCCAACGCGCCCCGGGCGGGACCTGCGCGGCCTCATGCGCGCCCTCGAATCCACCTCCTCCGCGCATGGAGGTGGGGCCGCGTCGTCACCGGACAAGCCGCTCGCGATCGAGGCGCGCCATGCGTGACGCGCTGCGCCTGCTCGCCCACGGTGAGGACCACGCTCGTGCGGCTGCCGCGTGCGCGCCGCCCGGCTGCGGAGCCGCCGCGGTCACCTCCACCCTGGAGACCCTGCGCGCCCGGCAACGCGGCATGGACCCGCCCTCGCGCGCCTCCTCGACGACCCAGCCGTCACCGACGTCCTCATCAACGGTCCCCAGGCGTGGGTCGACCGAGGGGGCGGCCTCGTGCGCGTGGACGCAGGTATCCGAGACGATGCGGACGCCCGCCGCGCCGCCATCCGCCTCGCGAGCGCGTGCGGCGTGCGCCTCGACGATGCGCGCCCCATCGCGGACGGCACCCTGCCCGGGGGCGTGCGCCTACACGCGGTCCTCGCCCCCGTGTCGGGATCCGGCACACTCATCTCTGCGCGTCCTCGGCACCCGTCGGCTGGGGGTCGTGGATCTCGAGGCCTGTGGGACTCTGCCCGGCGAGGTGGGGACGCTCCTGCGAGCCCTTGTCGCCTCGCGCGCCAACGTCCTCGTCAGTGGGGCGACAGGAAGCGGAAAAACGACGCTCCTGAGCGCCGCGCTCGCCCTTGTCCCCGTTGGTGAGCGGATCGTCTGCATCGAAGAGGTCGCCGAAATCGCGCCCGCGCACCCACACTGCGTGCACCTCATCGAGCGCGCCCTAACGTCGAGGGGAGGGGCGCGGTCACCCTCGCCGACCTCGTGCGCGGCGGCGGCGTGTATGCGCCCCGACCGCCCTCGTCCTCGGCGAGTGCCGAGGCCCCGAAGTGCGCGACGTCCCTCACCGCCCTCAACACTGGGCACGACGGAGGATGGGCGACGATCCACGCTAACGGGGCGCGCGACGTGCCCGCACGGCTCGCTGCCCTCGGAGCGCTCGCCGGGATGAGCGAAAGCGCCGTCGCCGCCCAGGCAGCCAGCGCGATCGACGCCGTCCTCCACCTGCGCCGATCCTCCGGGCACCGATGGGTGTCCGAGGTCAGGGGTCCTCACTCGCGCTCGCGGGTCACTCGAGTGCGCGCTCGCGCTCAGCGCCACCGCCGATGGCTGCGTCACCACGCACGAGGGCCTGGTCCTCCCTCGCCCGACGGGTCGGCCCTGTGAGGGCGGGCTGGGATGCGTTTGTGGACTGCCCTCGGCCTTGGCGAGGTGGCGGCGGTCAGCGTGTTCGTTATATGCGTGGTTGCGTTGTGTTGTCAGTGTTGTCGTGGTGTATCGGGGAGCGCGCGAGAGGCGCATCGCGCGCAGTGGGCGCGGCCGACGCATGTGAGTAGACCAGGGCGCGAGGCCCGGGGGCGGTGGGGTCGGCTATTCCCCGGGGCGGGAAAGATCCGCGCGTCATCGCGGCCGCGCACAGGGCCCGCCCACCCCGCGCGAGCTCTCCTCCTCGTTGCCGAGGTCGCGACCCAGCCTGCGCGCGGGAGCCCCCACCTCCCTTGCCTGGGGCCTCGCGTTGGCGCGCATCGGTGCGGGAGGGAGCGTCGGCGTGGATTATTCCCTACCCCGCGGTCCTCGACGAGTGGGGCGCGCGCGCCGACGCGCTGGCGCCCCTGCGCAGAGCAGAAAGGGTGCGGGCGCGGCCGCATCCCGTGCGAGCGCTGCATCCGTCGCCCTCGCCTGCCGATTCAGCCACGACCTCGGCGCGCCCTCGCCGATGTGCTCGATGCGATCGGCAGCGCGATAGACGACGCGCAGGCGCTCGAGGAGGCTCGTCGCGTTGCCGCCGCCGGCCCGCTCATGTCCGCGCGTGTCCTCGCGGCCCTTCCCCTCGTGGGGATCGCGTGTGCGCTCGCGCTCGGGGCATCGCCCTGGCAGTTCTCACACGGGAGGTGGGGTGGGACGGGTGTGCGCCCTCGTGGGTGTGTCCGCGTGGGCGGCGGGGGTCGCCTCAGTGTCGACGGATCCTTGCCCGGTGCAGGCGCGTCGAGGAGGGGATAGACGGCGCGCTCGCCTGCGACCTCGTCGCCTCCGCCCTGGCGTGCGGTGCAGCGATCCCCCGCGCACTGGAAGCCCTTGCCGACGCCTGCGTCGACGAGGCACTGTCAGTGGGCCGCCGCCTCGCTGCGGCTCGGGGCGACCTGGGCGGACGCCTGGGAGGATGCGCCCGAGTGGAGCCATCCCCCTGCGCGACGCCCTCGAGGCCTCGTGGACCAGTGGAACCGCCCCAGAAACGCTGCTCGCCCGCAGTGCCGCGTGGGAGCGCCGCTCCCGCCTCGTCGACGCGAAGGCACAGGCCGAGGAGCTGAGCGTCCGCCTCGTTGGTCCGCTCGGCACCTTCTTCCTGCCAGCCTTCCTGGCCCTGGGCATCGCACCCCTGCTCGCGCATCTCGTGGGAGGAATCGGTGTGTAGGCGTGTTATCCACAGGGGTTGCGGGGCCCCGTTACTTATCCACAGGGGTGCGAATCCGCGTGGAGTTGCGAGGCGATCCCCGCGCACACTGGCCCTGCGCGCGACCGCGCGCAACGGAAGAAAGGACAGATCAATGACGATCATCGACAGAATCGACTGCGCCGCCACGCGCGCCCAACTCATCGCGATGGCGGCCGTGCAGGAGGGAGCTCGGGCCCTGCGGCCCCGGACCACGGCCGAGCCCACCGAGGGGCGCGACCCCGAGGAGGGTGCGACCACCGTCGAGTACGCGATCGGCACCATCGCAGCCGCCGGATTCGCGGGCCTGCTCATCGTGATCCTCAAATCGGACACCGTGCGCGCCGCCCTCGAATCCATCATCCAGGAGGCGCTCAACACCCGATGAACAGCGACGAGAACGGATACGTCACCGTCGAACACGCCATCGGTTTCGTCGCCGTCACCCTCGTCGTCGGCGTCATCGTCGCCGCCGCGCAGGCTCGGGATGACCGGAGCCTCCCTGTGCCAGGCGGTGCGCGAGGGTGCCCGCCGCCTCCATCGGACAGACCGACCCGCAGGGAGCGGCCTCGGCCGCCCTACCCGCCCGGATCCTACGCGGTGACGCGTAGCGGTGGGTGGGTGAGCGTTACCGGCACCGCCCCTCTACCGCGGGGCGGCCGGCTGGGTCGGGGGCGTCGCCCGATGCTCGGTGACCACCATCGACGAGGGGGACCTGCCGTGACGTTGCGATCGCCAGGTAGGGGTGCAGCTGTGTACCGAGGTGAGCCTGTCACGTATGGGCGCGCCGGAGACCGTTCCGCCGAGGAAGGATCCGGGACCATCAATTCCGTGGGGCTCATCGTCCTGGCCCTCGTGCTTGCGGTTGTCCTCGGTGGGGTTGGCGTCGCCCTCCGCGAGCGGGTGCGCCTGCAGGCCGTCGCCGACCTGGCGGCCCTGGCGGGGGCAGAGCAGTCAGCGACGGCTGGCTGGGAGGACGTGGGGGAGCGGCCATGCGGGGCGGCCTCCGCCGTCGCTGCGGCGAATGGCGTGGGCGTCCAGTCCTGCGAGGTGCGCGATCTCGACTGCCTGGTGGTCCTCACGCAGCCAGTCAGAATCGCTGGTATTTCAACGAATGTGAGCGCCCGGGCGCGCGCCGGACCGGAGCGGTGAAAAATTCTCGTGAAATTGCCAGGTTTGTTCAATGGTTCCCACAGGCGGGGTCCGTACATTAATAGTCATCAAGCCAGGGGCGACACCCACAAAGGGTGAGCCAAGAAAGGGAGCGCATCGGAAGACTTGCACTGTGTTGATGGGATACTCGAAGGGGTCGGCCTGGCTCGGCCCCTTCGAGTTTGTGCGCTGTCGCGTTCCGTGTGCCGAGGCGTGCTAGCTGCCCGTGCTCTAACCGTGGACGTGGGCCCGCTATGTGCACGTGGGCAGCGCCGCCCACGCTCACATTAGAGGGTTAACTGCGCATCCAGGGGCTAACGTGCGTATCAAGGGGTTGACGCGCATATTTAGCGGTTTGCGTGCGAGCAGCACACCGAGATTGACGCCGAATCCGCCAAAGTGCAGACCTATTCAGACAAAACGGCCTATTTTTGGCTGTTGTCACCCAATGGGTCTGCACTGTGACGGCCACACCACCTCACGTCACGGCCACACCGTCACCAAACGTGGGGGAATTGCACTACACGAGGGTCCGACACGCCGACGACACGCCCACTGAAGGCTTCATGTAGTGCAAAACCCCCACCGCCGGCATGGAGGGTGCCGGAGGGACCGCAGGGCCTGACTGCGGCACTCGTGGGCCGCACCGACACCACCGCCAGATAAATTTCGCACGTAATTTATCGCGGTCATTTTTCGAGGTGCCTCAAAAACGTTGCAATTCCAACGACGCAAATTCGAAGTTTGAATGAGTCATCGAGGAATTACGTGCGGAATTGCTGGTTGACAGCCATAGCTGGGCATCAGGGCAACGCACCGAGCAACATCAGCCGCGAAGGCCCCACCGGCGTGGAGGACACCGGAGGGACCGCAGGGCCTGGCCGCCGCCCACGGGCACACCAAGCAGCCCGGCCCCACGGCCGGGCCCGGTGCCCAGAAAATCTGCGGGTCCACAAGCAACAACCAGCGCCATACAGCAACACGTAGTGTCCTATAACCCCGGATGCGCGGTGCCCGGCACCCTTCGATGTGCGCCGGCGCCCCGTGTCCCCGTCGGCTTACTTGCCGTGGTAGCGCGGGCTGGTCCCCAGGTGAGTGGGGTAGGGGTTTCGGCTGTCGCCGATCTTGTTCTCGTCCAGGCCCCGGTATATGTAGGAGTTGTCGTAGGCGATCTCAAAGGGGGAGACCACGCCGTCGGTGTACTGCTTAACCTCGTCGGGCGTCGGACTGGAGCCGCCCTCCTTGGTCGCCAGAGGATTCTCGTCCGGATACTGGCTGGGGTCCGTATTGACCATCGCGCCGGGCGCGACGCCGCCGTAGCCCGTGTACTTATTCCACGTGTGGTCCGGGTTGGTCCCCGTGTGAATGAGGAGCTGAAGGAGCTGATTCGTGGTGGCCTGGGGCCACTTCTGGCGGGCGAGCGCGAGAGAGCCAGCGACGAGGGGAGCTGAGATGGATGTGCCGCTGACAGGGGTAATCTGTCCGGTTGAGTAGTCGCGAACTTTTACGGGACCTCCGATGGCTGCGCTGACCACTCCTTCTCCCCACGAGGAATAGTCTTGAAAGTTCCCGTCGGTATCGATGGCAGTTACGCCGATGACACCGGACCACTTTTCATAGGAGACGTCCGTTTCGTTCTTTGCATTGTTACCAGTTGCGGCTGTGATGATGATCCCCTGAGACACTGCCCGCGCCATTGCCCACTTGAGAGGATCCGTTCCACCTTCATTTGAGGATGAGATAGTGATGATCTGTGCGCCGTCGTTAATGGCAGCATTGATCAATGATGGAACCGTGTCTTTTCTAATCCCGGCGGTATTCTGGCAGTCGGTACCGGAAGAGTCTCCTTCGGCTGGAAGGGTTAAGCGATACGCGAGGATTTTCGCATTGGGGGAGATGCCGTAGTCTCGTGCGACCAAGAGTGATGCCATGGCTGTGCCGTGAGTTTTGGTGCGCATGGAAGAAGTCACCGTGCACGGCGACTTATCAGTGATGTCAGCACCCGTCAGCTCGGGCGCGCTGGTGTCGACCTCGCCGTCCAGGATTGCGATCGTGACACCTTGCCCGGTGTAGCCTTTCGCACGCGCCTGGTCGAGGTGATAGTAGGCGAAATAGGGCTGGTCGGCGGCTGTGATGGTGTCCGCCGCCTGCGCCGGTCCGGAGGGTAGTGCAGTGGCCCCTGTCACGAGCGCCAGGGCCGAGGCCGCAACGCCAAGCATGCGCGCCGTGCTATTCGTGCGTGTCACCATTGGCGGGGATCCCATCCGTCGTCCTTGCGAGGTACAGGGGCGATGTCCTTGTCGGACCCGTAGGTCTGCGACAGGGGGTTCACGTAGCCCTCGGGCAGCTCGTCCTCATCGTCCTCAAAGCGGAACGGCGTGTAGCGGCGTCGCTGGGCCTTCTTTTCGTCCTTTTTTCCTCCGGCGCCAGCGCCGCCAGCGCCCATGAAACCGCCGGCCCCCTGGGTACGACCGCCGGCTGCGGAGCTTCCAGCGCCATTCAGGCCGCCCGGCGCCCCCGACATGCCCGTCGCTCCAGAGGTTCCACTGGTGCCAACCCCCGTCGCACCCGCAGGAGCTGGCGGCGTGTACTTGCCGAATCCGGCACCGGAGTAGGAGCCGGTACGCAGGGCAGCTGAAGCAGCCGAACCTCCGACTCCTGCTCCACCAGCTCGTCCCATGCTGGCTGCGGCAGAACCCATGCGAGCGGACCCGCGAAGGCCCAGTGCCCTGCGCCGAGCATACCGGCACCGCCGAGTATACCGGCGCCGCCGAGACGACCAGCCGTCGACGATTCGGTGGCAGGGCCACCGTTGAGGCGCCACAGGGGGTGATCGCGGTCGACGGGAGAAGCCGGGGTGTGACCGCCGATGATACCGTTCGCGTGACGGTCGCCGTTCACGCGCGTGTGCAGCAGGTCGATGTCCATCAGATCCTGCGGGTCGGTGACGGGGTTCAGGCGGGATCCAAGCTCCCCTTCGGAGATGTATTGGTTCGGAACACGCTTCGAGGACATGACGCGGTCGCTGATCGGACCGCCCTCGTCATATCCATCCGCGTACAGGCCCGAGCCCTGACCGCGAAGGTCGGAACGGCCGTAGTCATCATCGCGGCTGGCCCCGTACACGCCTGCTTCGTGGGGTGAGACCCACATGTTGCCCTGGCTCAGTTGATCGGACACGGATGGGCTAGAGGGGCCTTGATATCTCGGAAAGTTGTCGATTGCCCCTGATGTAAACCCCTCGACCTTCTCGATATGTGCCTGCAACTGGTCGGCGAGCTTCTGCGCCTCGTCGTTCACACGCTGCAGGATCGCCGTGGCTGCGGCCTCGCGCTGCGCGTTTGCCTGGGCCTCGATTGCATCCACGTAGGCAGCGCCGGTCGTGGCGATCGTGGTGATGGGCTCTCCGAAAGGCCCCAGGCGCTTCGTGACAGGAATGACGACCCGAGCAAGATCTCGCATTGATTCGGTGGCCTTGTCCAGGAGCGTGGGGGACAGGAGCTTTGCATCCTCGGCGGCGTGCATGAGCAGGCGTCGGCCCTCGACGTAGTGCTCGGTGCCGGTCACGTACCCCTGTCGTTCGCTGCTGTAGCGTTTCTGCGTCTGATCGATCCAGCCGTCAATGGCCTCGCCTGTTTGTCCCTCGAAGCCCTGGTATTCCTTGAAGTGGGACACGCTGGCGCTCATCATGCCCATTCCGGCAATGATCGTGGAATGTTCGAGATCGTAGCCGCTGAGCTTGTGGGATTCGGCGACTCCCTCAACGAACTTCATGAGGCGGTCGTACATGGGGCTGCTCACCATGGTCTGTCTCCTATCGTGCGTCTCGGGTTAGAACTCGGTCTGTGCTTCCTGGGTGGGCGCACCGTTGGTGCCAGCCGTCGTCGCGGGATCGGGACTTGGTGCTGATCCCCCGGCAGGTGCCCCGGAGGGACTCGTCGAAGGGGTGGGTGTCGGTGACGTGTAGACCGATGGGTCCCCCATCGATTCACGAAGTGCCTTCAGCTCGTCTCCCGTCGCCTGCTCGAGGGCAGCGAAATCCTCGATCGCTTGATCGACATTGCGTCCAAAGGAGCGGAGAGTGTCGCGCTCGGTCGCGGCAATTTTTGTCGTATGCGCCGAGGAAGGCGATGAAGGCGTTCCGAAGCGCTTGAGGGCCTGCTTCATCGGTCCAAAAGCGCTCGTTTTGTCCGTCCGTAAGGCGGGCGATTGCCTCGGAGCTGGAGGTTATTGCCGCCCCTTGTTGGACGTCCTGCCGAGTTTGGGCGTGCTTGTTGGAATCGAAAGCGACGTCAGCCACGGCGCACCTCCTGCGTAGCGAGTCCGCCAAACACGTGTCCTGCGGAACAAAATGAGACGCTGATCAGCATATGACCAGGTGTTCAAGAAAAACAAGTCATATGACGGACAGCGGACGAGGTGCAGCGTTAGTTACAGTGCCCCGTTGCCTTACTTGCGGTGGTAGCGCGGGCTGGTCCCCAGGTGGGTGGGGTAGGGGTTGCGGTTGTCGAATAGCGTGCTCTGGTCCAGGCCTCGGTAAACGTAGGAGTTGTCGAAGGCTATGTCGAAGGAGAGACGACCCCGTCCTCGTACTGCTGGATCTCCCTCCGGAGTCGGCGTCGACGCGTCACCCTTGTTCGCCAGGGGATTCTCATCCGGGAATTGCGTTGGGTCGGTCGCCAGCATCGCAGCCGGGTCGATCGGACCGTAGCCGGTGTGCTCGTTCCAGGTGTGGTCCGGGTTGGTGCCCGTGTGAACGAGGAGTTGGAGCAACTGATTCGCGGTCGCCTCGGGCCACTTCTGGCGGGCTAAGGCCAGGAAACCAGCAACAAGGGGAGAGGAAATCGACGTGCCGCTGACCTGCGTGGTCTGTCGGGAGGAATAGTCGTGCACGGTCACGGGGCCGCTCACGGCTGCAGAGACGAGTCCGTCGCCGCTGGATGAGGACGCCACGACGGCACCCCTGAGTGTCGATGGCGCCGACGCCGACAACGCCCGACCACCAGGCAAGCGACCGAGAGTTCCCATCCCGGCCAGAGTTCCCGCTCGCGGTGACGATGATGACGCCTTGAGACATGGCTCGAGCGACCGCCCACTTCAAAAAGACGTCCCGGTCGTCGCTCGACACCGACATGTTGATGATCGTCGCACCGTCATTCATCGCGTGGTTGGCGAGGGACGCGTAGGAATCCTTTCGCACGCCGAAGTCACCGCGGCAGTCATCGCCGGACACGTCGCCCCTGCCCGGACAGGCTCGATCGGTACGAGAGGATCGTCGCCGAGGGAGCGACCCCGTATCCGTCGGCGCCGATGACCGAGGCCACCGCCGTGCCGTGGGTCCGCGCGAACGGGCTGGACGTCACCGTGCACGGCGTCTTGTCCGTGATGGTTGTGCCGACAGCTCAGGGCTTTCGTAGTCAACCTCGCCGTCGATGATCGCGATAGTGACGCCTTCACCCGTCAGGCCGGTGGCGTGCAGCTCGTCGAGGCGGTAGTAGGAGACGTACGGCTGATCCGCTGCCGTGATCGTGTCCGCCGCCCGCGCCGGGCCGGAGGGTAGTGCCGCGGTCCCCACAGTGAGCGCCAGCGTCGAGGTGACGACGCCGAGCAGGCGCGCCGTAGAAGAGGCAGGTGTCGTCATTGAAAGGGACTCCATCGTTGGACAGCCACGATGCGGCTCCTCGTGGCTGGCACACTGATCATGTGTTCGGCGTGATGGGGGACGTCGCTCAGCATATGGTGAGGTTACCGAAAAGGCAACGTGCATTACGCCCCCGGTGCGCGCTCCAGGAGGTAGGTAAGCAGCGTGATCGCGCCCTGTTTGGACAGGGGTTCGTTGCCGTTGCCGCACTTGGGGGATTGGACGCAGCGCGGGCACCCGGACTCGCAGTCGCAGGAGGAGACGGCCTCGAGGGTCGCGGCCACCCACGACCGCGCGCTGTGAAAGCCGGCGAGCACGTGCCCCGCCGCCCCGGAACGCGTCGTGAATAAAGACGGTGGGTGCGCCCGTGTCGTCGTGCAGCTCAGTGGACAGACCGCCCAGGTCCCAGCGGTCGCAGGTCGCGACGATCGGCAGGGATCCCGATCATCGCGTGCTCGGTAGCGTGCAGCGTGCCCGCCAGGTCCGCGGCCTCGATCCCCATCGCGGCCAGCGCCGCCGGGGTGAGCGTGAACCACGTGGACTTTGTGGGCAGGGGTGTGGGTGGGCAGGAAGAGCTCGATGTTGCGGATGAACTCGAGTCCGGGCAGGCGCAGCAGGGTCGTAGTCGGTGACTCGCGTCGACACGTTCGTCGGCCCGTGATGCCATGTGACCGTGCCGTCCCCGCACACGTACGTCTCCTCGATGGCGCACACCTCGACGCTCGTGTGGGTCGCCGAGCGCGTGCGCAGGGGAGTGCGCGCCTCCTCGACGAGGGCGACGCGCGCGTCGTCGGCCCGCGGGCGGGATGATGATCGACGAGGCCTGGGCCCTCCCGCTCCCCGCCCCCGAGGTGCTCGGTTCCCTGGGTGCCGCCCGGTGCCTCGGGCAGGAGGGCGCGCGGCCACCCCGGGCGGCGGGGCGGCGGGCGTGGTGAGGGAGGTGAGGCTCAGGACGTGGAACGTGCGCCCTGGTGGATGTAGATGGCACCGGGGAAGACGTGGGCGTCGGCGGAGGCCTGGTCGATCGTACCGATGACGGTGCCGGTGGCCGCGTCGACGATCTGGACGTCGCCGGCGGCTCCGCGCAGGTCGGTGAGGTCGCTGGGACGCTCGGGCCTGGTGGCGTCCCAGAAGAACCCTGAGGGCCTGCGCTTAGGGTACCCGTCGGCGACGAGGCGTTCGGTCACGCCTCGCAGTTCCGCCCCAAAGTAGGTGATATCGGACGCCGTGATCGGCATTTCGGCGGCCGCGGCTGCGACGTGCGGTGCCCAGCACCCACGGGTTGGAGGGATCGATGACGGAGGCCTCGACCTCGCCGAGAATGTGCTCCGGGTGGCGCACCAGGGTACGCGTCCAGCGGGTTGTCGGAAGCGATGAGCACGGAGGTTCCGGGCGCGCCCGCGCGACCCGCGCGGCCGATCTGCTGGCGCAGGGACGCGCGCTGCCCGGCCAGCCGACCGTGATCGTCGCGTCCAGGCCCGAGATGTCCAGGCCCATTTCGAGCGCGGACGTCGTGGCGAGCGCCCGTACTTCTCCCGTGCGGATCGCCTCTTCGAGCGCCCGGCGCTCCTCGGGTAGGTAACCGCCGCGATACGCTCCCACCCGGCCCGCGTCCGCGGAACCACGCGCCAGAGCCGGTCGCGCACCTGAGCGGCCACGGCCTCGGCCCCCGCGCGCGAGCGCACGAAGGCGAGCAGGCGCGCCCCTCCTCGACGAAGGCGGTGGCCAGGTTGGCGGCCTCGACCCCGGCGCTGCGTCGCACGATCGGGACCTTGAGGGTGGCCGTGCCGGGCGGCGCGTCGAGGGCCTCCAGGAAAGAAGAGATGTCGACCTCGGACTCGTCGGCCATGATCGCGCCCTGCCACAGGACTAGTTCGTGGGCGCCCGCCGGCGAGCCGTCCTCGGTGATGGCGACCGCGTCGCGCCCCGTGAGCGCGCGGCCCACCGCCGCCGCGTCGCGCACGGTCGCGCTCAGCATGACGACGCGCGGATCCGCGCCCAGGTGGTGGGCGACGCGCAGCAGTCGGCGCACGACCAGCGCAATGTGCGAGCCGGTCACGCCTCGCCAATGGTGGGCCTCATCGATGACGATGAGGCGCAGCGATGCCAGAAACGTGACCACTGCTGGTGCGACGGAAGCATCACGTAGTGCAGGAAATCAGGGTTCGAGAGGATCAGGTCAGCGCCCGCCCGCGCCCACTCCTTCGCCTCGCGCGGAGTATCCCCGTCCACGGTCGTCGCGCGCACGCGGCGCAGCCTCTCATCGACGAGGCCGGGGCTCCCTTCCGCGTCTGCGCTCGCCTGCGCGTCGGCGGGCTTGTCGTCCTGGCCGAGAAGCGACATCAGCGAAGCCAGCTGATCCGCCGCCAGAGCCTTCGTCGGAGCCAGGTACAGGGCCGTCGGGCGGCGGTGAATCGCGGAAATGCGCGACGAATCCTCGGCCTCCACCAGGTCGGAGAGGATCGGCGTCCACGCGGCCAGCGACTTGCCTGACCCCGTGCCCGTCGCGAGCACGACGTCGCGGCCCCTCGCGCACAGCGTCCAAGGCCTCGCGCTGATGGATCCACGGGCGCTCCACGCCCCGGCGCGCCCACGCGTCCACGACTGCGGGCGACACCCACTGCGGCCAATCCGCGATCTTCCCCGATCGGCCCGGCAGCGTCACGTGGCCGAGCAGCCGATCATCCCCGGCGCTCATGCGCTCCAGAACATCGAGCAGGTGCGCGGGAGAAGGAGAGGACAGGCCCTGCTGCGCCTGATCGGGCGAGGAAGCCCCGGCCTCGTTCGACGAAGACGTCTCGAAGCGGGTGGCAGGTCACGCTCATTCGCGCCCGGATTCACCGAGCCCCAGTGCCTCGGAGGCGGACTCCTTCACGTACTGGATCGCCGCGATACCCGTCGAAATACCCGACGAAATCGCGTCACGCAGCTGCACATCCGACAGGCCGGCCTCCGTGTCCACCACGAAGTCCGCGTACACGCCCAGCGTCCCTCCGGAGAGGGTCGCCGTGTACACCGTCGGGAAATACTTCTCGCGATTCCAATTGTCGGCCGTCGCAAAAAGTGCGGGCTCCGCGCCTCGGCCGGCAGATCCGACTCCTGACAGCGCGCGAATCGACAGGAAACGCCCCGCCGCATCGAACGACACGAGGAAAGCGAATCTCGTCAAAAATAGCGCCCGCCGCGCGCCCCTTCTCGATCACGTCCAGCGCGTAACCCATCTCGCGCACGGCCTGAACGACCCGCTCAAAATCGGCCGGGTGAGGGGGTCACGTCGTCCTCGGGCACCACGTACGGAACGTTCACAGCGACACCTCCCGACCTGGGAATCCCAATCCACGAACCCGGGCAACGTCACTCAAGATCCGCGAAGAAACCCATGATCATCGACATGGACGTCTCAAAGAAATTATCCAACTGAGCCTGCGTAAGCCCCGACATGACCACGACGTTGCACTCCGCGATCAGGCCGTACTGCGTGCCATCCTCCAGGGGCGCCAAGTACGCCTTCGGGCCAGTGCGCGTCGAATTGCAGGCCGCGACCTCGCGGGCAAGCTCACCGAACTGCTCCGGCGTGCGCGCAATCCCGCGCCACTGAGCGCGCAACTGCAAAATCTGAGGGTTCGTCGCATTCCAGAAAGCGGCGTTCGGCGTCAGATACGCCAGCTCGCCCTCGTTGTAGTCGCCGAAAACGCACGTCCCGGGAACGCAAACCCGTGAATGCGATCGGTGCTGACAGGTGAAGATGCAGCCACTGACAACTCCCGCGTGAGACATACAGAATCGGACACCCCCACTGTAACCGAGGCCTCTCTCCGCGCGCGCCCACGTTGTCCGACAAGTCTTGACATGGGGCCTTCCGCGCCTTTTCGACGAGGCCAGGGCAGGTGCGCAGGGTGCCCACCCGCTGTCGTGCTGCCTTCGATTCGTGAGAAAGCGAAACCAATACACGCGCCCGCGCGTCCTCCACTACAGTGGATACGAAATAACGCATCGACACGAACGGAGGACACCATGGACGACCCCAACGCCGCCCTGCCCTCCGACCCCACCGTCGACGAGTCCTCACACCAAAGGCTCACGCCCCCGTGCGCCCCTGCGCGCGCTCGTCGGCATCCGCCGAGACCGCCGGCTGCTCCTCCCGAGCGGAGCGCACCCTGCTACCCAGCGGCCCACCTGAGGGCGTGCTCCCGGCCCCCAGACCAACGGCGAGGCCCCGGCGAATGGGCCCCCAGCCTCGTCGCCTGACCTCCGACTCCTGGTACCGGCGCAAGCTCGCCCGACGCCCTCGGGGGAGTTGCCGCCTGCCTGGCGCTGACGATGCTCATCAGCCACGTGGCGCTCTCGACCGCGCCCGGGCAGGTCCTCGACACGATCCCCGTGGAAGGGCACCATGCGCTCCGCGAGGCGCTACGAGGCCTTCTCCACCCTCATCACCGGCATCGTGTCCGTGCCCGTCATGGTCGCAGCCGGCATTGTCGTCGCCCTCGTCGCCGCTGCAGCGACGGCGGCCCACGCTCGCAGGGCGCGCCCTCGGCGCTGTCATCGCGCCACATCACGACCCAGATCCTCAAGGACTACATCCTCACCCGCCCGAATCTGGGCGTCACGACCGGCGCCGGCAACTCCCTCGCCCTCCGGGCACGACCGTCGCCGTCACCCTGTCGCTGGCCCTCATCGTCGTCGCGCCCCCAGTGGTTCCGCAGCCCGTCCGCGTGGATCGGCTGGGCGTGGACATCCCTCATGCGGCGTGTCCGTCGTGATGGAAGGCTGGCACCGCCCTCCGACGTCATCACCGCCGCCCTCATCGCTGGAGCGTGGGCCCTCGCCCTGTCGCCCATCGAGCGGCGCCCCGACACGGAGCGAAAGTCCAACGCGTCATGCGTGTGGGCGAGCCTTGACTCATCGTCATCGCACTGCTGGCCACCGGCGCCGCCATGTGGGGCTTCAGCATGTCCGCCGCGTCCCCAGGATCCGGCTACGGTTTCGAGGACTTCCTGCAGGTGAGGCCCTGGCGCTCGCGCGTCCTCGGCGTCGCAGCCGTCGTGGGTGAGCGCGGTGTGGCCTCATCATGCACGAGGTCGACCGCCTCGCGGGCGAGTAATTCCTGCTGAGCGTCGCCTGATCTGTGGCGTTGCTTGTGGCTGCCACGGGTGTTCCGGGCACCGGAGGGCCCGGCCGCTGTGTGCCGGTGGGCGGCGGCCCGCCCGCGAGCCGTCTGCGCCGCGAGCTTCGCTCGGCGCGTCGACTCGAAGCCCGGCCAGGCCTCGCCACCGCCCACGGGCACCGCGGCAGTTCTCCGGCGCCCTCCACACCGGCGGCGCTTGTGGTGTGCTGGGTGGCTTGGCGCGTCGTTTCGACTCCCGGCCAGGCCCCGCCGCCGCTCAGTAATTTCGCACGTAATTCCCGCGACTCTTTCAAACATTGAATTCAGATCGTTGGAATTGCAGCGTTTTCAGAGTTCGTTGAAACTTCGTCCAATCGAATTACGTGCGAAATTGCGGGGAGGGCTCGTCTCCGCAATGGCACGCGAACTGGTGCATTGCTTGCCTTTTCGGTGCAACGCGATGCTGGTTTCAAGGTTGCCGATGGATGCCTGAGCAGTGGTGCCACGGGTTTGCACTGGGCCGCCACTTGTGCGCAGTTGTTTGCTCGATGGCCTCATGCTCACTGAACCGCCCCTGGCGTTGCAGGGTTTGGCCAGTGGATAATGGGAGGAGGCAGCACGCCGTCGACGCCCATACAACGCCCACCCGCAGACCCGTCCCGAAAGGACCGACATGCCTCGTCCCGCATCAGCCGTCGTCACCTCAAGCCCGCGCGCTTCGTCCTGGCCCTGCTGCGCATCGCGGTCGGCTTCATTTTCCTGTGGTCGTTCCTGGACAAGACGTTCGGCCTGCACTATTCGACGGGCCCCTCGCGCGCGTGGATCAACGGCGGAACGCCGGCGCAGAGCTACCTGACGGGCGCCACGACCGGCAAGCCCCTGGCCTCCTTCTTCGAGTCGCTGGCCATGCCCCGCCATGGATTGGCTGTTCATGCTGGGCCTCCTGGGTATCGGCCTGGCATTCCTGCTGGGGATCGGTACGCGCCTCGCTGCCGTCGCGGGCGTCGTCATGCTGGGCTTCATGTATGCGGCGGTCGCCCCGTGGGTGTGGGGTTCCCTCAATCCGGTCGTCAACGAGCACCTGGTCTACGCGCTCGTTCTCATCCTGATTCCGCTGACCAGTGCGGGCGACACGCTCGGCCTGGGCGCGTGGTGGAAGGGCCTGGGGCTGGTGAAGAAGCTGCCCTTCCTCATCTGATTCGCATCGATCAACGAGGCCGTGGCCGGGTTTCCGGTTGCGGCCTCGCTGTGTTAATCGGCGGGCGCGGGGGCGTGGCTGCGCAACGGGACGTTGGTCCTCAGTATATGTCGAAAAAGCGCGCGCGTGATGAGCGGAACTGCTCGCCGCGCGCGTCGCGCTTCTGACGCACGTATGACACTAGATATTGTGGTCACCATTCGCATCAAGCACTACATCTAGTGCTTGATGATCGCACGTCCCTAGACCTAGGGGAGCCTCGCACCGGGCGGAGGAAACCACCTCCACCCACAGTGCCACGGCCTCGTCCCGCGAGGGCGGAGCATCCACGACGTGTCGATCATGCGACCGAACAGCAGTACCGGCCCGCCGCCCACCGAAGCGACGGTAGGGCGAGAGGCGCATGTCGCCCCACACAGTTCCACGACACCACACATCTCCCACCCAGTGCCCAGCAGCCCGCAGCACACAACGGAATCAAGACAGGACAAGGACCATGACCGCACCCCGCTACGACGTCGACGCCATCGCAACCGTGCAGGAGTACCTCGACCGCTCCGATTGGCGGGTGAATGCCAACGCGAACCAGGGGTATTCGCTCGGCGGCCTCATCCTGAATTCGGCGGGCAAGATCGTCGCCAACTACTGGCTTGAACACGTCTACACCCCTGAGATCGGCGCCCCGCACCGCGAGGGCGACTACCACATCCACGACCTCGACATGTTCGCCGGATACTGCGCCGGCTGGTCTCTCAAGCGCCTGATCCAGGAGGGTTTTAACGGTGTGGGCGGCGCGATCGCCTCGGCCCCGCCCAAGCACTTCTCCTCGGCCTGCGGCCAGATCGTCAACTTCCTCGGAACCCTCCAAAACGAGTGGGCGGGCGCCCAGGCGTTCTCCTCCTTCGACACCTACATGGCCCCCTTCGTGCGCCTGGACAACATGGAGTACGAGGACGTCGTGCAGTGCATGCAGGAGCTCATCTACAACCTGAACGTGCCCTCGCGCTGGGGCAGCCAGTGCCCGTTCACGAACCTGACCTTCGACTGGACGTGCCCGGACGACCTCGCGGACGAGCACCCCCTCATCGGCGACGAGGTCGTCGATTTCACCTACGGTGAGCTGCAGCGGGAGATGAACCTCATCAACCGCGCCTTCATTGAGGTCATGACGGGCGGCGACGCGGACGGTCGCGTCTTCACGTTCCCGATCCCGACCTACAACATCACGCCCGACTTTGACTGGGAGGGCGAGAATGTCGACGCCCTCTTCGACATGACCGCGAAGTACGGCCTGCCCTACTTCCGAACTTCATCAACTCCGACCTGGACCCGCACATGATCCGTTCCATGTGCTGCCGCCTGCAGCTGGACCTGCGCGAGCTCCTCAAGCGCGGCAACGGCCTCTTCGGCTCGGCGGAGCTGACCGGCTCGATCGGCGTGGTCACGCTCAACATGGCGCGCCTCGGCTACCTGTACAAGGGGGACGAGGAGGGCCTCGTCACGCGCATGGACGAGCTCATCGACCTGGCCTCGAAGTCCCTCGAGATCAAGCGCGAGACCATCCAGTACCACATGGACCACGGCCTCTTCCCCTACTCGCAGCGTTACCTGGGCACGCTCGATAACCCGCTTCTCGACGATCGGCGTCAACGGCGATGAACGAGATGGTGCGCAACTTCAGCGACGACGCCTACGACCCTGACGGACCCGCGCGGCTTCGACAGTGCGTGCGCATCCTGGATCGAGTGCGCGAGCGCATGGTCCAGCTCCAGGAGGCCACCGGCCACATGTGTACAACCTGGAGGCCACCCCCGCGGAGGGCACGACCTACCGCTTCGCGAAGGAGGATCGCAAGCGCTTCGCTGACATCATCCAGGCGGGCACGCCCGACGAGCCCTACTACACGAACTCCTCGCAGCTTCCCGTCGGCTACACGGATGATCCGTTCCAGGCCCTCGAGGATCAGGAGGTCCTGCAGGGCAAGTACACGGGCGGTACGGTCCTGCACCTGTACAGGGCGAGCGCGTCTCCTCGGGCGAGGCCTGCAAGGAGATGGTGCGCCGCTCGCTGGCGGCCTTCAAGGTCCCTACATTACGATCACGCCGACCTTCTCGATCTGCCCGGTTCACGGCTACCTGGCCGGCGAGCACTTCACGTGCGAGAAGTGCGCAGCCGCCCACCCCCACTCGGAGCCGCAGGCCTGCGAGGTGTGGACGCGCGTCATGGGCTACTTCCGCCCGGTCCAGTCCTTCAACATCGGCAAGAAGGGCGAGTACCACGAGCGTCAGATGTTCTCCGAGAGCGCCGCGGATGCGCACGGTGAGCTCGTCAGCGCGTTCCCTCCCGCGGGAGTCGCTGACGTGGGCGCCCGTCCCCATGACGACGAGGCCGGGGCGACCCGGGAGGCACGCTGAGCCTGGGCGTCCCCGGCCTCGTCGGGGGCGGGCTGCGCGCGAGTGGACGCCGGACGACCTGCAGATCGCCGGCCTCGTGCCGATGTCGACCGTGGACTGGCCGGGAAAATTCGCGGCGTCCCTGTTCCTGCAGGGGTGCCCGTGGGCGTGCCCGTACTGCCACAACAGTGCGATCATCGACCCGCGCATCCCGGGTGTTGTCGCGTGGAGCGCGCTCGAGGATCTGCTGGCGCGCAGGCGCGGCCTCCTCGACGGCGTCGTGTTTTCCGGCGGCGAGGCGACCCGGCAGATCGCGCTCGGGGCGGCGATGGCTCGCGTGCGCGAGCTCGGCTTTGGCGTGGGCCTGCATACCGCGGGCCCCTATCCGCGGCGCCTCGAGGAGCTGCTCGGCGTGGGCCTCGTCGACTGGGTGGGCATCGATGTGAAGGCGACCCGGGGCAATTACGAGGCCGTGGCCGGCCGCAGCGGCGCGGGCGAGCGGGCGTGGGAGTCGCTGGGCATCGTCTGGCCCACCCGAGGTGGACCACGAGGTGCGCCTGACCGTCTCACCCGGACGGGCCTGGCGACAGCTTCGAGGTGGCGGCGCGCGCACGCGAGATGGGGGCGAGGACCTTCGCCCTTCAGCAGGCGCGAGACATGGGGACGCCCGACGGCTTTTCCGCGACGAGGCCGGGGTGGGATGACCAGGTTCGTTCCCTCGCGCGGGACATCGAAACGCTGGACTTTGACAGGTTTATCTTCCGTGGGGACTCGTGGAGCATTTGTCAAGTGACAGCGCCGCATGTTGCGGGAAAAATATGGGGAAGGTTTCACTTGTGACCACTGATCGCGGTGCTGTGTAACAACCTCGTGACCGCATGAGTCTGGAGTTTCGATGGCTGAAGGCTGCACTTCGACGATCCTGCGGCCGCTGCCGGGACCCGTCGACCGACGCGCCAGCGCTGCGCCAGCTGGCGTACCGCTACGAGCTGCGCCCGGTCGTGGCCGCGCATCCGCACGCGCGCGGGCTGCTCGACTGGTTGCACCAGTTCAACGACCCGCAGGTCAACGCGGCCTCGAGGCTCGCGACGACTGTGACGGCCACATCGACTCCAACGGCTACCCTCGTCATGCACGGAGACGTGTCCGGCGCGGTCGCCGGCTCGTCGATCACGCACCTCCGAATCCGCATGTTGCGTCCTCGGTCAGGGCGGCGTGAACTCTTACTCGCAGGTCGAGCGCACCCCTACTCGGCTGTCGTCGGCACGAATGCTCCCGTCCCGCAGGTGGGTGCTCGCGAGCAGGTCGTCGCCCAGGTGCAGCGTCATTCCATCGCGTGGCAGCAAGGGCACAGGATCCCGAGGCGACCGCCGTCTACCGAGCGCGTCCTCCGGCTCGTCCTACCCGAGCGCGTCGGGTACCCCCGCGCGGCTCCCAGTCCACGCCGCAGGCCTCTAGCAGGGCGCCGGCGCCTCTACCAGGTGCAGCCCACTGCCTCGCAGGAGGTTGCGCCGAAGGAAGAAGGAACGCCGTGGCTTCCCGATGATGGGCCTCGTCCTGGGCATCCTGAAGCCTGATCGCAGTGATCCTCCTCGGCTTCGTCATCACGTCTTCACGCGCGGATACGGGGGCGCGACCACAGCTCGGACGCGACTCGGCCTCCTCTTCGGCGCCGGCACACGACGCCCTCACCCGAGCGCGACCACGGAGGAACCCGTCAAGTGCCCAGCGCCCGCCGGTGCGATCACCGTGGACTCTTTCTCGTCCCCGTCGGCAGCATCACCTGCTCCTTCACCGCTGACGGCGTTAGCTGCGGCATCAAGGAATCCGACTGGGCCAAGGACGGATGACGCCTCCTGCTCCGGCAGCCAGGTCGGCGTCCTCACCGCCTCGAGGACAAAAGGCGGGCCAGTCCTGCGAGGCCGCGGTGCCGGGCGGCGGCAACGCCCTCGCGTACGGCGCCGCAGCGGCCAAGGGCGACTACGCCCTGCCACTCCACGCAGGATGGCATCAGCTGCTGGAATACGAAGACCGGCCGGTCGTTCGCGCTGGCACGCGCGGCGGCTGGATGACCGGTACGACCGGCGAGATCGGTCCCCAGAAGTTCAGCTGGAACGACTGACATCACGCACGCATACGGGGCGGGCGAGGACATCCTCAGGCCCGCCTTAAGCTACGCAAAGCCTACTGGGCCTTCTCGATGGGGCCCCAGGGGATCAGGTTTAGCCCGCGCGGCGCAGGGACTCCTGGTCGGAGGGCTGGAAAGAGGCCGGCGAGCGCGTCGCGGCACAGGCGCGAGAGCTCGTGCGTGTTGTAGTAGGCGCTGCCGCCGCACTGCGCATGGCCTGCTCGACGGCACGAAGCGTGGCCTCGGCGGCCGCGTTCTTCGCGGCGGACAGCTGCGGCATCCACGAGCGACCGCGGTCACGCCCTCGTCGATGTCGCGCGCAAGCTCGCGGATCTGCGGGCCGACCGCGTTCATGATGAAGGGGCGGCCTCGGCGATGCGCCAGCGGATGTCCGGGTCGTTGGGTAGGTCGTCTGGTTCTTCGCGAGCGGCGCTTCGCCACGTGCTCGGCGGCCACCTCGACCGCGCGCTCGCCGACTCCTGGTAGGTGGCGGCCAGCAGGATCTCGAAGTGGGAGAAGATGCCGAAGATGACCGGGTCGGCACTCGGGCCCGGATCTGCGATCGTGAGGATACGCTCCTCGGGCACGGTGACGCCTCGAGCAGGGTCGTCATGGACTGGGTGCGCGCATACCCAGCGTGTTCCAGTCGTCCTGATCGAGTAGCCTTCGTCGTCGCGGTGGACGATGCCGAACCTGATTTGGGGCCCTCCTCGGTCTCCGCGCGCCCGAAGATGAGCAGGCGCGTCCACGGGGGACAGGGGAGGTGAAGATCTTGGTGCCTTCGAAGGAGTAGCCGCCGTCTGCGGTCGCGGTCGCGCGCGTCGTCGAACCGAAGGCACGAGGTCGTTGCCCGGCTCGGAGATGCCGAAGCCAAAGACCTCGCCGGCGACCGCGTCGCGCAGGATCTGCTCACCGCGCGCGTTGCCGTGGGCGACCAGGTAGCGGCCGAGGCCGACGATGATCTGGTGCATGTTGATGCCCAGTGCCGTGCCGGGAGCGGCCTTGGCCATGGCCGTCTGCTCGGCGGCGATCTCGGTGAGGCTCAGGCCCGCGCCACCGAACTCGGTGGGAACGAAGGCCGACAGGTATCCGGCCTCGCGTAGCTCCTCCAGATCCTTCTCAGGGTGGGTGTTGGTGGCGTCCGCGTCGGCGGCGCGCTCGTGGATGCGGGCGAGCAGGTCGGAACCAGGAAGCTCATCGCGGTCCTCTTTTCGGTGGGGGTGAACGAGGCCGGGGTCGCCTCTCGCGCATTGGTGGCCTTCGAAGGCGGTAGCGCGTGGAATGTCCCCGTTACTCAGGGTGACCTAACTGTAACGCTGAGTGGGACGCGTGGGCGAGATGTAATGTGCCTGACGGGGCGTTGTCTGGCCTCAGGCCGCCCCACAATAGCTAGGGTGGATGCTGTGAGTGCTCCGAACGCGCCCCGCCCTGCCCTCACTCCCGTCGCGTTTCCTGCGCGAGCGTCAGCAGCGCCAGAACACGACGTTCGCTGTCATCGGCATCGCGATGATAGTGGCCGCAGTGGCGGCCGCCCTCGTGTTCACGGGAATCGTTCCCGTCCCGTTCGGCAACGACTTCTCCGTCAAGGTCAAGTATGCCGGACCGTGACATCCCGTGTCCGACGGCGGACGCGAAGCCCGTGGCCCCTCGCAGGTCACCGTCACGGTCATCAACACGACTCAGCACCAGGGCCTGGCCTCCAAGGCCACGAGATATGCTCTCAACCGCCGGCTTCAGACCGAGGAACAGCGAACTCCGGACACCGAGTACACCGGCAAGGTGCGCATCACCGCATCGCGCTGACTCGGTGGACGCCGCCCTATTCGGTGGCTCGATTCTTCGGCTCCCACGTGCGCCTCAGCGACGCGGAGGACGCCACCGTCAGGTCGAACTCGGCACCTCTGCGAGCGGCACGATGAGCGCCGGGGACGTGCAGCGAGGTCCCCGGTCCAACGACTCGATCGAGCAGCCCGCGAAGTGCCGACCGATGTCGGGCACGAAGTAGGACTAGAGACAGACGAAAGGCCGCCCCGGTGGGCGGCGCTTTTTCGCTTCTCTGCGCCGCTCGTTGACCGAAGAGGCGCGGCGTGGCGATGGGGCGGCCAGCGCTCAGCAGGCCAGTCAGTGCCCGTGCCACGCACTCGTATGTTCTCCAGGAGTGCCTCGCCGTCCGGCCCGTACCAGACGGGGACGGACTCGAGGGACAGTCCACAGGGCGTCGGGCACCGCTGGCCTCAAGCTGCCGTGCGCCATGAACTGCTCGATCTCGGACGAGGCGGATCGCGATGCCGGCGACGCACTGCGGGAACTCGCGAGCGGGCTCCCGCGTAGATCTCCGGTCGTGCTGCGCGTCGTCGCCGACGAGGACCAACGTGTGCGGGAACATGCGGGCCAGGCGGCGCAGCTCGCGGCGCTTGTGCTCCGGCGAACGGAACCATCCCGTATTCGAGGCCGAAGTCCGTCGTCGAGGAAGCCGCCGGCCGGCAGCCAGAGCGCTCAGGAAGGAACGCACCGTCGGCACGACGTTCCACGCGCCGGTGGACGAGGTACATGATGGGGGTGGGTGCCCTCGGGCACACCCTCCGACGAGAGGCCGACGACGTCGTCAGCGTCGTCGACGCAGGTTCGCCATGCCGGGGACGGCCTCGCGTGAAGACACGCGGTCCAGGGGCGTGCTTCGCGGCCGTGACCGGTCGCGGCACGCATCGACACCCGTGACGGTGTCATCGATGTCGAAACCACGCCGAAATGCTGGCGTGATCCAGACACGATGCGCGGGCGGACGGAGGTGGGGCGACCGGCGCGGATGCGGCCCTGCGGGGGCGCTCGTGCACATCGCCGGGCCGGGGCGGGCAACGGGGTCGCCGTGCGCAGAGTGGTCGCGAGCTTGGCGGCGGTGTCCTCGGACAGGCCGGGCGCACGCACGTCGCCCGCGTGCAGGACCTGGATGGTCGCGTCGTGCCAGCCGGGCTCGAGGCCGTGTGCCCAGAACCGTCATGTCGTCCGATCCGCCGCGCTGCAGATGCGGGTCGGCGCGTTGCCGACCGTCGGTGGTACGGGCTGGCGGGGACCTCGCGCGTTGAAGAACTGGCGCCACCCGCGCACTTGGGTCTGCGGCTCCAGGAACGACCGTCGTCGCCGCGCGCCATGAGGACGCGGCGAGGATGCAGGCGCATGCGCTCGGGGCCGATGCCGCCGAGATCGACCACGCCCGGGTAGCTACCGCCCTGCGACATGGCGGCGACCAGCGAGACGAGCAAATTCACACGCCGCCGTCAGGGCGAGCGCGAGCGACGGTGATTCGTCGTCGGTGAGGGGCGGTCGAGGGCATGAGCAATCGTCAGGTCCTCGCGCCCGTGCGGGCTGAAATCGAAGATCCGTCCTGGTCGAGGGCAGCGTGGGCGGTGGCTGCTGTGCCCTTACGCAGCGCGGGCAGGCCGATCAGCATGAGGAGGACCATCGCCCACCCTGCGCCGGCCGCATGGTGAACAGGCCGCCGCGCTGCCGATGCGCGTCGATCGCGGGTCGGCGATCGCCAGTGCCCAGCGACGGGTACCCAGGTTGATCGAGGGTGGACATCAGGTCGAGCCCTCGGTGAGCTTTTGCGGGGACGGACTTCTGGATGATGACGTTGACGTTCGTCATCGTGGGGGCGCAGGTGAGGCCCGTGATGGGGATGACGATGACATCAGTCCAGACGTTAGAACTACGGGGAACGGGCTCATGCCGATCGCCATCGCGATCCGCCGATGACGAAGAGCTGCCGGTGGGGCGCCTCCAGTTCGTGCGCCGTACGAGGGCGGCCGTCAGGAGCCGATCGAGAAGAGGCCGAGGAGGATGCCGCCAAGCGCGGGGAGCCCAGTTCCTCGGTGAAAGCTGACCATCGACACTGCATCGCGCCGAACATCATGCCCATGCCGATGTGGTCGCGGCCATGACGGAGACGACAGGCTTGCGGATAACGGACTCGCGGGGCGCTGGGATCGTCGATGATCGCGGGCTCAGAGCCGCGGCGCGACGAGGAAAGGCGCCGCCCACCGCCGAGGCTGACGATTGAATATAAGATGAGGCCGGTCGCGGGGTGCACGCGGTGCCCAGGACCGTGGAGCACAGGGGCCCCGATGTACACAAACTCGTCGACCGCGGACTCGAGGGCGTGGGCGGTCGTCAGCTGTCGGGCTTGCGCGGGATCGTCGACCAGCGCGCAGCGCACGACGCGCCGGGCGCCCCCGTGGCGCCGCGAGGGGGCCCGGGAATGAAGAGCGTCACGCGGGGCGTGCATGAGACGGCGCGACCAGCGCAGAACATCGACAGGACCGGGATGGTCCATGCGGGGCCCTGACGCGCACGGCTGCCCGTAGCGGTCGAGCGGCGCGAGGATGGGCGCTTTTGCACAGTGCCATGACGAGTGATATTGACGGCGGAAAGCCGCGCGCCGGCGTGTGAATTTCCGTACTCGGTGCACCAGCGAGGTTGTTGACAATCCCCACCATGGACATCGGCATGCGTAGCTGCAAGTCAGCACGGAGAATTTCCAGGACTGGCGGTGGCGCGATGTCGAGATTAAGGTGCCGAGCATCCATCCATTCTATCGCCGGGGCGGCGTCCCGAAAGCCACGTGGAATGGGGCCGTTTCGTAACCATTCGGACCCTCCGCGAGAGAGATGCCGCGAAAAGCCACGGCCTCGTCAAAGGACGAGGCCGTGGCCGGCACGAGGAAGGTCCTGATCGGTGCCCTCGAGACGCCGGGCTGGCCCTTTTTCCGCCCGGGAGAGAGCGTGGTGTTACGCAGACGCTGGTGGCCGGCCTCGAGCGGTGCTTGAGCTCTGACGGAATCCAGCCCTCGGCGGCTGCCAGCGTGGACCTGCAGCCGCCGCCGCTTGCCGCCGCCTCGGATCACGTGGGCACCCCTCAGCGCCACGGTGTCGGGCACTGATGCAAACGACGTGGAAGGTGGTCCCGCCGGAGTTCGGGCCCGCGTCCGCGACCCACACGCGCACGCGCTCGTTGGTCGGTCTCGAAGCCTGGATCGGGTGGGCCTTGTACTGGAAGGGCGCACGCCGTTGAAGGCCGCTCGCGTGGGCTGCAGCCGACAGGGTGAGGCGTCAGCGGGCTGCCCGTCCAGCGGGTGAGAGCTCGGAGGCGACCGCGGCCATGACGCACTCGCGGTCGACCTTGTCCAGGTCGGTCGGGTCGATGATGACAGCGACTGTGCCGTTCGCGATAGTGCATCGACATGGGCGCGCGTCGAGCGGTGAGTAGAGCCAGATGCCGCGTTCTTCGCGACGAAGGTGTGTACTCGAGGTCTGCCCAGGTTCCGATTGAGTGCATGACGTTGCTCGGGAGCAGTGACAGGCCCGCGTGGAAGTCAGCAGAGTGGCTCATCGTCCCGTTAGTGTGACTCGAGCGTGATGTGGAAAGGTGTCGCCGATGTGTCCGTGCAGGATTAGGCCAGGTGCGTCCCCGTTGAAGGTCACGGCCTCGGCGCGTGGAAACTCGGCGTGACGTTGACGTCTGCTCGGTGATGACCGTGAAGGTGTGATGTAACTCGGCGGTCTCGTTCGTAGCGGGCGGCGCAGTCGCGTCGCCGAGTCGTCGCCGCGTGGTCCGTCAGGGCCGTCGGGGTGGCGGTCCTGCGGCGGCGTCCTGTGCCGTGGTCGATGCTGCGTGATGCGCGATGGCTGCGAGGCCGGGGTCAGGAGGGACGAGGTCAGCGCCCGTAACCTGCGTGCAGGGTCATGCCCATCGTCGCGGTGACCCGGCAGGGCGCACCAGCCCTCACGACGTCGCCGGAGATGGCCGCCGGGTCGAGTTCACTTCGTCTCGCCCGACGCGAGGCGACCCGGAGGTCACGCCCGTCTCGAGACACCAGGTCGTGGCGCTGGTCCCCCGAGTTCGTGAGAGTCGATGATGGGACGGTCACCGACCGGCACCTCGATGTGGTTCGGCGTGAAAGGCCATGCACCGTCGACGCCCACGGACACCTGGGTCGTGTGTCCGAGGTCGGCATCACGGACGAGCCGTGGTTCCCGTCGATTCCCGTGCCACCGTCGTGGGCGCGGACGGGTTGGACAGGAAGATAGCCAGCGCAGTACCACGGCGGAGACGACGCCGACGATCGCTCCGGCCGTGCGCAGCTCACCGGCGAGTGAGTCGCCGTCGGGCTCAGCCGCCAGCTTTCGGCGTTTTCACTCGATGCGGACGCCTTTCAGGTCTCGCCTCCGACGAGGCGAAGCCGGATGGGTTCGGGTCAGCCACGGCGGCCTCCTTGCGTGGTGGGGGATGAAGAGGCTGGCGGCAGCGGCGCGCTGCCCTGGGCCACCGCCGCAGCGGACGATGCTCGACGGCGACGTAGGTGGCCAGCAGGACCACCCACGCGGCGTGAGGCCGTTCGGCCGGAGGTTCCGCCCGAGGATGCGACAGCAAGTGCGAAGAGCGCAGCCACGTTGCGAGCCGCCTCCGGATGGGGGCCCCGGCCTCAGGCGCGCGCTGACGCCGACGCGCACCTGCCGGACGGAGCCGCGCCGCCAATGACGACCTTGGGCATCAGGTAGGTGAGCGCGCCGACGAAGAACTTGGTAGCGCCGCGCCCAGGATCAGCATCCACGCGAGGGCGCGCTGCGCAGCCGGTCGCGTCCGCCGCATCAAGGCGCGCGAGGGACGCAAGCGGCGCCCGCGACGAGGATCCATGCCACGGCGCCACGCGCAGGGACGCACGCGCCGTACTCGCGGGTGCCCTTCGCAAGATGCCACGCGGACGAGTGGAACGCCCACGCCCGAGGGCAGCCGCGCCCGACGACAGCGAGACCCGGGAGGCAACGCGCATCAGACCGGCCACAGCCGCCACGTGCCGGCGACGAGCGCAGCCGCACAGGGGCAGGGCGCTCCGTCGCTGCAGACACAGACTCGCGGATCCATGCGCGTGCGCATCGCTAGTCCGCCAGCATCGCCGGAGTCCCGCCACGTCGTGGGCCCACCGCCTCCGGCGATTACGCGCCGGTGCGTGCAGGCGACCGTCGAGCAGTCGGGCCTCGCCAGCCGCGCGGGAGCGTTCGCGTCGAACATGGCCGCAGTAGTGACGAAACCAGCCAGCGTCGCCGACCACCCAGGAAGAACGCCCGCCGCGATGTAGTACCGGATGATGACCGCGAGGCGCGAGGCCAGGCGCTCGCGGAGAGGCGGTGAGCAGCGCCACCCGTGCTCGGGCGCGATCGCGCCGACGGTCGTCGCGCGTGGTGATCGGTCGCGTGCTGAAAGCCGACCCGCATGCCGCCGATGAGGAGCAGCAGGGAGAGATTAAACGCCGTGCTTTGCGCACCGTGTTGTCGCGCCAGCCCGCCGATCGTCCGCCAGGTGGGCGAGCGCGCGTGCAGTAGTACCAGGACCGCTGGAAGATCCCGTTCGATAGGACGCATAGGGGTCGCAGGTGGGTCATCGTCCACAGAGTTCTGCAGGATGTTGCGGCCTCGGGCGACGATCGTGAGTCGCCGCGCTGCAACGGCTGCCGCGCGCATCCAGACGGTGGTCGCGCGGTCGGTGCGAGGAGACGCGGGCAGCGTTCATCGCGGGTCTCGAGCGTTCGCGCGCGCCAGCGAATCATCACCGTCAGCGTCGTGGCGGGCGAGAGGGAGCATGCCGACGGCGAGGGTGCCTCAGGGCGCCGGGTGACGGCCTCGCCATGCCCGCGCGAGGAGGCGCAGGAGAGGAGACCTGCAGGAACGCGGGGGACCCGCAGCGGCGCAATGGTAGGGCACCTCGCGTCCGGGCAGTGCAGGACGATGACGGGCGCGTGGGGCGCAGCATGGAGACGGCGACCGATCGCGATCGCGTGCCGGCGTTTGCCGTCGTCGTAGCCACGTATCAGTAGAGGCGGGTGGGCGACGACCCACATCGCGCGGGCACGAGCGCCAGCGCCTCGCGCATGCGCACGCGCGGCCGCCAGGCGCGGCGAGCCGTTCCGCGCGCACGGTGCCGCGCGGCGTCCGTGCCACGCTGGTGTCGGCCATGCAAGGACGCAGGCTCAGGCCGATCGGCGGATAACCGAGTCTGGTGGGAGTGGAAGCGCTTTGGCGACGGTCAGGCCCACCATGAGGCCGTAACGGCGCTCTCGGTGGTGATGCGCCGCTCGGTGGAGCCGGACGCGAAGGCGAGGCGCGCGCGAGCTCGGCTGCGTTCACCGGTGAGTCTGCGACGATCGCGAACGCCAGCCACCACGGCACGCGCGCGGCGTCTCGAGGCCTCTATACCATGGGAGGATGCCGCCCAGGCCAATGGGCGCGCGCGTCAGCTGGATGGGGACCGCGTGCGGGTGGCCCTGCCGACAGGGTCCACGCTGTGACAGATGGCCGTCAGCAGGGCCCGTACCGAGAGGGTGATGAGGGAGGCCGGGCATCATCCCGCTCGGGCAGGCCACGCAAAATTAGTGCGGCAGCGGTGGCGAAGGATCGGGAGGTTCGCGAGCGCCTCGCGCACGCGGTTGCGTTCAAGAGATGAGGCCGCGCTGGTTCCGCCGGCTCCGGTGAGCGGGGGAGCGGCGTACGCTGCGCGCCGCCCGTCGGATTGCAGGGCGACCCGCGCGCTTCGAGGCAGTCGCGGTAGCAGGGCCCGTAGATCGCGATCCGTGCACGTCGGCTCGTCGAGGCCACAGGCGCAGGAGTGCTAAACCCAGGCGCACGAGGGGCGTCCGGTCCGCCGGGAGCGCAACGCCCGCGAGGGGCAGACGCGGGCGAGCCGCGGGCAACCAGATGGTGTTGGCCTCACCGTCGTTGTCTGACTAGGGCCCTGGGCCAGTGCATCCGGTCCCGCGTGCGTCATTGTGCGGGTGCGCGGATGCCTCTCGCTCATGTAGGGCCACTGGAGTCGGTGGGCGTTTGCCATTCGCTTCCCGCTCTGACAGTGCCAAGTAGCGGCCCTGCACGCACTTTTCTAGGGATAAAAACGGTGGGAGTGGGTGATGGGCATTTCACCGAGAACAATGCGCGGCACAGCTATGGCTGAAGCGATTGCGCCATCTCTATCATCCGAGCTGTTATGTGGCCCAATGACTCTGTCACTCGATCACTATTCATGGAGTAAATGACTGAGGCGATCTGTCGCTGTATGCGTAGGTAGAGTTCCCGAAGCTCGCCGCTGACCTCGCGCGATGAAACCGCAGACTGCCGTCCGTCTGCACGCCCGGAAGGAGGGCGCAGGTGCGTTCGCCTCCGCGATGCGGCGCTGACCTGGCCTCACCAGCCACAGGCGGTAGCGAAGAGAAGCTCCGCCGACCAGTGCATGAAGACCGGCAGAAAGCTCGAAGATGTGCCGACTCGCTCGAGGCTGCCGGAACGAGACTTCATCGCGCTCGCCATGAGGGAAGGGAGCGGCCAGCTCATCGGCTCCGATTGTCAACGGTGACGACTGCGGTCACTCAGGTCAGGGTGGCGGCGGGAGACGGTCGTACGGGAGCCGCGACTGGTTCCTCTTCCCTCGCCGATCGGCGGTGGCAATCCGCCTACGCGCGCCCGCGTCTTCCCGGTGACGGGCAAGCGGAGGGCGACACCACGGGGCCGAGGGGACTCGCGCCACCGCCGACCAGACCCGCACCCAGGTCGGCGGAAGGTTGGTACATGCATGCACCCGTCGGTCACGCGTACCTTGGATCCGATGTCATCAGCCGACTGGTCCGCGCCTATCGGGAGCCTGCTATCGACCTTCAAAGTGCCTCGTGACGCTTTACCCAGATGCGATCCGGCGTGGATCCGATCACTGGGATCGATCGACTGGCGCAGACTCGGAGGGCGGTCGTAATAATCAAGTGGTCTGATCTCCTGCAGTGGGAGGGCTCATCCCTCAATGACAATAGCAGCACGCATGAAGAAAGGTGCACGGTCGCTCAGGGAATGCGTCTGAGGAGTCTTCCAGTCAACACGTGAACTCCTGACCGGTCGAGAGGCCACACAGCATTGCTGCCGTCTTGCGATGTTGGAAGCTCTGTGCGGAGGTTGACCATGCAGGAAGAAGAGCTCACGGCTCGCGCGCGACCATCCAGCGAGGCCTCGGGAGGGCACAGAGCAGTCCGGAAGGCGCCCAGGAAAGGCGCAGGCTGGCACCGCAGCCACTCCTGCCTTCACATCGGGGCGATGGGTCACGTTCAATTGTGACGTGGGCCCACCCTCAACGTGTCTCGGCCGATGCGGCGACGATCAGAGAAGAACATGAGAGAGATCGTGCGACCAGGTGAGCGCGAGGTGTCCAGAAGGCGAAGTGCTGTCAGAACGCAGAGCAAGCTCGCTTGGCCCTGGGTGGTGGAGCGAGCTCCTACGCGAATGGGTCGACCAAGGGAACGCGCGACCGAAGGATCTGGGCCTTCGCCCAGGGCGCCTCCGAGGAGAGTGGCCAAGTGGTGGTCGTCGCTCAGCGAGCGCTTGAAACAGATGATCGAGACTCACGGAGATCGCAGCCCTGAACGGTATCGACGGAGACGTCGCGTAACAAGAGCGAACCGTATTTACATGGACGATACCGCAAGAGGAGAGAGACGGAGCTTGAGCGTCTCCAAGCAGCAGCTACGACGCCGCATCGCTTCGCGTCGTGGGCGCCATGCAGCGCCAGAGCTTGTCGAAGGGCGTGTGAAGTCAGCCTCCATAATGATCAGGACACTGGTCAGAGGAAGGTCAGGACGGTGTGCCCCGCCAGGCTCCTGAGCCTGGAACCTCGAGCAAGCACATCGGCAGCTGTCGCGGGGCAACGTCGGCCTGCGTGGTGTGGTCGTTCCCGGCCTGTACTCAACGTCATAGAAGACGGACGACTATGACGACGCGGTGGGTATCATGCGAAAGAATGTTCAGAAACACGCTCGGGTGACGGGAGTTGCGATCGTTTCCTACCTTGGCTGTTTGGGGAACATCGCAGAGGTAGCGGACGTTGGCTACGCCCAGGAGAACGCGGATAAGCTGTCCGGATTCCTCAATGGCCCTGGATGCGTCGCCGCGAAGCCCGTGCGGCGGGCGACGCGCGTAATAGCGTCGCCGGCCGCTTCGGGTCGAGCGACCGCCGGCATCGCGCTCACCAAAGGTCAGTCCCGGCGTCGTGGACGACTCATCTCAGTTCGGCTCTCCGGGTTCAGGTGTCCAGAGATGTCTCCGAGTTCAAAGCTTGAGAAGGGACACGCCTGGGTCAGTGCCACGGACTACAAGCAGGACATGGTCAGGGCGCGGAGACGACGGCCTGATTCGGAGAGAATCCCGCCAAGATGCCGAGCTTCCTGAACCGCCTGATCCAGCGATTGTCGGTGACAGGATCCACGACAGTCCATCTCTCCGTTCGAAGCAGCGGACCGCTGCAGCGAGTAACTTCAAGGCGCTCGACGACCTCTCTCGGGTCATCGCAGTGAAAATTAAGTGAGGCGCCCGCTCGTCAGGGCGCTCGCGAGTTGTTCCAGCGGTGGTGACGCCCGCGTGCGGCACCGTTCGGAGGAGGAAAGATAGACCCGCGAACAGAGGAAGAACCTGGAACGGGCCGCGTCGCTCGAACCTGACCCAGGCGCGTTCAAGCGGACGTAGAAACCGGCGATCATTCGTGCGCGCGACACACTGATGACGCGTGAGAACTGCAGGAGCTACGACGGCAACAGTTACATCTACCGTAACGTTGTTGGTGACCAGGTTCTGATTTCTCGATGGTGTCGCGTACGTACTGATTTCGAGCGCGATCCTGCCCGGGTGCGCTGCGTTTTGACGCAGAGCTGGGGCCCCTCAGTTTTCGATTTCCGTGAACACGTCTAGGATGATGGCCGTGGCAGCGACACGGTCCTTGCTCGACGAGCGAACGATACGGGCGACCGTACACATCGTGGTGTCGGGTATCGGGTTGAGCAATGATGAACTATTACACGGGTGATCTGCGCAGCGATGGAACATCCACTAATCCCCAGGAACTGGCGGATATTCCCGGACGCGTGCCGGACTGGTTCGCCGACGCGGCTGCGGGCGCGCAGTCGTGACGAGGTCCAACTCAGCAACCTGCTAGACGATGAAGGGGCGGCGCTCAATTTGAGCGCCGCCCCTCACAACCCGCGTGAGCGGCAACGTCAGAGCGTCAGCCGTTCAGGGCGTCGGACACGACCTGCTTGGCGGCCTCCTGGACCTGGGCCAGGTGCTCGGCACCCTTGAAGGACTCGCCGTAGATCTTGTAGACGTCCTCGGTGCCCGACGGGCGCGCGGCGAACCACGCGGACTCGGTCGTCACCTTCAGGCCGCCGATGGGCGCGTCGTTGCCGGGCGCGCGCACCAGCTTGGCGACGATCGGGTCGCGGCCAGCTCGGTCGCGGTCACGTCGTCCGCGGACAGGGCCGCCAGCTTCGCCTTCTCCTCGCGGGAGGCGGCCGCATCGATACGGGCGTAGGCGGAGGCGCCGAAACGCTCGACCTGCTCCTCGTGCAGCTGGGAGGGGGTCTTGCCGGTCACAGCCAGGATCTCCGAGGCGAGCAGCGCCAGGATGATGCCGTCCTTGTCAGTCGACCACACGGTGCCGTCCTTGCGCAGGAACGAAGCTCCCGCGCTCTCCTCACCGCCGAAACCGACGGTACCGGACAGCAGGCCGGGCACGAAGTACTTAAAGCCCACGGGCACCTCGATCAGCTCGCGGCCCTGGCGGCCACGACGCGGTCGATGAGCGCGGAGGACACGAGGGTCTTGCCCACGGCCGCGTCGGCGTTCCAGCCGGGGCGGTGCGTGAACAGGTACTCGATGGCGACGGCCGGAAGTGGTTCGGGTTCATCAGGCCGTCGGGGGTGACGATGCCGTGGCGGTCCGAGTCCGCGTCGTTGCCGGTCGCGATGTCGTAGGGGGTGTTGCCCTCGGCGTCGGGGGTCATGGCCTCGCGCAGGGATGCCATCGCGTAGGGCGAGGAGCAGTCCATGCGGATCTTGCCGTCCCAGTCCAGGGTCATGAACGGCCAGGCCGGGTCGACCTCAGGGTTGACGACGGTCAGGTCGAGGCCGTAGTGCTCGCCGATGGCCGCCCAGTAGTCGATGGACGCGCCGCCGAGCGGGTCGGCGCCGATGCGCACACCGGCCTTGCGGATGGCCTCGATGTCGATGACCTGGTCCAGCTGCGAGACGTAGTAGTCCAGGTAGTCGAAGGCTTGATGTTCGGGTCGTGCAGAAGGTCGGAGCCGGTGACGCGGGGAACGTTCTTCCATTCGCCCGAGTCGAGGAGCTCGTTGGCGCGCGCCGCGATCCAGCCAGTCGCGTCGGTGTCGGCGAGGCCGCCGTGAGGCGGGTTGTACTTGAAGCCGCCGTCGCGCGGGGGTTGGCTGGGGGTGACGACGATGCCGTCGGCCAGGCCGTCGCCCTCGGTGCGCAGGTTAGCCGGGGCGCCGTTCGCGCCGAGGATGGCGACGGACACGGCGGGGTGGGCGTGTAGGAGCCGCGCGAGTCGATGCGCGTGTCGATGCCGGCGGCCGCGAGGACCTCCAGGGCGGTGCGCCACGCGGGCTCGCTCAGGGCGTGCGTGTCACGGCCGATGAACAGGGGACCGTTGATGCCCTGGGAGGCGCGGTATTCGATGATCGCGGCGGTGATGGCGATGATGTGCGCCTCGTTGAACTTGGAGTCCAGCGAGGAGCCGCGGTGACCCGAGGTGCCGAACGCGACGCGCTGTCCGACGTCGGTCGGGTCGGGGATGATGTCGTAGTAGGCGGAGATGACATCGTCGACGTTGATGAAGTCTTCTGGAAGGGCACGTGTGCCAGCTCGTTCATGCATAGCAATAGTGTTGCACTTACGCCCGCTTGTGGGTAATACTGTCCCACGGCGTGGACTTTTCCTTGTTTTCTCTTGTTCGAGGCCGTGGCAGGCCGTCTGGAAAAGGCCAGGTGAGAGCGCGCCGTGCCCCGGCCTCGTCCGTGTGGGCGGAGGGGTGTATGCACGTATTCCCAAAAACGGCGCCGAGCGACTATCCTATGAGATGTCGGTCACCGCAGACCGTGACTGTGTTGTCAGGAGGAACATCGTGGGATGGTTTGATTCCATCGAACATAACCGTTGGCTGAGCGGCCACATGCAGGCCCTCATTGAAGAGGCAGAAGGTGCGATCGTCGCGACTGGTTTCGCGCACCTCGACGCCGATGGAAAGCCCGATCCGACCCGATCGATTGACCTGGCCGTCACGGGTCGCATGGCCTACGTGTTCTCGCTCGGTGCGCTCATGGGTCTGCCTGGCACTCGTCGCTACGCCGACCATGCCGTCAAGGCGCTGACCAACTACTTCACGGACCCCGTCAACGGCGGCATGTGGTTCGCGATCAAGCCCGAGCCCGACGAGGATGGGCACGGCGTGCCGTGGGACGAGGATGCGCGCGTCAAGTCGCAGTACCACACGGTGTACGCGCTGCTGGGCGTGGCCGCTGCGACGGTCGCGGACCGGCCGGGTGCCCACGAGCTGCTCAATCGCATGCTCGAGGAGCAGAAGGAGCTCTGGACCGACGACTACGGCCTCGTGTGGGATCAGTACGACGAGGCCTTCAATGAGCCCGTCCCCGTCCACACCCTCGGCACCCTCATCCACACGATCGAGGCCTACATGGCCGCGGCCGAGGCCACGACTGAGCCCGAATGGCTCGACCGCGCCGAGAAGATGACGGCCTTCGCCTACAAGGTCGCCTCCAAGAACGGCTGGCGCATCCCGGAATACTTCGACGAGAAGTGGGAGCCGAGCCCCGAGGCAGGCAAGCTCCTCAACGACGGACGCCGCTACTACGAGGGCTACGTGACCGGCCACTCCATGCAGCTCGGTCGCTTCGCGCTGCAGGTACGTGCGGGTCTGCGCTCCATGGGTTGGACCGTGCCCGACTACCTCCTCGAGATGGGAACCGAGCTCTTCGAGCGTGCACGCGTCGACGGCTGGCGTCGCACCGACGGCAACCCCGGCTTCTCCACCGGCGTCAACGACGAGGGCGACCCCGTGCCCGGCGAGGACGAGCATCAGCAGTGGGTCGTCTGCGAGGGCGTGTGTGCCACCGTCGCCGTGCGCCGCGCCATGCTGGACGACGGCGCCCGCGTCTCCGACGTCGAGCACTTCGAGCACTGCTACCGCTCCTTCGTCGACTACATCCACGACTACCTCATCAGCCAGCCCGGTCGATGGGTGCGTCGCCTTGGTCCCCGCAACGAGAACGTGCAGCCCGCCAAGTCCTCGCGCTGGGACGTCTACCATGCCGTCCAGGCGACGCTCGCGATCCGCCTGCCGCTGTGGCCGCCGACGGCCCCTGCGCTCTCGCGCGGCCTCCTCGACCGCCCCGAGGAACCGGCCCCCGACAAGAAGTCCTGGAACTTCTTCGGGCTGCGCGGCTGACGCGCCAAATGTCTGATGGGCTCGGGCCCGGGGATGCGAGGGTCGCATCCCCGGGCCTGGTCCTGTAGGATGTTCCGCGTCTGGAGGGCTGTCTGAGTGGCCGAAAGAGACGGTCTTGAAAACCGTTGTGTCAGCAATGGCACCGGGGTTCGAATCCCTCGCCCTCCGCCGAGCCGGCCGCCCACGGGCGTCGCGGCGGGTGCACGTTCGCGCTCGCGGTGAAAATGCCCTAAAGTAGTCGGCACTGGAGACGTCGCATAGTCCGGTCGAGTGCGCCTCCCTGCAGGAGGTAGGGGTGCATAGCCCCTCGCGGGTTCAAATCCCGCCGTCTCCGCATGACCCCCGCGCTTCGAAAGAAGCGCGGGGGTTTTCGTATTCTCTGGCCCAGTGGGCGGGGAACTATCCGGTGTTTGCGCAGCTAATTTGCAAGTTGGTTTGGAAAGTGTGTCGTGCGTGGACCGCACGCACACCCTGGGAAATACTGGGTAATTATACAAACGGCAGCATCTAAGTGTGATGCATCACTAAATCTGTGAGGTTGGTCTGTCATCCAATCCCTATTGCAGTGGTCATAATTTGATGATGCCGACAATGCTTTCCTGGCAATTGTTGAAAAATCTATTGTTGATGCTCAAAAGTTCATGTACTGACCAAGAGTTCAGAGAAGTTGTTACACTGCCGTTATGCCCGGAATGTCAACGAAATACACCGTTGTAGTTGTGGCTCAGGCGATAGTTGTTAGGCATGGTCGTGCACTCTGCTCCTTCACTAGGCTGGGATCCAAGTCCTGTCCACATTTCAACAAAAGAAGGAGAAGTCGATGTCTCGACTGCGTCCGTTCCGCGCCCGTGTGGGCGTTGCGGGTGCTGCCAGCCTGGCCGCTCTCTCGCTTCTCGTCACGTCGCTGACACCCCTCGCCATGCGAGCCAGCGCCGCCGACGAAAGCACGCAATCGCCCGACGTAGCAACCTCCCAGGAAGCTGCCACGGCCTCGTCCAACTCTGAGGCCGCAGACGCTGCTGCCGCCGAGGCCGGGGTCGAAGCCCCGCCGCCGAGGCTGGCGCCGAGGCTCCCGCCGCCGAGGTAGCCCCCGAGGATCAGCCCGCACGCGCCGCGCCCGCGCAGTCGCTGACGACCAGGCGACCCTGGCTCTGAACGTTGTGAACGACGCAGAAACCCTGCGTAGCCACGATGCGCAGATCACGACGATCAACTTCTCCTGCTCCTCGGTGACCACCCCCTGTAAGGAGCCTTCATCGAGCTGACGCTGCCCGGCCCCCATCACGCCGGACGGCCTCAAGCTCTTCGAGCGCGGTTACACGGTCGTCCCCGTGACCGGTGACAGCGTCGCCAGGACGGCGCAATATATTGACAAGCTCGAGGATGGATCGCGCGTCCAGCGTTACCGCTTCACGCTGAAGGATCCGCTGCCCGCCGGCACGTCCGACCGTATCCAGGTCACCTGGAACTACAACTACTACGATGCGCCGAACAACTCGACGACCACCCAGAAGGTGACCTTCAGCGCGCAGAACGCTGAGAAGCTCGAGAACGAGCTGACCACCACCTGGACCGCCGATACCGACATCGCGATCGAGAAGAGCGGCCCCACCAACAAGGCGAACTACCCCGCCGTTGGTGGTGAGACGACCTACAAGCTGCGCTACGGCTATCAGCAGATCGACCAGGACAACCCCAACAAGGTCGGTATCCGCTGGAACGGCTCCTCGCTGAAGAATGGCCTCAACGGCCTCGGCTTCGTGGGTGTCCAGAACATCAAGGTTGTGGACCCGCTGCCCGCCAAGGCTGTTTTCGTCACGGCCTCCGACGGCGGCGTCTACGATCCGGCGACCCACACCGTCACCTGGTCCTACGATCGCTGGTTCTGGCAGAACCCGATCGAGTCGACCGTCACCGTGAAGTACCCCGAGGGCACGGTCACGCTCGATGACACGGTCACCAACAAGGCGACCATCAGCGCCGAGGTCATGAACGACCCGACGAAGACCCTGACGAAGAGCTCCGAAATCACGCACGGCTTCGCCGAGCGTAAGGTCGGCGGCCGTATTGCTAAGTCCGGCAACGACTACCAGTACCAGGTTCGCAACGTGAAGACCCCTTGGCGTTTCTCCGCCAACAACACCGGTAACACGACGCTGCACATGCACTGGGACGATACTCTGCCCTGCACCTGGTCTTCCCAGGATGCTAAGGCCGCCGGCGCAGCCTGCGATACCCCCACGTTCGTCGGCCCCTACCAGTTCAACATTCTCGGCAAGTCCGGCTACGAGGAAAATGGCGGCTGGACCTTCGAGTACTGGACCAACAAGGGCAACCACGAGACCGTCAACTACACGAAGACGACCGGCCTGACCCCTGCCCGAGGGCGAGTGGATCACCCGCTTCACGATCGATACCGACGTGGCACCCTGCAGACCAACGCGACGATCTTCTTCTACGGCACTGTGAATCCCGCCCCTGCCGACGACGAGCCTGCGGACTTCGCCTCGCACTACAACCCTGTGTACCCTCCGGAGAAGTACTACAACCACGTGGCCTCCCCGGATTACGTGCGCTTCAGAACTGTGCCAGCGGTACTTTGACCGATAAGGACACCGGCACCGTCGTCGCTTCGAACGACGAGGTCTGCTCCTGGATGCGCGTGCGCGACGAGTTCCCGAGCGTCCAGGCCTACAAGTCCGTGCGCACCAACCCCGTGGTCGGGCAAGCCCGCCACCTTCTTCATCAACGGTACTCGCTGCCGGCCACCGAGGGTGGCACGCCCACTCCGTTCACGATCGTGGATCTCCCTGCCCGAGGGCTTCGACGTCGATGACGCTTCGGGGATCGTCCCGAGAAGCGCTCCACGCTGAAGAACCCCGACGGCACCCCCTACGACCTGAGCAAGGTCACGGTCGAGGTCGAGAAGAACTACAACAACACCGGCCGTACCCTCATCCGCTGGAACGTTCCGGATCCGGTCGAAGGCAGCCTGTACTCGACCTTCAATGTCAACGTGCTCGCGACCGCTCCGGCCGGTAAGAACACGAACGACGCCATGGCGTTCATGCCCGGCGACGGCGCGAAGGCGACGACCGAGGATAAGAGCCTGCGCAACACCAACTACTGCATCGGTAACCGCGCGGTCGACACCTTCGACGTGAACAAGAACGGCTCGACCACCGACTACGTGTGTAACGCCGCAATCGACTTCAACGTGGCCACGACCCCATCGATGGCCATCGCGAAGGAAGTCAAGGGCAACAAGAACCCCGACTTCGTTCCGGCCGGCGAAGTCGCCGAGATCGACCCGGGTGCCGACGGCGCCTACCGTTTCACGATCTCCAACGCGGGTAACACCCCGCTGACCAAGGTCGTGGCCTACGACATCCTGCCTTACGTGGGTGACGTGGGCGTTGGCCCTCGCCTCCTCGCAGGCTCGTGACTCTCGTTGGAAGCCGAACCTGAACTCCACGGCGTGGGCGTTCGAGTCGGTGAAGGAGAAGCCGGGTCGCGATCCTGAGAGTCACGGCGTGTTCCGGCCTCGGACATCACGGTCCAGTACTCGACGGTTCCCAACCCCTGCCGCGGCGAGGTCCTCTCCGCGGGTGGCGCCATGAATGACGCTCCCGCCGGTTGTACCCCCAACGCGTGGGGCGACGCTCCCGCCGACCTGACGACGATCACGGGCTTCCGCCTGGTGATGAACCGCGACATCGAGCCGGGCGAGAAGATCCGCTTCATTGCGACCATGACCTCCCCGGTCAACGCCAACCTCATCGCCTGGAACTCCGTGGCCATGTCCGGCGGCTCCATGCAGAACGGCAAGGTGTCCTACCTGCTGCCCAACGAGGCCCCCAAGGTCGGCATCAACGTCTCCTCCGACGTCGAACTGAAGAAGACGGTTGCTCGGGCGAAGATGAACGGCGACGAGCCGGTCCGTGACGCCAACGGTGTCATTGAGACGGTTGAGTCCGACGATGTCATCATGCCGGGCGACTACATGCTGTACAAGGTGAGCCTGAAGGCCAAGGGCCCGGCGGTTGCCTCGGGCATGAATGTCGCCGACGCTCTGCCTTCTGGTGTGGAGTACGTGTCCTCCGAGACGCGTGTCTGCCAGGATGGTGCGACGAACCCGTGCACGGGCCCGGTCTATGCGACCGCCAACTACGATGCGGCGGCTGGTAAGTGGGCCGCGATGGAGTCCGGCATTCTCGACACCAACCTCAACGTTGGTGGTACCGAGACGCTGTACGTCCTCGTGAAGGTCAAGCCCGCAACCGAGGGTTCGACCATCACGAACACGGCGACGCTGGGTAAGTTCGATCAGATCGACTCCAACCCGGATAACAACAAGGACAGCGCGACCTTCAAGGTGGGTGGCACCCTATCGGGCACCATCTACAACGATGCCGACGCCTGGTGGACCTTCAATGACGGTGATAAGCCTTTCGAGGGTGTGACGGTCCGTCTGCTCGACGCGGACGGCAACCCGGTGAAGGACTCGTCCGGCGCTGACATCACCACGAAGACCGGTGCCGACGGTAAGTACACCTTTACCCGTCTGCCCCTGGGCTCGTACAAGGTTGAGGTTGTCCCGGGTGAGGCGAAGGTTGACGGCACCGACGTGAACCTGGCTGACTACAAGCAGACCTACGGCTACGGCTCTTCGACATCGCGCTCCCAGGTTGGTAAGGGCAAGCTCGTGACGCCCGCGCCGATCGAGCTGACCGCTGCTGCTCCCAACGTCACGAAGATTGACTTCGCGTTCGTGAAGCCGGTCTCGTTGGGTAACTTCGTGTGGTTCGACGCGAACAAGGACGGTATCCAGGATGCGGATGAGGTCGGCGTTGCCGGCGTCACCGTCACCCTGGATGGACAGCTGGACATGGATGTGGTCGTCGATGCCGATGGCAACCTCGTCAAGCCCGTGACCACGGACGCCAACGGCAAGTACGTCTTCACGAACCTGCTGCCTAGCGACTATGGCGTGACCTTCACTTTCCCGTTTGGCTACTACGAGACCGTGAGGACGGCGGGCGATGATCGATCCGTGGATTCCGATGGTGCTCAAACCTGGCTTCGTCTGAAGCAGGGGTCAGGACGACATGACCGTCGATCTTGGTTTGATTGCTGATGGCACGATTGGTGACACGCTGTTCTGGGACGTCGACAACAACGGTGGTTCCGAGCCCTCGGGTGCGGACAAGCCGCTGGCCGGCGTGACCGTGAAGCTCACCTACACGACCCCCGCGGGCGTGGAGAAGACGCTGACTACGGTCACGGACGAGAACGGCAAGTACTCGTTCAAGGACCTGGCTCCCGGCGATTACTGTCGTCACTGCTGACAAGGCCTCCCTTGCCACCGTGTGCCCCGAGTGCACCGCTCAGACCCACGCCCCGTCGGGCGACCTGACGGCCTCGGAGGGCCAGGAGCTCTCCCTCACCTCCAAGGTGACGCTGAGCCCCGGCAAGATGACGAACAACGACCAGGACTGGGCGTTCACCGGCGTCGCCAACACGGCGATCGTCAAGGCGATTGCAGAGCCGGCCGAGGTTCCGGCGGGTGGTTTCACCCCCGGCACGTCCGTCACCTACACGCTGACCGTCACGAACGAGGGCCCGAGCCCCGCGACCGGCGTCATCGCGCAGGATAAGCTCCCGTCTGGCGTGACCTTCGTGTCCGCCGAGGGCGATGGCACCTACGATGCCGCCTCCGGCAAGTGGGACCTGAGCACTGAGGGTGATCGAGAAGGGCGCGACGCGCACCCTGCGCATCACCGTCACCATCGATTCTTCCGCCGCCGGCTCGGTTGTGACCAACACGGCCACGATCGAGAAGCAGGATCAGATCGGTGATAAGAAGCCGGACAACACCTCGTCCGTGCCGCTGACCGCCGGTTACACGATTGCTGGCAAGCTCTACAACGATGCGGACGCGTCGTTCAGCTCTGATAACGGCGAAAACCCCTACTCGGGTGTTACCGTTGCGCTGCTGAAGAAGGATGGCACCCCTCGTCCTCGACAAGGACGGCAACCCGGTCACGGCTGTGACGGACGCCGAGGGTAAGTACTCCTTCAGCGGTCTGCCGCTGGGCGAGTACACGGTCAGCGTCGTTGATCCGACGTCCGGTCCTCTGGCGGGCACCAAGCCCACCGAGGCCTACACCGGCCGCTACAAGACCACCGCGGACGTGACCATCGCTGAGGCGACCGGTTCGGTCATCGACGTGAACTTCGGTTTCGTCAAGCCCGCCTCTGTTGGTGACTACACCTGGATGGACGTCAACCGTGACGGTCTCCAGGACGCCGACGAGCCCGCTCTGCCGGGCGTGACGGTGACCCTGACCCGCGCCGACGGCTCTGCCGTGACGGACGCGTCGGGTAACCCGGTTGCTGCTGTCACGACGGATGCGAACGGTAAGTACGTGTTCGAGAACCTGCTGCCCGGCGACTACAAGGTGTCCTTCCAGGCACCCGCTGGCTACGAGGCAACGACCTCGGAGGCTGGCGACGACCGCGCTGCGGACTCCAACGGAGCTTCGGCTTCGGTCACCCTGGTTCAGGGACAGACGGATGACACGATTGACTTCGGTGCCGTTGGTACTGGTGTGATTGGTGATCAGCTGTTCCTCGATGTCAACCAGAACGGTGGCAATGCCCCCGATGCTGGTGACAAGCCGCTGGCGGGCGTGAAGGTGACGCTGACCTGGACGGGTCCGGGTGGAATCACTCGCACGTACGAGACCACGACTGACGCTGAGGGTAAGTACAAGTTCGAGAACCTGCTTCCGGGCGAGTACAAGGTGTCGGTTGATCCCGAGACTCTGCTGAAGGCGGAGCCGCTGCTGGATGTGTTGACGCATTCGCCTGCGGGTGATGTGGATGCCAAGAAGGTTGTGTCTGAGGATGCGAAGGCCGATATGACAAGCTGGCGCAGGCGTTCAACCTGAATACGTCGGTGACGCTGACGGGTGAGAAGAACCAGAATCTTGATCAGGATTGGGGTTTTGGTATCTCGGCTGACACTGCGATTATGAAGGCGATCACCGATCCGGATGAGGCTGCTCAGGAGTCCTTCGAGTTCATTCCGGGCGCGAAGGTGACCTACACGCTGACGCTGACCAATAACGGTCCGGGCGCTGCTACTGGTGTGAAGGCCTCTGATGAGCTTCCTTCTGGTGTTTCCTTCGTGGAGGCCCAGGGTGATGGCTCGTATGATCCGGCCACGGGTGTGTGGGATCTGTCTGGTCTGACCCCTGGCGAAGGCTGATGTCAAGAAGATCGCGATCACGGTTGCGATCACCGGTGATGGTGCGGGCGCGTCGTTACGAACGTCGCGCGTATCTCCCACCAGGATCAGGCGGGCGACAACCCGACGAACAACGAGTCCCTCGGCGTCCTTCAAGGGCGGATACAACCTGGGTGGCACGATCTACCGTGACTCGGACGCCTCCTACTCCAAGGGCGACGACGAGCAGCGCTTTAAGGGCGTGACGGTTGCTCTGCTGAACGAGGATGGCACTCCGGTGCTCGATGCTGAGGGTAACCCGATGACTGCGACCACGGATGAGAAGGGTGCATACCAGTTTGTGGGTCTGGCTCCCGCCTCGTACCGCGTGGTGATCGTTGATCCCGACAAGGGTGATCTGGCTGGTCTGATCCCGACCCAGGCCTACACGGGCAAGGGTGCGACCGAAGCGGCTGTGACGATTACGGATGCGTCGGTGCAGGGCGTGGACTTCGGTCTGGTTGCCCCCGCCACGATCGGTGACCGTGTGTGGAATGACGCCGATGGTAACGGTGCGGATAACGGTGAGCCGGGCGTGCCTGGTGTGACCGTGATCCTCAAGGACGCCAACGGTGTTGAGGTGGCTCGTACCACCACCGACGCGAACGGTAACTACCGTTTCACTGGCCTGATCCCCGGTACCTACACGGTCGATATTGAGGTTCCTGCCGGTTTCAATGCGGCGACGACCTCGATGACGGTGACGGTTGGTGAGGGTGAGGAGAACCTGGATGTGGACTTCCCGCTCACGGTGATCCCCACCCCGACCCCGGCTACCACGGTTGCCAAGGTGCTGGCTCGTACCGGCTCGGACGCGTCCGTCCTGGGTGGTATGGCGGCCATGGCTGCTATCGCTGGCTTCGCGGCTTTGGCGGGTAAGCGCCGCCGTGACCGTGAGGAGGCCTGAGCCACACGCGGGCTGACCCCCACACGGGGGTGACCCCACCAAGGGTGAGGGGGCGCGAGACCACTGGTCCCGCGCCCCTCCCTTTATGCGCCGCTCGCCCGCACGCCACCCCGCAACAACGCTCTAATCAACTAACGGTCAATAAGTATGTGAGCTTAAGCACTCGGCTATCTTGTCGTTCTTTACGCTATTTCTATCGACTCGGTCATTATTGATTGATCGAGTCGGCAGGGATTTCATGATTATTCAATAAATCTCGGTCGCCCGTGCGATTGCTCAACTAACCATCAGTTCAGAGAACTTGCTTAGAAACTGTGGAACACGCTCTTCCCGACATTGCAGTCGTTATCCGCCATGATGTGCTGATGTGTAAGGGCTAGATAGGGATCGGCGCCTTCACTACGCTGGGAGGCATCCTGTCCACTTTCTGCCCCACAGAAGGAGAAGTCGATGTCTCGATCTGCGTCCGTTCCGCGCCCGTGTGGGCGTTGCGGGTGCCGCCAGTCTGGCCGCCTCTCGCTTCTCGTCACGTCGCTGACACCCCTCGCCATCGCGAGCCAACGCCGCCAGACGAAAGCACAAGAAACTCGACGTGCGTCGTCCCAGGACGCCGCCACTGCCTCGTCCGATGCGGAGGCCGCCGACGTAGCTGTCAGCGCTGAGGGCGTTGCCGCCCCGCTGCCGCCCGCGACGAGTCCGCCACCCTGGCGATGACCGTCGTCAACGACTCCACCACCCCTGCGAGTCCGCGACCAACAGATTACGACGATCAACTCTCGTGCTCGTCGGTGACCACACCCCGTCAGGGCGCCGTCATCGAGATGACACTGCCCGGCCCGATCACTCCGGCCGGGCCTAGCTCATCGAGCAGGGCCACACGGTCGTTCCCGTCACCGGTGATGTTGTCGCAAAGAGCGAGAACTTCGTCGAGAACTCTGCCGACGGCGCGTGTGCAGCGCTACCGCTTCACCCTGAAGCGACCCGGCTGCCCGCCGGCACGTCGGACCGCATCCAGATTCCGTGGCACTACAACGGCAACGATGCGCCGAACAACTCCACCACCACGCAGAACGTCGTCTCTCGGCCAACAACGCCGCCAGCGTTGAACAGACGCTGAGCACGACCTGGACCGCTTCGACCGACGTTGCCATCAAGAAGTACGGCCCGACGAACCGCCTGTACTACCCCGCAGTCGGCGGCGAGGCCACGTACGAGCTGAGCTACGGCTACCAGCAGAACGACACGACCAAGCCGAACGAGGTCGGTACCCGCTGGGGCGGCTCGGCCTACAACGGCAAGCTCGTCGGCATCGGCTTCCAGCAGGTGCAGAACATCAAGGTCGTCGACCCGCTGCCCGCGCAGGCCGTCTTCGTTACCGCCTCGAACGGCGGTGTCTACGACCCGGCCACCCACTCCGTGACGTGGTCGTACGACAAGTGGACGTACCAGAACCCCCTCACCTCCACCGTGACCGTCAAGTACCCCGAGGGCACGGTCACGACCGCGGATATGGTCACCAACACGGCGACCATCACAGCCGAGGGTATGAACGAGCCGACGAACGTCGTGTCCAAGAGCTCCGAGATTACGCACGGCTTCGCCGAGCGCAGGGTCGAGGCCACCGCTGAGAAGATCGGCACGTACAACCGCGACTACGCGCGCGGCGACGAGCTTCCCTGGCGTTTCGAGGGCAGCAACAACGGAAATACGACCGTGCACTACCGCTGGGAAGACGTCATGCCCTGCACCTGGTCCTCCGAGGACGGCAAGGCAGCTGGTGACGGCTGCGATAAGCCCGCCTTCGTCGGCCCCTACGAGTTCAAGATTTCCACCAAGTCCGGATACGAGGACATCAGCGGCTGGACCTTCGAGTACTGGACCAACAAGGGTAACCACGAGACGGTGACCTACAAGAACACCCGTACTCTCACCCTGCCGGACGGCGAGTGGATCACCCGCTTCGTCATCGAGACCGACGTCGCCCCGCTGGCCAGGCCGACCGTCGACCTGATCAGCAAGGTCTCGCGTGATGTCCCGAGGACCGAGCCCGCCGATTTTGCGAGCCACTACAACGCAGTCCCTGCCTCCGGAGAAGTACTACGACACCGTGGCCTCCGAGGACTATGTCCGTATCCAGAACTGCGCGTCCGTCAAGGCAACGGATAAGGACACGGGTACCGTCGCCGTCTCGAAGGACAATACGTGTAGCTGGACCCGTATCCGCACCGAGGTGCCCGGCGTGCAGGTCCGCAAGGAACTGCGACCAACCCGTCGTTGTCGGTAAGCCCGCCAGCTTCACGATCGTCGCCGAGGCCCGCAAGGCCGTCGACGGCGGTGCTCCCACGCCGTTCACGGTCGTGGACCTGCTGCCCGAGGGCCTCGACGTGGACGATGCGTCCAACATTCGCGCGGAGAGCTACTCCGTCCTGAAGAACCCCGATGGCAGCGCCTACGACCCGGCCAAGGTGAAGGTTGAGGTGAAAAGAACTTCAACAACACCGGCCGCACCCTGATTCGCTGGATCGTCCCGGATCCGGTCGAGGGCGCGTTCTTCTCGAAAGTACGACGCCAATGTCCTCGCCACCGCTCCCGCCGGCGACACGACGAACACCGCCTGGGCGTTCATGCCGGGTGGCGGAGCGAAGCCCTACGATCAGGACCGCAGCGTTCGCAACCTCAAGTACTGCATGAACTTCCGCGCTCAGGACACGCTCGACCTCAACCAGGACGGTTCGACGACGGACTTCCTGTGCGACTCCAGCGTGAAGTTCAAGATCGCCACGACCGCGGGTATGACGATCGCGAAGGAAGTCAAGGGCAACAAGAACGATGACTTCGTTCCCGCCGGTGAGATCGCCGAGATCGACCCGGGTGCCGACGGCGCCTACCGCTTTACGATCGGCAATGCGGGCAATGCGCCGCTGACAAAGGTCGTGGCCTACGACATCCTGCCCTACGTGGGTGACGTGGGTGTCGGACCCGCAGCCAACCAGGCTCGCGAGTCTCGTTGGAAGCCGAACCTGAACTCCACGAACTGGACGTTCCAGTCGGTGAAGGAACGTCAGGGCCGCGACCCCGAAATCACGACGGTTCCCGCCTCGGACATCACGATCCAGTACTCACGGTTCCCAACCCCTGCCGCGGCGAGGTCCTGGCCGTGGGTGGCGCCATGAACGACGCCCCCGCCGGCTGTACCCCCGACGCGTGGGGCGATGCTCCCGCCAACCTGGCCTCGATCACCGGCTTCCGCATCGTCATGAACCGCGACATCGAAGTGGGCGAGAAGATCCAGTTCGTCGCGACCATGACCTCCCCGGTCAACGCCAACCTCATCGCCTGGAACTCCGTTGCCATGGCGGGTGGCGTCACCGAGAACGGCAAGGTGTCCTACCTGCTGCCCAACGAGGCCCCCAAGGTCGGCATCAACGTCTCGACCGACGTCGAGGTCAACAAGACCGTGGCTCGCGTCAAGATGAACGGCAACGAGGTCGTGCGCGACGCGAACGGCCTGCCCGAAACCATCGAGTCGACCGAGGCAATCATGCCGGGTGACCACGTGCTCTACAAGGTCAACCTGAAGAACCACGGTCCGGCCGTCGCCTCGGGCATGAACGTCGCCGACAAGCTGCCCGAAGGCGTCGAGTACGTGTCCGCCGAGACGCGCATCTGCCAGGACGGTGCGACGAGCCCCTGCACGGGCCCGGCCTACGCGACCGCTTCCTACGATGCAGCAGCTGGCACCTGGACCGCGATGGAGTCCGGCATTCTCGACACCAACCTCAACGTTGGTGGTACTGAGACGCTCTACGTCCTCGTGAAGGTCAAGCCCGCAACCGAGGGAGCGACCATCACGAACACCGCGACCCTGGGCGAGTACGACCAGATCGACTCCAACAAGAAGAACAACACTGACAGCGCGACCTTCACGGTCGGCGGCACGATCGCGGGCACCATCTTCAACGATGCCGACGCCTCGTGGACCTTCGGTACCGGTGACGATAAGCCCTTCGAAGGCGTGACGCTGCGTCTGCTCGACGCGGACGGCAACCCTCTGAAGGACGACTCCGGTGCCGACATCACCACGAAGACCGACGCCGACGGGAACTACCTGTTCAACCGTCTGCCGCTCGGCTCCTACAAGGTCGAGGTCGTCCCGGGGTGACGCGAAGGTCGATGGTTCCGACGTGAACCTGTCCGACTACAAGCAGACCTACGGCTACGGTTCCTCCACGGACCGTACCCAGGTCGGCCAGGGCAAGCTCGTGACCCCCGCGCCGATCGAGCTCACGGCTGCCGCACCTCACGTGACGAAGGTCGACTTCGGTTTCGTCAAGCCTGCGTCTGTCGGCGACTACGTCTGGTTCGACGCGAACAAGGACGGTCTCCAGGATTCCGACGAGCCGGCTCTGCCCGGTATCACCGCAACCATCGCGGACGCGTCCGGCAACCCCCGTCGTTGACCTGGATGGTAATCCGGTTGCGGCTGTGAGTACGGATGCTGCTGGTAAGTACAAGTTCGAGAACCTGCTGCCCGGCGATTACAAGATCACCTTCACCAACCCTGTGGGTTACGAGGCGACTGTGTCGCAGGCTGGCGATGATCGCGGTGCTGACTCTAATGGCACCGAGTCTGCGGTGAGCCTTGCCCAGGGGCCAGGAAGACAAGACCGTGGATTATGGTCTGGTTGGTACTGGTGTGATTGGTGATCAGCTGTTTGTTGATGTGAATCAGAATGGCGGGTCTGCTCCCGACGCCGGTGATAAGCCGTTGGCTAACGTGAAGGTGACGCTGACTTGGACGGGTCCTGGTGGTGTGACTCGTACGTTTGAGACGGTCACGGACGCTCAGGGTCAGTACAAGTTCGAGAACCTGCTGCCCGGCGACTACAAGGTGTCGGTTGATCCGGAGTCGTTGCTGGCGGCTGAGCCGCTGCTGGATGTTCTGACCCACGACCCGTCGGGTGATGTGGCTTCCAAGACCGTGGTGCCTGCGGATGTGAAGGCTGATAAGGAGAAGCTGGCGGATGCGTTCAAGCTGACGGCTAACGTGACGCTGACGGGTGAGAAGAACCAGAATCTTGATCAGGACTGGGGCTTCGGTATCTCCGCGGATACTGCGATTCTCAAGGAGATCACCACTCCGGATGAGGCGGCTCAGGACTCGTTCGAGTTCACTCCGGGCGCTCCCGTGACGTACACGTTGACGCTGACCAATAACGGTCCGGGCGCGGCGACGGGTGTGATGGCTGTGGATAAGCTTCCCGCTGGTGTTGTGTTTAAGTCCGCTGCTGGTGATGGTACTTACGATGCGGCCACTGGTGTGTGGGATCTGTCTGGCCTGACCCTGGCGAAGGCTGAGGCGAAGAAGATCGCGATCACGGTTGAGATCACTGGTGATGGTGCGGGCAAGCTGGTCACCAACGTTGCCAGGATTACGCACCAGGATCAGCCGGGCGATGACCCGACCAACAACGAGTCCTCGGCCTCGTTCAAGGGTGGTTTCAACCTGGGTGGCACGATCTACCGTGATTCGGATGCGTCGTACTCCAAGAGTGATTCTGAGCAGCGCTTTAAGGGCGTGACGGTTGCTCTGCTGAAGGAGGACGGCACTCCGGTGCTGGACGCGAACGGTGATCCCATGACTGCGGTGACCGACGAGAAGGGTGCCTACCAGTTTGTGGGTCTGGCTCCTGCCTCGTACCGTGTGGTGATCGTGGATCCCGACAAGGGTGATCTGGCTGGTCTGATTCCGACCCAGGCGTACACGGGTCGGGGCGCGACGCAGGCTGCGGTGACGATTACGAATGCGTCGGTGCAGGGCGTGGACTTCGGTCTGCTTGCTCCCGCCACGATCGGTGACCGCGTGTGGTACGACGAGGACGGTAACGGTGCGGATAACGGCGAGCCCGGTGCGCCGAACGTGACCGTGATCCTCAAGGACGCCAACGGCGTGGAGCTGGCTCGCACCACCACCGATTCTGATGGTCGTTACCGTTTCACGGGCCTGATCCCCGGTACCTACACGGTCGACATCGAGGTTCCCGCCGGCTATAACGCTGCGACGACCTCGATGACCGTCACGGTGGGTGAAGGTGAGGAGAACCTGGATGTGGACTTCCCGCTGACGGTGCCTCCGGCTCCGACGCCGGACACCCCGGCTCCGACCCCGTCGACCACGGTTGCCAAGGTGCTGGCTCGTACCGGCTCGGACGCCTCCGTCCTGGGTGGTATGGCAGCCATGGCAGCTCTCGCTGGCATCGCAGCCCTGGCGGGTAAGCGCCGCCGCGACCGCCAGGAGGCCTAACCCCACGGGCACACACCCCACCCACACGGGGGATAGCCCACCAAGAGGTGAGGGGGCGCGAGACCAACACTGGTCCCGCGCCCTCCCGCATACCCAGCCCCGATCCGTGTCCCCGCCCCGGCCTCGTCAATGAACGAGGAACACCGCAGCGTGTGGAACGCGCGGCGCGGGGCGCAGATGAGGGTGGGAACAACTAGGCTTGGAGGGTGACCACAGCTCTGTATCGCCGGTATCGCCCCGACACCTTTGACCAGGTGATCGGCCAGGAACACGTGACGGAGCCGCTCAAGGCGGCGCTCGCGCGAATCGCGTGACGCACGCGTACCTGTTCTCCGGGCCGCGCGGATGCGGCAAGACCACCTCGGCGCGCATCCTCGCGCGCTGCCTGAACTGCGCACAGGGCCCCACGGACACCCCGTGCGGCCAGTGCGAATCGTGTCGTGAGCTGGCCACCGGCGGCCCCGGCTCGCTCGACGTCGTCGAGATCGACGCGGCCTCACACGGCGGCGTTGACGACGCTCGCGACCTGCGCGAGCGCGCCACCTTCGCGCCGGTGCGCGACCGCTACAAGATCTTCATCATCGACGAAGCCCACATGGTCACGAACCAGGGGCTTCAACGCGCTGCTCAAGCTCGTCGAGGAGCCGCCCGAGCACGTCAAGTTCGTCTTCGCGACCACGGAACCTGAGCGCGTCATCGGCACGATCCGCTCGCGCACCCACCACTACCCGTTCCGCCTGGTGCCGCCGGACGTCCTCGGCCCCTACCTGACGGGCCTGTGCGCCGAGGAGCACATCGGCGTCGGGCGAGGGCGTCCTGACCCTCGTCATGCGCGCTGGGCGGCGGCTCGGTGCGAGACACCCTGTCGGTGCTCGACCAGCTGATGGCCGGCGCGATCGATGGCCAGGTCACCTACCAGACGGCCGTCGCGCTGCTCGGCTACACGGACTCCGCGCTGCTGGATGAATCCGTCGACGCTCTGCCGGGTGGGGACGGCGCCGCGGCCTTCCGCGTCGTCGAGCGCATGGTCGAGTCCGGCCACGACCCGCGCCGCTTCGTCGAGGACCTCCTCCAGCGACTGCGCGACCTCCCTCATCATCGCGGTCGCCGGGGACGGCGCGCGCGACGTCCTGGCGGACACCCCGCACGACCAGTTCGAGCGTATGCAGCGCCAGGCCCAGAACTGGGGGCCACACGGCCTGTCCCGCGCAGCCGACCTGACCGACGAGGCCCTGCGCGCCATGACGGGCGCGACCTCGCCCTCGCCTGCAGCTCGAGCTCCTCGTCGGGCGCATCCTCGTGCCGACTCCCACCGCCGCGCCCGCCCCTGGGCCCGTGCAGGGAACGGTCGGCATGACCGGTGGGGGAGCGCCGCGAGAGGCTTCCGCGCCGTCGTCGCATGAGGCCTCCTCGGGCCGTTTCGGCGCGCGCGAGGCCCGCGAGGCCCTGGCTCGCAGAAGCAGGAGCGCGCCGAGGCCCTCGGTCCCGGCCGCTCAGGCGCCCGCATCGTCTGCCGCGCCTGCCCCCCAGGGCATGCCCGCGTGGGGAGTGGCCCCGACTGGTCCGCTCCCAAGCCCTGTGGCCCCGGAGCCGAGCTCCGCTCCGGCGCAGTCCAAGCCGCAGGATGCGCCGCGTCCCGAGGCTGGAGCCCACCCGTGAGACTGCACCCTGCCCGCGAGGCCGCGCCCGCGCAGGCCAGAGCCGCGCCCCGCCGCCCCTCCGCAGCAGAGCCACGAATCCGGCGCGCCGCAGCGGTCGGACAACCCTCGCCCGCGCAGAGGCCCCGGCTTCGGGTCGCGACGCGGACATGCTGCGTGGCCGCTGGAATGAGGTCGTCGAGCGCCTGTCCTCCATCAGCCGCGTCACGTGGTCGATGGTCGGCGGCAACGCCCAGCTCGGTGCCGTCGACGGCTCCCGCGTGGTCCTCCTCTTCCCCGTCGAGGCCATGGTCAACGCCTTCTCGCGTGGCCCCTCGCGCGGCCGACGTCGAAAAAGGCCATCAACGAGGTCACCGGCCTGACCGTGAGCGTCTCCGCGCAGGTCGGGCAGGCCTCGGGTGGACCCGCGACGACTGGCCCGTCGGCGCAGGCTTCGCACCCCGGCCCTGCCGCGCAACACTCTCAGCCCGGAGGCTGGGTTTCGGAGCCGCCCCTTTTGATGAGGCCGCCGCGCAGGCGGCACCCCAGGGCGACCCCGAACCCGAATTCGTGCCGGAGGGCTCCTGCCCCGGAGCCGGTCGACACCGGTTGGCCCGAACCTGCTCGCGCGCCGGAGCCCGCGCAATCCGGTTGGCCACAGCCCGCTCGTGCACCGGAACCGGAGCCTGCGCCCGAACCCGAGGATGCAGGCTGGCCCGAGCCCGCGACGGTGACGCCGATCCGACGCGAAGAACCCGTCGCGCCTACAGCCTCACCGGTTACCCAGGAGGAGCGGCCGCAGCCCGCCGAGCGCCCCGCGCTACCCGAGCGAGCCGCCCGTGCCCTCGCACAGGCTCCCACCGATACGCCCGAGGCCGCCCAGGCCTCGTCCCCGAACGGCGGCGCGGCCCCGCGCAAGCATTCCTTCACGGTCTTCCGCTACCCGGGCGACCCGGAGCCCACCGACGAGTCGGCGGACGCACCCGTGCAGCCCGAGTCGGCCTCGTCCCCCTGTCTTCGACGATGCGCCCATCGAGCCCTGCCGCGCACACGCCCGTCGACCCCCGACGGGGATGGGGAGACCCGGTCGTCATCTCCGGGGGTGCGTCCGTGAACTTCGACGACGGCGCCGACTCGTGGGCACCGCCCGAGTCCGCCGCGCCCGCCGACGTGACTCCGATCAGTGCGGCCCCGAGTGCTCCCGCGCAGGCCCCCGCCTGGCTGGCGGCAGCCCCTGAGCCCGACGTCGGCCCTGCGCCCACGTCGGATCCCGCCCCCGGATTCGGCGCCCCGGAACCCCAGCGCGACGCCAGGGCAGCATCCGATGGGCCGCTGACCGGACGCGCCGCCGCCGAGGCCGCCCTGCGCGAGAAGGCTCAGCGTGAGGCTGCCGTCGACTCGACCCGCACTCACGCGGCCGACGACGATAGCGCCAGCATCGACGACGAAAAATATCGAAAAACTCGCAGATGATCGGCCTGGCAGCGGTCCTGGAGATCCTCGGCGGACGCGTCATCGAAGAAAAGATGACCGAGGGAGGATACTGACATGTACGACGGCGCCCTGGCCGACCTCATCGACCAGTTTCGGGCAGCTGCCCGGGCATCGGCCCGAAGTCCGCGCAGCGCATGGCCATGCACGTCCTGGACGCGGAGCCCGAGGATGTGCGCGCCTCGTCGACGCGATCAACGCCGTGCGCGGGCGCGTGCGTCACTGCGACATCTGCGGCAATCTCACGGAAGAGGACGAGTGCTCCATCTGCCGCGACGTGCGCCGCGACCCCAGCGTGATCTGCGTCGTCCAGGAGCCCAAGGACATCCAGGCGATCGAGGGCGCGCGCGTGTTCCGCGGGTCGCTACCACGTCCTCGGCGGCGTCATCGATCCGATTCACGGGGTGGGGCCCGACCAGCTGAACATCGCCTCGCTCGCGAGCCGCCTCGCGGACGGCACCGTCGTCGAGGTCATCCTGGCGACCAACCCGAACGTCGAGGGCGAGGCGACGGCCGCCTACCTCGCGCGCATGCTCTCCACGATGGGTGTCGAGACCTCGCGCCTGGCGATGGGCCTGCCCATGGGCGGCGACCTGGAGTACGCGGACTCGGTGACGCTGGGCCGCGCGCTCGAGGGGCGCCGCCGCCTCTGAGCTCTCGTCGACGAGGCCGTGGCTGCCTCGCGTTCTCGATGCGCGGGCGGGTGCGGCCTCGCGTGTGTTCGAGCAGGGCACCCCAGGCGCCGCGGCACCCGTCCTGCCCGCGACCCGCGGCGTTTGTCGCGCTGCGGGCCGCGCGTCCCCTGTCGGTGACGCACGTGTGACACAATCGGAGGGTAACGCTCCGACACGTGAGGAGGCCATGATGGCGACCCAGGCGAGCTCAGACGCGCCCCGAGTGCTGGTTGTTGACGACGAGGCGATGCTGGCGGACCTGCTGTCGCAGGCCTTGCGCCACGAGGGCTGGGAGACGGCAACGGCGAAGGACGGGCCTGGACGCCCTGGCGAAGGCGACGAGCTTCCACCCGGACGTCGTGATCCTCGACGTGCAGATGCCGCGCATGGATGGTCTGGAGACGCTGGAGCGCCTGCGCGCTCGCGATCCGGAGCTGCCGGTCCTTTTTCCTCACCGCCCGCGATGCGGTCGCGGATCGCGTGCAGGGGATTGCGCGCGGGCGCGGATGACTACGTGACGAAGCCCTTCGACCTGGACGAAGTGGCGGCCCGCGTGGAGGGCGCTGCTGCGCCGGGCGGGGACGCACCCAGCAGGCGGCGTCGACGGTGCTGCAGGTCGCCGATCTGACTCTCGATGTGGATTCTCACGATGTTCGCCGTGGCGGGGAAGAAATCACGTTAACGAACACTGAGTTCGAATTGCTCCGGTATCTCATGGAAAAACGCTGGAATCGTGCTGTCCAAGCAGAAGATTCTGGACGCCGTGTGAGCTACGACTTCGGCGGCCAGGTCAACGTCGTTGAGCTGTACATCTCCTACCTGCGTAAGAAGATCGACGCGGATCGACCCGGCCCTCATTCGCACGGTGCGCGGCGCCGGTTACATCATGCGGGAGCCCCAGTGACGCGGCGTCGGTCCTCGCCGGGCGCCTGTCGCGAGCGTTGGCCGTGTGCGTGGCTCTCGCGCTCATCGTCATGGTGGCCGCGTCCACCCTGGTGATGCGCTCCTGGATGCTCGGGAACATGGACTCCGAGCTGCATCGCCTTGCCCAGCGCGCGGGAGAGCATCTGGATGTCGATGATGCGCCGAACCCGAAAGGTGGAGGGGGCGACGATGGACGCGAGCACTGACGGCGACGACGGCACACGAACGATGTCCCGCAGTCTGGGTGGGCCGTGGGCCACGTCCTGATGGGCCGGTCATTCCCCGGTGGGCCCACGGGACCCGGCTTCGGCGGGGCCTGGCATCTCCGAGGGCACACTCCAGTACGTGAGCGAGGATGGGGAGGCAGCGGGCGCGGTCATCTCGAACTTCTCGGTGACGTACCTGGATGAGCGTGCGCTGGCGATCCTGGCCAGATGTGCCCGACGGATGGCGCCCCGCACACCGTGCGCCTGAAGGGGCTGGGCACGTTCCGAGCGACCTCCCAGGTCGTCGATGGCAAGACTGTTCTCGTGGGCGTGCAGATGGACAGCGTCGACGACGTCATCTTCATGCTTGTTGCGGTCGAGGTGGGCCTGTCCCTCGTCGTCGCTATCGCGGCGGGTTTCGCTGGTCGCGCGTGGGTGCGCCGCGAGCTGCGTCCCCTCGGTGTGGTGCGCGCGGCGGCCGCGGATATCGCGAGCCGCGACCTGGCTGACGATGCCGAGGAGCTGACCCGCGTCGGCGAGGAGGCCACCTCCGGCCCCGTCGAGGTCGCGGACGTTGCGGGGGCCCTGAACTCGATGATCGACGCGGTCGAAAACGGCATGGAACGTCGCGCCCGCAGCGAGGCGAAGCTGCGCCAGTTCGTCGCCGACGCCTCGCACGAGTTGCGCACGCCGCTGGCCTCCGTGCAGGGGCTACGCGCAGCTCGCGCGTCGCGACATTGACGAGGCCTCACGGACCCAGGCGCTCGAGCGCATCTCCTCGGAGGGGGCGCGGATGGCGTCCCTCGTGGAGGAGATGCTGACGCTGGCGCGCCTGGATGGAGACCGCGCCCTCAAACGCGAGAATGTCGACGTTATTCCGCTGATACTGGACGCTCTGTCAGACGCGCACGTGGTCGCCCCCGACCATGCGTGGGAGCTCGGTGAGGCAGTCGACGTGCCCGTCCTCGGCGACGAGGCTGCACTGCGCCAGATCCTCACGAACCTCCTCGCGAACGCTCGCGTGCACACGCCCGCTGGCACACGCGTGACCGTCTCGCTGACCCGCGTGCCCCAGGGGGCGGAACCCGCGAAGGGCGCCCCGGCCTCGTCGATGGTGACCCTGCGCGTCGCGGACGACGGTCCCGGCATCCCGGCCGAGATCCGCGACCGCGTCTTCGACCGTTTCGTGCGCGGCGACTCCTCGCGCACGCGCGACGGTCACGGCTCCTCGGGCCTGGGAATGTCGATCGTCGAGTCGCTTGCCCGCGCGATGGGCGGGTCCGTGCGGCTGGTCGACTCCGAGAAGGGGACCGTCATCGACGTGACATTGCCCGCCGCCTGAGCGCGCCTGCGCGGACGGCGATTCCGTGCGCTGATCAGGATCGTTGCAATTCCGGGCATAAAAGGGATGTGTGTCCTGGGTCGCCCCGGCGCGTCCCATGTCACCTGCGCCCACATGCCGGTCTTTCGCGGCGCGATGCCTGGCGGGCCGTAGGATTGTTGTGGTGGCGTGCGCCACCCGAAGGCGTGCGAATCGGCACGTACAGATAGAAATGAGGCTCTAGTGGCACTGATCGTGCAAAAGTACGGCGGTTCTTCCGTCGCCGACACCGAAGCCATGAAGCGCGTCGCCCAGCGCATCGTGGACACGCACAACGCGGGACACCGCGTCGTTGTCGTCGTATCGGCGATGGGTGACACGACCGACGACCTGCTCGACTCGGCCGCAGCCCTCACGGACGCCCCGCCCGAGCGCGAAATGGACATCCTCCTGTCGGCCGGCGAGCGCATCTCGATGGCCCTCCTCGCGATGGCTGTCAACGAACTCGGCGTCGAAGCCCGCGCCTACACCGGCGCGCAGGCCGGCATCAAGACCGACAGCCGCTTCGGAGCCGCCCAGATCGTCGGCATGGTCCCCGAGCGCGTCGCCCGCGCCATCAAGGACGGCCAGGTCGCCATCGTCGCCGGCTTCCAGGGCATCTCCAAGGACGACGACGTGACGACGCTGGGCCGCGGAGGCTCCGACACGACCGCCGTCGCCCTCGCCGCAGCCCTCCACGCCGACGTGTGCGAAATCTACACGGACGTCGACGGCCTCTTCTCCGCCGACCCGCGCATCGTCCCCAAGGCCCACCGCCTGCGCACCCTCACCCAGGAAGAAACCCTGGAAATGGCCGCGCACGGCGCCAAGATCCTCCACCTGCGCGCCGTCGAATTCGCGCGCCGCTACGGGGTCCCCCTGCACGTGCGCTCCTCGTTCTCCGAAAAGAACGGCACCTGGATCTCCGACGCCCCCGCAAACCCCGAACTCAAGGGCCTCGTGCCCGACGCCGCCCTGAAGTCCCCAGAGGAAAACGCCATGGAAAAGCCCGTTATCTCCGGCATCGCTCACGATCGCTCGCAGGACAAGATCACCGTCACCGACGTGCCGAACAGCCCCGGCGTCGCCGCCCGCGTCTTCGCCGTCGTCGCCGAGGTCGGTGCCAACATCGACATGATCGTCCAGAACTGCCGATCTCCGACCCCACGAAGGCCAACATCACCTTCACCCTGCCCGAAGGCGACGCGCAGAAGGCCCTCGACGCCCTCGAGGCCCACCGCGACGAAATCGGCTTCAACGAGCTGCGCTACAACCCCAACATCGGCAAGCTCAGCCTCGTCGGCGTCGGCATGCGCACCAACCCCGGCGTCTCCGCGCGCCTCTTCAGCGCCCTGTCCGACGCGGGCATCAACATCGACCTGATCTCCACCTCCGAGATCCGCATCTCCGTCGTCACCCGCCTCGACGACCTCGACCGCGCCGTGAAGGCAGTCCACACCGCCTTCGGCCTCGACGCCTCCGAAACCGAGGCCGTCGTCTACGGCGGCACCGGCCGCTGATCGTTCATCGACGAGGCCCGGGCCGGGCTCCGCTGTTTCTGCGCGGTTCCGGTGCTCCCGAGAGCATGGTCCCGGCCTCGTCCCCATAGATTTCACCCAGCGTTCGCCCCTGTCGTATGGGCGCGCGCACCAACACAAGGAGAACACCATGAGTGGTTTCAATGTTGCCGTCGTCGGCGCCACCGGCCAGGTCGGCCGAGTCATGCGCACCCCTGCTGGAGGAGCGAGGTTTCCCGGTCGAGACGATTCGTTTCTTCTCGTCCGCTCGCTCGGCGGGCACGACCCTGCCGTGGAAGGGACAGGACATCGTCGTCGAGGACGTCGCGACGGCCGACTACTCGGGCATTGACATCGCCGTGTTCTCCGCGGGTGCCACCGCCTCGCGCGAGTACGCCCCCAAGTTCGCGGCCGCCGGCGCGGTCGTCGTCGACAACTCCTCCGCGTGGCGCAAGGACCCCGAGGTACCGCTCGTCGTCTCCGAGGTCAACCCCGACGACGTCGACAACCGCCCCAAGGGCATCATCGCGAACCCCAACTGCACGACCATGGCCGCCATGCCCGTCCTCAAGCCCCTCGTCGAGGCCGCCGGCGGCATCAAGCGCCTCTTCGTGTCCTCCTACCAGGCCGTCTCCGGGTCGGGTCGCGCCGGCGTCGCCGAGCTGACCGGCCAGATCGAAGCCGGCGTCAAGCAGGACCTTCCGGCCCTCGCCCTCGACGGTCGCGCCGTCACCCTGCCCGAGCCAGGCGTGTACGTTGCGCCCATCGCCTTCGACGTCGTGCCGCTCGCTGGCTCCATCGTCGACGACGGATGCGAGGAAACCGACGAGGAGCAGAAGCTGCGCAACGAGTCGCGCCGCATCCTGCACACCCCGGACCTCGCCGTGTCCGGCACCTGCGTGCGCGTCCCCGTCTACACGGGCCACACCCTGACCATCCACGCCGAGTTCGCCGGCGACATCACGCCCGACCAGGCACGCGCCCTGCTGGCCGACGCCCCCGGCGTGCGCGTCGTCGACGTCCCGACCCCGCTCGAGGCCGCCGGCCGCGACGAAGTCCTCGTCGGGCCGCATCCGCCACGACCAGGCCGTCGACGGGCAACCGTGGCCTCGTCCTGGTCGTCTCCGGCGACAACCTGCGCAAGGGCGCTGCCCTGAACGCGGTCCAGGTCGCCGAGGTCGTGGCTGCTCGGCTGCGCTGAGCGCTCGGCCTCTGACTTCATCGAGTGCCCGCCCAGCTCTCGACTGTGTTGAGTGCCCCCAGCTCTCGACTGTGCTGAGTGCCCCCAGCTCTCGACTGTGCTGAGTGCCCGCCCAGCTCTCGACTGTGTCGAGTGTGCGAACTAGTTGCATGAACGCGCGGCGGCCCTCCGGGCTGCCGCGCGTTTGCACTGCTGTAGGCCCCGCTGGTGTTCCGGGCGCCGGAGGCCCAGCCGCCCGCGAGGCTGGGCGGCCTCACTTCGTTCGGCGCCGCGCCTCGAAAGCCCGCCCGTGCCCTCCGGACCCTCCGGCGCCCTCCACACCAGTGGGGCTGGGTCGCTGATCGAGGTTCGGCGCGTCGTCTCGATGCCCGGCCAGGGCGCCTCGCATCAACGCTGAGACCGCACCTAATTTCGCACGTAATTCCCCTGTGACTATTTCAAACATTGAATTCAGATCGTTGTAATTGCAACGTTTTTTTTGACTATGTTGAAACTTCGCTCAATCGAATGACGTGCGAGACTTCGGGGGAGCTGTCCCGGTCAGCCCAGCAGTTTCACATGCAACTCCCTCGGATGTAGTTCATTGTTTGAAACCTGATCGTTGCAATTCTGCGGGTTATCGGGCCGTGTTGCGGAGGGCTGATGTGGGAATTGCATGCGGAATTTTCGGTGCGGATACGACGCTCCATGATTCGGGTTGTTACTTGGGGGAATTGCACTAGATGAGGGGTATTGCACTGCTTAGCTGCCAGTGTAATGCTGTGCTATCTGGTGCATCGGTTCTGTATCTAGTGCATCGCTTCGTCGCGATGAAACCGGGGACGCCTTTGCGGGCGTTGGTGGGTGCTGGTTTGAAACCGGGGACGCCTTTGCGGGCGTTGGTGGGTGCTGGTTTGAAACCGGGGACGCCTTTGCGGGCGTTGGTGGGTGCTGGTTTGAAACCGATGACACCTTTGCTCGGGGAAAATGTGGGTTTTTCGGGCGTTCTGGGCTCGCAGCGGTGATGGCGGTTTCATTGGTCAGCTCGGCGAGGCGAGCAGTGGTGCCGTCGGTTTCATCGGCCAGCTGGGCGGCGGTAGCAGCGGTGGTTGCGGTTTCATGTGGCCAACGTGAACGTTGTCGTAAGTGGCTTGATGGCTTCAATCCAGCGAAGTTGTCATGCCGAGTGTCAGAGAAAATGCGCCATGCTCCGCTGTTTCAATAAGTCTGCGAGAAAAAGTTCGCCCTGCTCGGCTTGCGGTCGTCAAAAACGAGACAAAATTCGCCCTGCATACGCTAAAATAAGCGAAAAAAAGCAGCATTTCGAGCGAGCTGGGCGAGTTTTGTACCGAAATGCGCCCTCTTGCTTTGTGCTGGGCGAGTTTTTTTCACGGAACTGCTGCTGGATGGGCCGTGCCGGGCGAGTTTCTTCGCGCTTACTGGCGCTCTGCTCAGGTGCGAGGTCCCGTGCGTCACTCTCCACTCCGGCAGTGGTGGGGGCACCACACGAAGCCGTCCTACAGCCTGTCGCCGGCGTGCTGGACCCTTGTGTCGTGCATTTTCCCCGCTGCACAGTGTCGCATTCGATTGTGTGGGCGCGGGGTGCCTTCGTGTGCTGATGGTGGCGCCGATCCCCGTTGTACGCGCGCATCCCGCACAGCTATAGCAAAACCGCCCGGCGCTCGGCCGGGCGGGGGTGGAGCGGGCGACGGGAATCGAACCCGCCTCTGAAGCTTGGGAAGCTTCCATTCTACCGATGAACTACGCCCGCGATTCATCGTCCCGAAGGAATCGACCCGTCGATCATATCGTCACGCCGGATGGCCGCGCAACCGGCGGTGGTTGGGCATGTGTGGGAGTGTTGGGTGGAGGGTGCAGTAACGAATCGTGATGGAGCTGGGCGGAGTGCGTGGGTGGTGGCACAGCCAGGCATCCTGTCACCGCGCTACCGGCACGCGCTCCCACGCCCGATACACTGGGTTCGCCTGACTGATTGGAGTTCCCTATGCCTCGTCCCGTGGTTGCGGCCGCGATTGTCGATTCGCTGAGTGAGCCCACGATGCTGCTCGCCTGCTCGCGTGCCTACCCGCAGGAGCTGCGCGGCCAGTCTCGAGCTGCCCGGGCGGCAAGGTCGAGGAAGGTGAGGATGCAACAGTTGCCCTCGCGCGCGAGATTGCCGAGGAGCTCGGTGCACGCCTGAGGATCTGGCGAGCGCGTGTGTCCCGAGGATGGGTCAGTGGTGGCCGATCCTGGGCGGGCGCGTCATGGGCGTGTGGCTCGCCGAGGTTGCATCGAACTCGCAAGAGCCGCGCGCAGGCGCGTCGCACCTTGAGGCCAAGTGGGTGCCCCTCGCGGACCTCGCCGCGCTTCCGTGGATTGCCGCTGACCTGCCGATTGTCGAGGCCGTGGTCGCCAGCTGCACTCGCTGACGCCTGAATACTGCCCCATTTGACGACACATAGGGGCAGAGTGTCAGAATAGGCGTATGCCGAAGATTATTGGCGAGTCCCTCGCCTCTCACCGCGAGCTGACTCGCACGCGCCTGTTTGAGGCGCTCGGGTCGTTGATGGCCGAGCAGGCCTTCGAGTCGATCACCATGAGTCAGATCGCTGAGCGTGCGGGCGTTGGTCGCACGGCCGTCTATAACCATTTCGCGGACAAGGAAGTGCTCCTGCTGGCCTACATGCGGCAGGTGACCGAAGAGTTCACGCGGGTGCTGACGGAACGTCTCGAGTCTGAGCCGGATCCGCTCATGCGTCTGCGCCTCTACATCCGCGCGCACCTGCAGATGATTAGCCGCTACCACGTCAAGGCCGGGACGGGCCTGCGTCGTCAGATGTCGGGCCAGGGCGCCTCGCATCTGCATGATCACGCGGGGATCGTCGGAGAGCTCCTCATTGGGATCCTCGACGAGGCCATGGAGCGCGGGCTGATCGTCGAGCAGAACACGCTGGGCGCGGTGCACCTGATTCATGCGACGCTGCAGGGGCAGCGTCTGCCTCAGGATCCGGCGCATCGTGAGTCTGCACTATTGTTGGTTGAGACCTTCATCTTGCGAGGCCTGGGCGCTTCAGAGGAGAATGTGCATCAGGTCACCGCTTCCTCTCTCGCTTTGGGGGAATAGAGGACGCGTCGTGCCCGTTGAATCAGTATAGTTCACTCAGGGGCTTTTGCCCCGACCAACAGACCGGTGACAGTGCCGGCGATAACAGGAGAAACATGGCTACCGTTACCCTCACGCAGGAGAACTTCGAGCAGACCGTTTCCGCCGGCGGTATCGTCCTGGTGGATTTCTGGGCGACTTGGTGCGGCCCGTGCCGTCAGTTCGGCCCCATCTTCGAAGAGGCCTCCGAGAAGTACCCGGACATCGTGTTCGGCAAGGTCGATACGGATGACCAGCAGCAGATGGCGATGGCCGCTCAGATCACCTCGATCCCGACCCTGATGGTCTTCCGCGACGGCATCGTTGTGTTCCGTCAGTCTGGCGCTCTGCCGCTGTCCGCGCTCGAGGACCTGATTTCTCAGGTGCAGAACCTCGACATGGATGAGGTCCGCAAGCAGATCGCCGAGATTGAGGCTGAAGAATCCGCCGAGTGATGAGCTCGTGAAAAAGGCCCCGAGGTGCGTTGCCTTGGGGGCCTTTTTCGTTCATGTGCGTAGCGGTTCATTCGCTTGGGAGCCGCGCCGGTCGGCGGGTGATCAGTTCGTAGTCGGCGTGGTCTCCCACCATGAACGAGTAGTCGCCGACGATCTCAAATCCGTGGCGCGCGTAGAAGCGTTGTGCCCCGTAGTTGTCGCTCCACACGCCGATCCACAGGGTGCGCGGACCGTCGCGTTCGAGCCACTCGAGTGCTGTGGTGAGCAGAGCCGTCCCGCGGCCTCCGCCCTGGTGCCCCTGCAAGATGTAGAGCCGCTGGATTTCCCCGTCGCCGAGCGCGACGTCCGGGTGAGGGTAGGTGCGCGGGGCATGCGGTCACGTAGCCGATCGGGGCTTGGGTCGCAGACGAGGCCGGGGCCTCGTCACTCGGATCCTTGAAGAGGAGCCACGTCGCCCGGTGTGGGTCCTCGAGTTCGGCGCGCAGGACGTTGGGCGCGTAGGCCTCGTCGAGGAAGACCGCCAGGTCGGCGGGTGCGTAGAGGTGGCCGAAGGTCTGTGTGAAGCAGGTGCGCGAGAGCGTGGAGAGTGCCTCGGCGTCTGCTGGGGTGGCGCGGCGGATCATGGCTGCCTTTCGTCGGTTCATCACCCATCGTAGGGGCGAGGGTGTGGGACGCCCAGCCGGCGGGACGGTCCCTGAGAAAACCCTGAAAAGACGGGGATAGCGTTGCTGCGTGAATGAGGCGCACCTTACAATTGGGCAACGCCGTTCATCGAAGGAGACGCACGTGGCACACAAGACCCGCACCGCCCAGGTGCTCGATATTGTCAAGGTCCTCGCCTGGGTAGTCATCGCGGTGGCCTTGGTGAAGTTCGCCTTCTTCCCCGCCGTTCAAGAGGATGAGGGCAGCGACGGGATGGACCCGGGCGGTAACTTCGGGCAGATGACAATCCCCGTGGGCCGCGCCGACATCACGAACACGGTGAGCGTGACGGGGACGATCCAGGCCGACGAGCCGGTCGTGGCCCGCGCGACCCTGGACGGCAACGTGGTGCGCACCTTCGTCAACGACGGCGACAAGATTGCCAAGGGTGACGCCATCGTCCAGATCCGCAAAGAGTTCCCCGGCGAGACCCGCCAGGTCTCCGATGAGGAAGGCAACGTGAGCGTCGAGACCTCCGAGCCGACCTACAAGTACGAGACCGTCGTGTCCCCCGGTGATGGCACGGTCTCTACGGGTGTGCTGGTCGGCCAGCAGTTCGCTATTGGCGACACGGTTGCGACCGTCGCCCCCGCGACCTTCTCCGCGGTCGCCTCCCTCAGCGCGGACCAGATGTACCGTCTGCAGGACGCACCCGTCGACCGCGACCGTCACCATCAAGAACGGGCCTGCTCCCTTCGAGTGCACGGGCGTCAAGCTGGTGAGCCCGACCGGCAAGGCCCAGGACCCGAAGTCGAACGCCGCGTCCGATAACGGCGCCTCGTCCTCGACGGACCTGAAGGCCCGCTGCGCGATCCCTCCGACCAGACGGTGTTCGCGGGCCTGCAGGTCACCCTCGAAATGACGGCGGGATCGGCGACGGGAGTCCTCGCGGTTCCGATCTCCGCGGTCGAGGGCCGCTACCAGTCCGGCTCCGTCTACCTGCCGACCTCCGACCCGACGAAGCCCGAGAAGCGCGCCGTCACTCTGGGCATCACGGATGGCAAGATGGTCGAGGTCAAGGAGGGCCTCACGGAGGGTGAGGAGATCCTCGAGTTCACCCCGACCTCGAACAAGGACAATCAGGGACGGCCAGGACCGGCCCCTACGGTGGCATGGACTCCGGGATGGGTGTCGGCTCGGGCGACTCGGCGGGCACGCAATGAGTCTCGTGTGCCTGCGGGATGTCACCCGCACGGTGACCCTGCCCGATGGGGAGGATCTGCACATTCTACGCGGCGTCAACCTAGACGTTGCGCAGGGGTGAGCACGTCTCCATCGTCGGTCGCTCGGGAACCGGCAAGTCCACGATGCTCAACATCATCGGTCTCCTGGACGCCCCCACTTCGGGCACGTACGAGCTGGACGGCGTGGATACGACGCGCCTGGGCGAGGGCGTCGTGCGCGCATGCGCGGGGAAGATTTCGGCTTCGTGTTCCAGCAGTTCAACATCTTTTCGGCGCGCACGGCCGCCGAAAACGTCGAGGTTCCCCTCCTGTATGCCCCCGGCCCGCAGCTGCTGCGTCGGCGTTCGATCGCGGTCGACATGCTCGAGCGCGTGGGCCTGGGCGAGCGCGCCGACTCCTATCCGGGCGAGATGAGTGGCGGTGAGCAGCAGCGCATCGCGATCGCGCGCGCCCTCGTGCGCCGCCCGCGCGTCATCCTCGCCGACGAGCCGACGGGTGCGCTCGACCCGGACACGGGCGGCGTCGTCATGGCCCTCCTCGAGGAGGTCGCCCGCGAGTCCAACGCCGCCCTCATCGTCATCACGCACGACATGGCCGTGGCCGCGCGGGCGCAGCGCGCCTACGAGCTCTACGACGGCACGCTGCACGAGGTCGAGGATCCGTCCGCTCTCACGCACCGTGCGGAAGCCGGGCACGCCAGCGACGAGGCCGGGGGCCGGGCAGGAGGGTGAGCAGTGAACGCTGTCAGTCAGATCCTGGGCGCGCTCATCGAGGCCTGGGGCGAGGTCAAAGTCCAGAAGGCGCGCGTCGTCCTCTCCCTCGTGGGCGTGGTCGCGGCCGTCGCCGCCATGACGATCGTCATCGCGCTCGGCGACCTGCTCCTGCAGTCCTCGCGCGAGTTGGCGGAACTGTACGAGGGGCGATCCGTCACCCTGCGCCTAACCCCCGAAAAGCTCCTCGAACGCCTCGGAAGGGACCGGCGACCGGAGGGCCCTACCAGGACGCCTCCGATCCTGCTTCGGCCACCGGCGCGCAGACGGCGAAGCGCCCCGACGAGAAGGACACGCTCGGCGAGGCCATGGCCACCCTGGCAGAGCGCACGGACATTCACTACTGGTCGCGCTTTTCCAGTGGTGGTGGGGATATCGTCGAGACTCGACAGGCCCGGTCCAGCGGGCAATTCCGCGGCTACCCCTTGACGAAGATTGGCGACATGATCGACGGCGTCGCGTTCCAGGGTGTGGACCCCTCTTACGCGGTCATCTACCGCACCCGCATGCTCGCGGGACGCTGGGTCGAGAGCAGTGATGCCGACCAGCGCCTGATTCCCGTCGTCATCTCGCAGTCCCTCTGGGATCAGCTGGGGCGTGCCCCCATCGATCAGGTGCCGATCGTTCTGCACACGAGCGACGGCGTCGCGATGCGCGTCGTCGGCGTCACCAAGTCGAAGAGCTCCTACGACATGCCGACCGTGTTCGCGCACTACGACGCGGCGCGCGTGTCCTTCCCACAGATGACCTCCCAGGCCATGATCGCGTGGGTGGGCACCGAGAACGCCGACCAGGCCCGTGAGAACCTGCCGCGTGCACTGGCCTCCATCCTCGGTGAGGGCTGGCGGGTGTCCGTCTCGGGTGGCGAGCACGAGGATATTGGCGAGGAGCAGCTCGGCACCATCTCGAACGTCATCATGGTCATCGGCGGCATCATCGTGTTCCTGGGTGCCCTGGGCCTGCTGAACGTCGCGATCGTGACCGTGCGCCAGCGCGTGCGCGAGATTGGCATCCGCCGAGCCGTCGGCGCCTCCGCCGCGCGCGTCTTCTTCGCGGTCTTCATGGAGTCGGTCGTCGCGACCTTCGTTGCCGGCGTCATCGGCGTGGGTATCGCGGTCGTCGTCGTCCGATTCCTGCCCCTGGAGGCGCTCAACATCACCCTGAGCGACACCCCGGCCTTCCCCGCCGGCGCCGCCATCGCCGGCGTCGCCATCTCCACGAGCATCGGCGCCCTGTGCGGCATCGTCCCGGCGCTCGCGGCCGTGCGCATCAAGCCGATCGACGCGATCCGCTACTGATTCACTGACGAGGCCGTGGGTGCGTCCCGGGTCCGCGCGCGGCGGGCGCGGGCTGCCCCGGCCTCGTGCTATGAGTGTTAGCGGGGGAGCGTGACGCGCTTGGTGTCCTCGTTGTAGACGATCATGCCTTCCTTCAGGAGTGCCCGGTAGACGCGGGTGGGCTGGTAGCGGTCGCCCCCATCGATGCGGGCGGCGTCGAGGACTTTGCGTTTGGTGAGGCCGTCGGTGCCCTCGAAGTGGGCGGTGCGCAGTGCCTTCATGATGCGTCCGCGCGCCTGGCGGTCGGTGCCCGCGTAGGGCTGGGGCGTGGGACGCTTCTCGTCCTTGGGGAATCCGGCGGCGGCCCACGCGCAGTTGTCGTGGATCGTGCACTCGTCGCAGGAAGGGTTGAGCTGCGTGCAGACCAGGGCCCCGAATTCCATGAGAGACAAACTGACCTCGGCCGCGTGGTGCCCGTCTTTGGGCAACATTGCGTCGGCCCGCATCGTTTCCGCTTTCGAGGGGGTGGTGTGGGGAGGAAACTCCCGGCCGTCCAGAAATCTGACCAGCACGCGACGCACGTTCGTGTCTAGGACCGGCACGCGGATTCCGTGGCGGAACGCGAGCAGCGCGGATGCGGTGTAGGTACCGACGCCCGGCAGGAGCGTCAGCTCTTTGAGGGAGAGGGGACCTCTCCGTCGTGCTTCTCGACGATCGCGGCCGCGCAGGCCTTGACACGCAGGGCGCGGGAAGGGGTATCCGAGGTTTGCCCAGGCAACGATGATGTCGGCGGAGGAAGCGGCCGCCACGTCCGTCAGCGTGGGCCAGCGTTCCATCCATTCGAGCCAGATCGGCTGGACGCGCGCGATGGGCGTCTGCTGGCTCATGATCTCAAAGACGAGGGTCCCCCAGTCAGAGACGTCGGCTGCGCGCATTGGTAGGTCGCGCTTGTGCGTCGCGAACCAATGGGGCAGGGTCGCAGTGGAGTGCTCGTGTGGCCTCCGCCGATGGATTTGATGAACACTCAGTCAGTCTATGGAACAAAACTTCATCGTGATGAACGAAAGGAATTATGCTGTGATCTGCTCCATAAATATCGGATGGGTATTGTACAAAATCAGAAACGGTTCCGCTAGTCTTACCGTGTTTTTCAAAAACTGCCCTATGGGGCTCCCATCAACACATAGGAGGCAACTATGTCCGCTCCTCAGCAGCCCGTCTTCAATCAGCCTGCGCAGGGCAAGTCCCGCATCGTCGCTGGCCTGCTCAACCTGTTCCTCGGCAGCCTCGGCGCCGGTGAGTTCTTCCTCGGCTACACCCAGTACGGCATCTACAAGATTGTCATCACCATCGCGTTCGTCGTGCTGGGCGTCCTGGATCTCGGCTTCATCTCGACCCATCTATCGGCCTGCTCTACTACGTGTGGTGCCGTCGCTCTGCTCGCCGTGGCCGTCCTGACCTTCCTGGGCAAGTGGATCTACGAGAAGGACGCCAGCGGCGTTCCCTACCGTCTGAGTTGTGTTCATGCGCGCAGTGCGTGCGCGTGAGTAACCTCGACGCGGGGCCCGGCATACGCCGGGCCCCGCGCCTTTATCTGACCGGATGGTGTTCTCCGGGATTGATCAGGGGGGTATCGGGGGATGGACTGGGTATCGCTGAGTGCCGACCGCACGCTACCCTGTACCGGTACAGGCCATTTCGGCCCCATGTCTATCGAAAGGCTTTCCCATGACGACGCCCGATCCGCAGGCCACCCCTTCCAGCCCGAGGACGCCGCTGAGGGCTCCCGCCTTCCCCAGGCCTCGACCCCCGGCTACGACGAGGCCACGGCGACCCCCGGCGCGACGACCTACGGCACCGCGTACGACGCCCAGCAGGGCTACGGCGTTCCCCGGCCCCGATGCGAACCAGCAGGCGGCTACGCGGCCGGCCAGCAGGCCTACGGCCAGCCCGCCTACGGTCAGCCCGCCTACGGTCAGCCCGCCTACGGTCAGCCCGCCTACGGTCAGCCCTTCGCCGCTGATGCTCCCAAGCAGTGGATCGTCGCGCTGCTCCTGGCGTTCTTCCTGGGTGCCCTGGGTATCCACAACTTCTACCTGGGTTACACCACCAAGGGCATCATTCAGCTGATTCTGACGATCACCGTGATTGGTGCGCCTATCGCCGCCATCTGGGCGTTCATTGAGTTCATCATGATCATCGCTCGCGCGGGCTCGTACGCATACGACGCTCAGGGCCAGCCCCTGCAGTGATCCCCTGAGGCTGTTGTCGCGGCGCTGAGTATGCGACAATCGAGTCATGCTGCTCAGTGACCGCGACATCAAGGCCTCTCTGGATTCTGGACGTATCCAGCTCGACCCGCTCGACCGGGACCTGGTCCAGCCGGCCAGTATCGACGTGCGCCTGGATCGCCTGTTCCGACTCTTCGATAACCACCGCTACCCGGTGATCGACCCGGCGGCGGACCAGTCGGACCTCACCCACCAGGTCGACGTGGGCCCCGATCAGCCTTTCGTGCTGCACCCCGGCGAGTTCGTCCTGGGCGCCACCTACGAGCTGGTGACCCTCGGCAACGACATTGCCGCGCGCCTTGAGGGCAAGTCCTCCCTGGGCCGCCTCGGCCTGCTCACCCACTCGACGGCGGGCTTCATTGACCCCGGCTTCTCGGGCCACGTGACTCTGGAGCTGTCGAACACGGCGACGATGCCGATCCTGCTCTACCCCGGCATGAAGATCGGGCAGCTATGCTTCTTCGACCTGTCCTCCCCGGCCGAGCACCCCTACGGTTCCAGCGGCCTCGGCTCTCATTACCAGGGCCAGCGCGGGCCGACTCCCTCGCGCACCCACGAGCGCTTTACGCGCACCCGCATCGAACGGTGATACCCGATGTCGGCTCTTCCTCCTCCACCGCCCTCCCGGCTTGAACGCATGCGCGCCGAGCGTGCCGAGCGTGCGGCCCGCGAGGCGAGCTATCCGCCAGCACCGGATTCCGCCGACCTGCCGGAGCCTCCCGCTCCCGAGCCGGCTGACCTGCAGGCACCGCCCCCGCCGGAGCCGCCCGAACCGACGCCCGTCATGGGTGTTCCTCAGGTGCAGATCGCGCCGCAGCGAAGCGCCGGTCACGAGGTTGAGGTCGGCATCCCACCGGTGGCTCCCAGTCAGACGCGCACGGGCGTCATTCAGGGCGTTGCTCTGCCCGGTATGACGCCGCGCGAGCAGGTCACCAACAGGGACGAGGCCCCTCAGGCCGCGCCGGTGAGGCGTTCCCTCAAGGAGCGCATGGCCTCGGCCCCCCATTCGTTCGCGGACCCGACGCCGATGAGCGTGACGGACAACCCGCTCACCCAGACGAACGTCGGCCTGACGACGATGACCTCGACGGACGCTGCCTTCCAGATCGCGGCCGACGGTGAAGTCACGAGCGCTGAGGCCACCATCCCGATCGCCGCCGCCATCGAGGTGAGCGAACCCGCCGGCGTCCTCGACTTGGACGTTGCGCGCGAGCATCACCTGTTCCTTGTCTCCGACGCGGTTGATCCCGCCGAGCTCGAGGCCCTCGCGATTTCCATGTGGGACGAGGCCGGATGGATCGCCCCGGGACGCCTGCGCCTCTCCTCCGACGCCGAGCTGGAAGGCCCGTGGACCCTCGACCAGCCGACGCGCGCGGCGCTGGGCAGCCCGGCCTCGCTGTCCAACGCGTGGGTCCTGCGCTGCCCGCAGGTGCCCGCCCGCCAGCAAAACAACGGCGTCATGGGCGAGTGGGACAAGGCGTTCCCCGACGGCCTGCCCACGGGCCTGGAGTACCGCGTGCTCGAGGCGCTGCGCCGCATGGCCCGCCGCCTCGCGGGCGGACTGCGCATCGCGGGCAGCGGCTACGTCATGGTCCCCGACGCCGACTCGGCAGTGAACCTGACGGTGTACTCGCCGCGCTGGATCAACCCCGAGGATCTGCTCTCCGCGATGCGTGAGCGCGCCGGTTTCGAGCAGATGAAGGACGCGCGCGACATCACGCCCGAGGCTCCCCAAGCCCGTCCCGCTGACCCCCGCGCAGATCGCCCAGATCGAGAAGCTGAAGGCCGAGCTGGGCCCGGTGCGTAAGGACATCGCCTCCAAGATCGCCAAGGCCCGCGAGGAGCACGAGGCGCAGCGCGACAAGCCGCAGGTCGTCGACGGCTACGCCCTCATGAGCCCGATCGGCCACCGCTCGGACATGATGATCGAGGTCCACGCCGTGCCCACGCCGCCGCGCGTCCTGCGCTGGGGAGCCGTGGACGGCCGGAGCCATCATCGAATACCAGGTCCGCTGGCTGCCCACCTCCGCGCCGACGCCCGGCGTTGGCGCGATGAGCCGCACCGCTCGCCTCGAGCGCCTGCGCTCCACCCAGGACGTGGAGAAGGCCGCAGGAATGATCGCGACCCTCGTGGGTGGCAACGTCATCGACGAGGACGGCTTCCTTGTCGGCCTCGAGGAAATCTCCCCTGACGAGGGGGAATAGGCCACCTGTAGACGGTGGGGCGTGTCACCCGCTAAGGTGAATGTGTTTCTCATATCCACACGAAGGAAAGGGACACACCATGAAGCTCTCCGCACGCAACCAGCTCCCCGGCACCGTCGTTGAGGTCTCTCAGGGCGCCGTGAACGGCATCGTCAAGATCGAGGTCGCCCCCGGCCTGGTCATCTCCTCGTCGATCACGAACGCCGCCATCGAGGAGCTCGGCCTGACCGTCGGTTCCAAGGCCGTCGCCGTCATCAAGGCCTCCAACGTCATCGTTGGCGTCGAGGACTGATTTTCTTTCGTTAAGAGGGTGGCCCCGCAGGTTTCTCTGCGGGGCCACCCTGCTTGTGCTGCGTGTGCGTGCGTCTACTGGCCGCGCTTGACGGACTCGAGCAGCATGACGGCCACGTCCCGCACCTCTGGGAGCTTCCCACCCGACGAGGCCGTGGCGGCGTCGTTGTTCGCGCTGCCCTGGTCGGCGTCGGAGGAGACGAAGCCGGCGGACGTCCCCGAGGCGGAGCCGAGCATCTGGGAGCAGAAGGGGCAGGCCGTCGCGACGACGTCCGCGCCTGTGGAGGCGGCCTCGACGATGCGGGCGTCCGCGATGCGGGTCCCGCGCGTCTCCTCGAACCAGGCGTGCGCGCCGCCCGCTCCACAGCACATCGCGCGGTCGCGGTTGCGCGGCATCTCGACGAGCTCCACGTTTGGTAGGGGAGCCCACGAGCTCGCGCGGCGGCTCGTAGATGCGGTTGTGGCGGCCCAGGAAGCACGCGTCGTGGTAGGTGACCTTCAGGGGCGCGCCGACCGAGGGAGCGCTGCCCGCGGACTGTGCCCCGGCCTCGTCCGTGGAGTCCGTGCCCGCGGAGGCAGGCGAGGTGGTGGGCGCCACCGGCGTGAGGAGGCCGTCGCGCACCAGGCGGTTGAGGAGCTGCGTGTGGTGGACGACGTCGAAGGAGCCGCCCAGCTCCGGGTACTCGCCGGCGATCGTGTTGAAGCAGTGCGCGCAGGAGACGACGATCTTCTGGGGCTTGGCTTCCCTTGAGCGTGTCGATCGCCTGGGCGGCCAGCATCTGGAAGAGCGCCTCGTTTCCGGCGCGGCGGGCCGGGTCGCCCGTGCAGGACTCGCCCGATCCGAGGACCGCGAAGGACACGCCCGCCGTGTGCAGCAGCTCGGCGACGGCCGCGCTGGTCTTCTTCGCCGTGTCGTCGTAGGCGCCCGCGCAGCCCACCCAGAACAGGTAGTCAACCCTCGGAGGCGTCCTCGATGTCCTCGCCGACGACGGGGATGTCGAAGTCCAACTTCTTCGCCCAGTCCATGCGCTTGCGGGCCGCCTGGTTGTAGGGGTTCGCCTTGGATTCCATGCCGCGGAACGCGCGGCCCAGCTCGCGGGGAACGCGCCCTCCATGAGGACCTGGTGGCGGCGCAGGTCAAGGATGTGGTCGATGTGCTCGATGTCGACGGGGCACTGCTCGACGCAGGCGCCGCAGTTCGTGCAGTCCCACAGGACCTCTTCGGAGACGACCTCGGGGACCAGGGGAGCGGTGACCGCGGAGACGCCCTCGGGACCGGTCGCGCCCGACAGGGACAGAGCGGACACCAGGTCGAAAGAGTGCGGCGAGGCCGGCACGCCCTTGTCGAGGAGGACCTCCCCATCCTCGAGCTTCTGGTGGCCCTCCTCCTGCTCGACGATCTGCACGTTGGAGGCGGACTCCATGTGGTCGCGCAGGCCCATGATGAGCAGCTTCGGGGAGAGAGGCTTCTGCGTGTTCCACGCGGGGCACAGCTCCTGGCAGCGGCCGCACTCGGTGCACGAGTACAGGTCCAGGCGGGCCTTCCACGAGAAGTCGTCGATCGTGCCCACGCCGAGGACCGTGTCCTCGGGGACGTCGTCGAAGTCGTCCTCGCTGGTGACGGGCTTGCCGTCAATAAGCATGTGGTCGGCCGGTCCCAGGGACTTCGTGCCGTCCGCGTTGCGACGCGTGTACAGGTTGAGGATCGCGACGAAGCGGTGCCAGGCGACGCCCATGCCCGTCTGGATGCCGACGACCGTCAGCCAGGTCATGGAGGTGATGACCTTGAGGGCGCTGACCAGCACGATCGCGTTCGCCAGCGAGGCGGCCGAGGAGGAGGCCGCGGCTGCGGAGAGCGCGCCGAGCCAGCCGGTGAGGGGAAGTGCAGGGCGGTTGCGTGGGCCTCGAGGCCCGGGCGTGACGCTGAACAGGGCATATTCAAGGCCGCGCAGGGCCACGACGCACGCGCACACGATGAGGATGACCCACTCGACGAAGAGCGCCTGCCAGCGGGTCGAGCCCAGGAAAGCGGGAGGCCAGGCCGCGCGGGAGGAGTCTCGCGGGTGGGGCTGGCCAGGGACGAGGGCGGGGTGCCTTCCGGGGTCGGCCGCGGCAGCAGCGGCGTCGGGGATCGTCGTTCGAGAGGGCCGCCTCGGCGGCCGTGCCGTGCCCGGCGCGCTGGCGCACGACCATCAGGGCGATGATGCCTGCCAGGCCGCCCCAGGCGAAGACCTCGGTGAGCCACTCCCACGGCGCGAAGTTGCCGAGGAGGGGCAGCGTGAAGGTCTGGACGCGCAGCTGGGCGTAGCCCGTCACCAGGGTGAGGAAGAGGATCGGGAAGGACACCATGACGAGCCAGTGGGCGGCCTTGATCCAGGGGCGGCCCTTGAACTCGCGGTGCGTGAGGGCTGCGGAGACGACGCCCCAGAGGCGCTTGCCCACGGGGGTCAGGCGCCCCGGGTCGGGCGTGCCCGCCGAGACCGTGCGCCACATGTGTGTCAGGCCTCGCGCGAATGACAGGACGGCCACAGCGCTCACCAGCAGGGCGAGTCCCCACATGACGGCGCTCAGCGTCGGATTGGCCACGTTTCCTCCTCAAGATTGCTGCACTCCATTGTGTCATCTCGACACTGGAGAGACCGATTCTGCCCCGCAAAGCGTGCGCAATTACGCGCTGAGCGCCGTGTCTGCTGGGCCTGCGTGTGCTCGCCACAACGTGGATACATGCAACGAGAGGGCAGTGTGCGAGAGTGAGAGCGTGCTTCCCGTCTCGCAGCCAGACATGACACTGTCCGACCAGGAACTCTTCGGAGACGACCACCCGCACGATCACTGCGGGGTCTTCGGAGTATGGGCCCCGGGCGAGGACGTTTCCCGCCTGACCTACTTCTCCCTCTACGCATTGCAACACCGCGGCCAACAGAGCGCGGGTATTGCGACGTCGAATGGCAAGCAGATCCTCGTGTACAAGGATCAGGGCCTCGTCTCGCAGGTGTTCTCCGAGCAGTCCCTCCAGGGCCTGCGCGGCCACATCGCCCTCGGACACGTCCGCTACGCGACGACCGGCGCGGACGTGTGGCGCAACGCCCAGCCGACGCTGGGCCCCACCCCCACGGGCACGCTCGCCCTGGCCCACAACGGCAACCTCACCAATACGGTCGAGCTGCGCGAGCTGGCCTCTGAGATCGCCGATGACGGTGAGGACTTCGAACGCGGCGCCTCCACCGACACCTCTCTCGTGACCGCGCTGCTGGGCATGGCCGACCGTATCCCGGGGCCGACCCCCTTCATCGCGTCCCCGTCCGTGACTCCGTCCGAGACCGATGGGGACGAGGCCGCCCCCTGCCTCGTCGCTTGCTGAGGGACCTTGAGCCCGCGCCCCTCGTCGGCGCCGCCCTGAAGGTCCTGCCGCGCATCAAGGGCGCGTTCTCCCTGGTCTTCATGGACGAGAACACGCTGTACGCCGCGCGCGACCCGCACGGCTACCGCCCGCTCGTGCTGGGCCGCCTGGCCTCCGGCTGGGTCGTCGCCTCCGAGACTGCCGCCCTGGACCTGTGTGGCGCGACCTTCGTGCGCGAGGTCGAGCCCGGCGAGCTCATCTCGATCGACGCGTCGGGCGTGCACTCGCGCCGCTTCGCCGTGCGCCGCTCCAACACCTGCGTCTTCGAGTATGTGTACCTGGCCCGCCCCGACACGACGATCGGCGGGCGCCGGATCGTCGCCGCGCGCCACGAGATGGGTGCTGCGCTGGCGCGCGAAAACCCCATTGAGGCGGATCTGGTGATCCCCACGCCCGACTCGGGTACGCCGGCCGCGATCGGCTACGCGCAGGAGTCCGGGATTCCCTTCGCCCAGGGCCTCGTGAAGAACGCGTACGTGGGCCGAACGTTCATCCAGCCCACGCAGTCCCTGCGCCAGCTGGGCATCCGCCTCAAGCTCAACCCGCTGCGTGAGGTCATCGAAGGCAAGCGCCTGGTCGTCATCGACGACTCGATCGTTCGCGGTAACACGCAGCGCGCGCTCGTCAAGATGCTGCGCGAGGCCGGGGCCGCCGAGGTGCACATCCGCATCTCGTCCCCGCCGGTGCTGTGGCCGTGCTTCTTCGGTATCGATTTCCCGACGCGCGCCGAGCTCATCGCCTCGTCCATGAGCGTCGAACAGGTGCGCGAATCCATCGGCGCCGACTCGCTGGCCTACCTGTCGATCGACGGCATGGTTGGTGCCACCGGACAGGGCACGTCCCTGTGCATCGGCTGCTTCACCGGCGAATACCCTGAGACGATCCCGCCGGGACGCCCGTGCCCGGAACTCCCGACGCCACCCCCTGCTAACCTCCACGCCCGCGACGCCACCCGGCGCCGCGGGCGTTGTTCTCAACCCGACCACCCAGACACGGCCTCGTCGAGCGCCATCCGCGAAAGGCACCACCCATGACCGACATCCCCCTGGACTACGCGACCGCTGGCGTCGACACCGCTGCGGGCGACCGTGCCGTCGAGCTGATGAAGAGCGCCGTCGCTGCCACCCACGACTCCACCGTCCTGGGCGCGACCGGCGGATTTGCCGGCATGGTTGACGCGTCGGCGCTGCTGGGCATGGAGAAGCCGCTGCTCGCGACCTCCACGGACGGCGTGGGCACGAAGATCGCGATCGCGCAGGCCATGGACGTGCACGACACGATCGGCCAGGACCTGGTCGGCATGGTCGTCGACGACATCGTCGTGATCGGCGCGCGCCCCGGTCCTCATGACCGACTACATCGCCTGCGGGCACGTCGTCCCCGAGCGCATCGCCTCCATCGTCACCGGCATCGCGCGCGCCTGCGAGGCCACGGGCACGCCCCTCATCGGCGGCGAGACCGCCGAGCACCCGGGCGTCATGGAACCCGACGACTACGACATCGCGGGCGCCGCGACCGGCGTCGTGGACGCCTCCAAGCTGCTGGGCCCCGAGCGCGTGGCCGACGGTGACGTCGTCATCGCCATGGCCTCCTCGGGCCTGCACTCCAACGGCTACTCGCTGGTGCGCTCCGTCGTCTCCCGCGTCGGCGCCTCGCTGGAGTCCCACGTGGCCGAGTTCGGCCGCACCCTCGGCGAGGAGCTCCTCGAGCCCACGCGCCTGTACACGCGCCTGTGCCTCGACCTGGTCGAGCGCTTCGGCGTCGGCGGTATCCACGCCTACTCGCACGTGACCGGCGGCGGCCTGGCCGCGAACCTGTCGCGCGTCCTGCCCGTCAGGGCGCGATCGCGACCGTCGACCGCTCCACGTGGACCATCCCCGCCGTGTTCGACTGGGTGCGCCGCGGCGGCGACGTCACCTGGGTCGGAATGGAGGACTCCCTGAATCTGGGCGTCGGCATGGTCGCCGTCGTCTCGGCCTCCGTGGCCTCGAGGTCCTGTCCGCGATCAACGAGGCCGGGGTGGCCGCGTGGGTCCTGGGCTCCGTCACGTCGGCCTAGCGCCGACGGAACCGTGGCTGGCTTCGGGTCGGTTTCCGGACCTCGGCGCGGATTCCTCCGGCGTGCGCCTCATCTCCGGCACGAAGGGCGTCAGGCGGGCGCCGTGCTGCTGCACGGCGAGTACCGCGTCGGCTGAGCGTTGACGTGGCCTGGGCTGAGCTGAGCGAGCGCCCTGCTCTGAGTGCGTGAGGGGGTCGAGGCCTGCAGGCTTCGGCCCCTTGTCGTGCGGGTACCCTCTGCGGGCGTGCGAGTGCGGGTGTGCGGGGGCGCGTGCGGGCCCGAGCGTGCGTGCGTCAAAATAGTGTTTCGGGTACGCCAAAGCGGCGGACCGGTTCTCGGTCCGCCGTGTGGCTGAGCCGTTACTTAGTGGAGGATCCACCCGTCCAGAAGGACTCATCGAGCTGCTCCGGATCGATGTCGTCGTCTTCTGCGGGCATCTCGGCGAAGTCGGCGTATTTCGAGTAGAGGTCGTCGTCGATCGCATCGTCCTCTTCGGGCTCGTCCGCCGGCACGTGTGCCAGGTACGAGTCCTCATCCGCCAGCTCGCGCTGAAGTGCGTTTAGGTCGGTGTCGGGGCTGAAATACTTCAGCTTCCGAGCGACTTTCATCTGCTTAGCCTTTTGACGGCCGCGCCCCCATGGCGTCGACCCCCTCCGCGTCGTTCGGGTCCGCGTGAAGCGGTTCCCTGGGTGTTCAAAATGTTTCGTGGGACCATCATAGCTAATGACGGGCCTTGACCTCACCTTGGATTGGGTTTTGCGCGCTCAGCGGAGCGGTGCGATGGGCGCGGAAGCCCACGAAACTGGGGAAATAGAACCGGCGCAACCCTCGGCCAGTGTGGCCGGAGTTACGCCGGTTCGCGTCAGTTGGTGCTTACAGGGCCTCGGTCACGTCGGACTTGAGGGCCTGAAGCGTGCTGCGCGGCGGCCTCGCGGGCAGCGCGGCGGGCCTCGCGACGGGAGCGACGCGATGAGCGGGTCGCCAGCAGGACGATCACGCCGATAGCGCCGACCGCGGACAGGGCGACGACGCCGACCTTCTTGATGGCCTCGGCGTTACCGCCGGCGGCGTCCTGCAGGGTCAGCGACGCGGACTGCTTGAAGGACGCGAAGCGGGCGCTGGCCTCTTCCTTCGCCTCCTGGGCGAGGGCCGCGGGCTGCACGCGCGCGTACAGCTGGTCAATCGTGGCGGCCAGTTCGGCGCGCTGACGCTCGAGGTCGGCGGTGATCTGGGCTTCCGTGCGCGGCTCGGCGGGGGCGGCCTCGCCGACGGTCACGTTACGCGTATCGAGGTTGGTGCTCACTTGCCCAGTCCCTTCTCGATGGCTTCCTTGGTGGCGGCGACCGACGCGGCCGGGTCGGGGCGGTGGGCCTGCGCGCTCTTCAGGGAGCTGACGCCCACGAGCGCCAGGATCAGCACGATCACGAGGAGGATGCCGACGACGATCAGCGACGCCGCCCACGCGGGGACGACGAGTTCGAGGGCGACCTCGATCGTGTGGAAGACCCAGCCCAGCAGGTAGAGCGCGAAGACCGCGGCGGCCCACGAGGAGGGCCGATGCCCTTACCGCTCTTGGACGCGAAGGCGCGCAGCTTCGCCTTGTTCAGCTCGACCTCGTCGCGGATGATGCTGGAGATCTGGCTGGTGACCGACGCGAAGGGGGCGCCGATGCTGGGGACGCGCCTCGCCGGTGGCGGGTGCGGGGGCAGCAGGGCGGGTACTGCCCGGGCTGAGGGGTGGGCTGAGTCATGGATGCTCCTGCGCGTACGGGTGAACGAGGCGATGCCTCGCCTGATACGCCCTAGTGTCTCACGAAGAATGGCGGCTCGCAGTGACCGTTACGTTACTCCTGCGGGGCGATCGAGCCGGGCAGGTCGGAGAGGATCTTGCGGGCGCGCACGACCAGGTCGGAGACCTCGGGCTCGGCCAGGGCCGGGTCCTCGGCTTCGACGACAGGGGATGCCGCGCATCGCGGTCTCGGTGCGGGGCTCGGGCGAGGCCTGGGGGACCTCGGTCGCCTGGGTTGCTTGGGCGGGGGCGGCCTCCACGCGGGTGGTCGCCGCGTCGAGGGCGGCCTCGGCGGGGTCGGCTTTCCTCGGGTTCGGGAGGCCTGCTGAGCGTCCGAGGTCTGCGCCCCGGCCTCGTCGGCGGTGCCGAGCGGGTGCCACGCGGGGGCCGAGGCGGACCCGGTGGGGGAGATGACCTCGTCGAAGGAGGCGGGCAGGGCCGAGGGGATCAGGGCCGAGGAGGGCCTTCGGGTCCTCGGGGTTGGCCTCCAGGGAGGCGGCGATGATCGCGGCCGAGGGGTTGGGTGCGTCGAGCGCGACCCGGCCGTTCGTCAGGAGGATCGCGCGGTCGGAGGCGGCCGCGACCTCGGCGTTCGGGGTCGCGATGACGACCGCGCAGCCCGCGTCCGCGAGGGAACGCAGGAGGGGCCGAGTTCGTCGCGCGCGGCGGCGGGCAGGGAGACCGGGGTCTTCGATGAGGAAGACCTCGGCGCCGGACACGATCGCGCGGGCGATGAGGGCCTTGAAGCGCTCCCACTCGGAGAGCTCGGAGGGGCGGACCTCGACGCGCTGGGCGAGACCCGTGATCTGCAGGGCGCCCACGAGGTTATCCCAGTCGGCGACGGAGCCCGTCGCGGACAGGGGAGCGAGGATGTTCTGGCGGATCGTCAGGGACTCGTCGAGCGGGGAGTCCGCGCGGATCAGCGCGACCGAGCCGATGCGGCCCGCGAGGCGTGCGGCCAGCGAGCGCGAGGGCGCGGCCACGATGCGGCCGACCTGCGGCTCCTCGAGGCCCGCGAGGATCAGGAAGAGGGCGCGGGCGCGGCGGCCCGTCGGGTCCAGGATCGCGCTCAGCGAGCGGGCGCGGAAGCCCAGGTCGATGTCGGCGAGGAGGACCGCGCCGGTCACGTGGTCCGTGTAGGTCAGGCCCAGGCCGGCGACCTGGACGCGGCCGCCGCGGCCCTTCGCGGAGAAGGAACGGCGCGAGCGGTACCAGGGGGCGAGGCTCGGCGGGCGGCAGGTGCACCGGGGGCGGCGACGGCGTTGTTGGCGTTCGTTGCTGCGCTGCTGCCTGTGGTGTTGGCGCTGTTGGCGGGCGTGAGCTCCTGGGCGGGCTGCTCGCGGCTCGGCCTGACGGGCGGGCGCGGTCTCGGGCGCGATGTCGCTGGCGGTCTCCGCTGTGGTCTGCTGCTGCCGCAGCGTCGGTGGTGAGCGCGGCGGGGGTGGCCTCGGCCTCGTCGGCTGTGACGAGGGGGTGGAGGACACGAGGGTCTCCCTGCAGGTCCTGCGCGCCGTCGTCGGCGAGCGTTTCTGCGGGGGTGTCGGCGATGGGGGCGTCGGCCTCGTGGGTGGTGCCGCTGAGGATCTCCTCGAACGACGAGAGGGCGCTGCGCGGGTGCGGGCGCCTCGTCGGAGGTGTGGGCGGGGGTCGAGGCGGCTCGCTCGGCGCCGGTGCGCGCGGCGTCGGCCGTCACGTCGGCCAGCTCCTGGCTGTCCGAGCCATGCAGGTTTTCACGCGGGTCATTCGACATGCCCCCCATTGTTTCAGGATCGCGCCCTATGTGTCGCAGTGGCGCGCGGAAGTGGGTGGGGTGATAAGTTTGTGAGGTCCTGCGAGCACTGGACGCGACCACGGTCGCGGTGTTCCCCGGCAGGGGATGATCCCGTGTAGTGCATCAGGAGGACGTATTCCCCGCGAAAGCGGGGATTTTTCTCTCTGAGGGTGGGTGAATGAAATCTATTCAGCAATATCGGGAACGTGTATTGCATAAGAAAAATTCTTCTGTTATGGTTACTGCATCACCTCCGAGGGGGTGATGACAGCTCCGCTGGTGCTGTCGGGCTCAACATTTTCAGAGTAACCGCATGAGCTCATGCTAGCGCGCATGCCGTACTCGGAGGATGGTTTCGACTCGAGGAAGAGGAAATGGCCCGAAAAGACAAGCAGAGAGTTTCGCTGTCGACGCCCGCAACTGCGGAACCCCCGGTTTTTCCCGTCGCCCAGCCCGGCCTCAATGCTGCTGATCTCTCCGCATTGACCAGGAGCTTCTGGGCGAAGAGTGGAGACTCCGGCAGCTGGCTATCCGTCGTCCAGCACCTGATGGATGCCGCTGACGTTGCGGGGCTCCTCTTCGACGACTATCTGAGCGAGCATCACCGCAGGCTCATGGCCTCGGTCTGGGGAGGAGATCGCGCCAAGGCACGGGCCTCGTTTGTGTTTCTTGCAGGGATCCACGACGCGGGCAAAGTGAGCCCCCAGTTCGCATGCCAGCGCCAAGATCTGGCTCAGCTGATCCGCAGCGAGGGGCTGGTCGTCATGCGCAAATCCGACTACGCTGAACGTTCCTTCCTGCCCCATGGCCTCGTCAGTCAGTTTGCTTTTCAGGAAGAAGTGGCTGAGGGGCGGTGATGGATCGCGGGCCCTCCAATGGGCGATCCTCGTCGGTGTCCATCATGGTCGATACCCGGACGCGGGTGCCGTGTACGTTGCGCGACAGCAGTACAGGACACAAGAGGGCTCGCGCGAGGATGATCCCCGTTGGGGTCAGGCGCGCTCGGAGATTCTTCGGTGGATGGCGGCGCGTAGCGGTTTCCCGCTCATCGCGCCCGGCTCCGCCCTGCCCGAGCTGCCCATCGCGGTGGCCTCCGCCTATGCCTCGGCCCTCGTGATCGCAGACTGGCTCGCTTCCAACGAGGATTACTTCCCGCTCCGGCCTCGACCGGTCGATGAGACTGGAAAGCTGTCGATCGAGGGGTACCCCGAGCTCACCGCGGACCAGCAGCGCGATCGTGTCCGGCGCGCATGGAAGCGAGCGGCCTTCCCATCCCCTCTGCGTATTCCTGCAACTCACACCGGTGAGGCCGCAGACTTCTACCGTCACCGTTTCGGGTGGCCGGCCTCGTACCGTCCGACCGAGGGCGCAGCGCGCCGCCGTCGAGATCGCAACGCGCGAGGACCCGGATCTCATGATCGTCGAGGCGCCGCCGGGGTCCGGGAAGACCGAGCTGGCCTTCGCGGCCGCAGAGGTACTGATGCGTGCTCGGGGGCTGCAGGGAGTGTTCGTCGCACTGCCCACTCAGGCCACGACGAATGCGATGTTCGAACGTGTCACGGCGTGGCTGACGAGCATTCTGGGCGATGAACCACAGAAGCTTGGCATCCAGCTCGCACATGGGAAAAAAACAGCCTCAACGAGTCCTTCATGAAGCTCCTCGAGCGCGGCAAGAGCCCCCTCGAAGTGCACGACGACGAGGAGGACCTTGGCCTTCACGCGAGCCGGTGGATGGGGCAACGCTGGCGCTCGACGCTGTCGCCCGTCGTGGTCGGAACGATCGACCAGGTGCTGCTTGCAGCCCTCAAGTCGCGTCATGTGCTGGTTCGTCACCTCGGACTCATGGGCAAGGTCGTCGTCATCGATGAGGTGCACGCTGCCGACGAATACATGGAGACCTACCTGGAAGCCGCGCTGACGTGGCTTGGTATGTACGGGATCCCCGTTGTGCTGCTGTCGGCGACCCTGCCGCCCGCACGGCGTTCTGCGCTCCTTGAGGCATATCGCCGAGGTCGTGGCTCGTCCGGTGTGGGGGCTGAGTCGGTCGACGGCATGATCGGATATCCGGCAATTTCGACGGTGTCCGCCACGGGTGTGCGCGTCCATGAGATTCAAGGTGAGGTTGAGGTCCCCAAGAGGATCATCCCGACCTCGCTCGGCTCGCCGCAGGAAATCGCGGAGCTCCTGGACTGCGAGCTCGCCGACGGTGGGTGCGCCGTCGTCATCCGCAATACGGTCCGCGAGGCACAGGAAACATACGAGGCCGTGAAGTCAGTGTTCGGGCGAGAACAGGTAACGCTTCTGCACTCGCGTTTCCTGGCCGCCGAACGTGCCGCCCGCGATCGCCGGATGCTCGAACTTTTCGGGAAAGATAGCCAGCAGCGCCCCTTGAGACACGTCGTCGTCGCAACCCAGGTGATCGAGCAAAGCCTCGACGTCGACTTCGACCTCATGCTCACAGATCCCGCGCCCATGGACCTCGTGCTGCAGCGTATCGGGCGGCTCCATCGGCACGAGAGAGACGGGCGGCCGAGAGGTCTTCATGACGCAAGGTGCCTCGTGATCATCGAAGATACGACTGCCACTCCCTGGGCGTACTCACGCGGAACCGACTACGTGTACGCGCGCTACTCCGTCCTGCGGACCCTGGGGATTGTCGCTGATCGCGGCGAAATACTCGTCCGTGAACCCCTAGACTACGCGGAATTGACGACTCTAGCGTATGTCGATGATGTGCCGGTCGGTCCCGCGCAGTGGCACGAGGCCCTCGACGCCGCGTTGGAAGAACGCAACAAAGCACGCGCCCAAGCACAAGCGAAAGCGACAACCTGGTGCCTCGGCGAAGCAAATATGCCCTCGTGGCAGGCCCTCGAACTCGAAGAGAAATTCCTCGGCAATGCCGCGACCGGTGACGAATCAAAGGTGCCGGGAGTCGCCGTGGCTCGCGCTGCCGTGCGCGACGGAGAAGACCAGATCCCCGTCCTCATCGTCGCTCTGGACCCCGAGCTGGGCAACGTAGCCAGTGGCTCCCCCTATCAGCGGGGCGCCAGAAGACGACACGCCTCTTGCAGTCGGTGAATACAACGCTCGAGGGCGTATCGCCGACATCTGCTCGTGGAGCATTTCCCTGCCTCCGTGGGCATTGCGCGCTCGCGGGCAGAGCATTGACGAGGCGGTGGACGCAGTTGCAGGTGCTATCTGGGATGATCCCATCACGGCGGAATGGTCGTGTCGCGAGCACCCGTTCCTGGCGGGGGAACTGATCCTCGCGATGTACAAAACTCCCGACGGGGAGCGCCTCACGCGCGACCTGTGCGGACACACATTCACATACTCTCTCGAAAGAGGAATGGAGGTGCAGGGTCAATGAAGAACCCTGAGTATAACCTACTCGACGAGCCGTGGATACCCGTACGGCTCGTCGATGGGACCATCACTGATGTCGGCCTGCTAGAGCTACTGCGGCGCACGACCGACATCGCGGACCTAGCGTGCGAGCTACCCACACAGAGCATCGCGATTCAGCGATTGATCCTGGCGATTGCGTATCGCGTGGCCACACCGCGTGATGCACGCGACTGGGTCAGGCAGTGGGACGAAGGCGCTCCGACGGAACAGATGATCGAGTACCTCGAACGGTGGAGAGACCGCTTCTTCCCTGTTCGGCGGGCGATTCCCCTTTATGCGGGTCGCGGATCTGCGTACTGCAAAGGACGAGACGAAAACGCTCGAGGACATTATTGCTTGCGTTCCTAAAGAAGATAAGCGCCTGTTTTCGACTCGTCAAGGTGCTGGCTTAAGGCGACTGGAACCAGCGGATGCAGCACGTTGGCTGGTTCACGTTCAGGCGTATGATATCGCCGGTATTCACTCTGGTGCGGTCGGAGATACGCAGGTTAAGGATGGCAAGGGATATGGTATAGGCCCCTCATGGTGTGGCCAGCTCGGACTTGTGTGGCTTAAAGGAAGCGACCTGGATGAGACCCTGGTCCTCAATCTGATTCCTACTGATACTGCTGAGCTGCAAGGGGAGATAACTCGTCGTCCTGGGCATCGTGTAGCTGGGAGTTGGAGGAGCCGGAGACGGCGGCGAGGAAAGACTATTCTCTGCTGGATAAGAACGGGAATCCTCAACTGGAGGGTTTGAGTATTCCACGGCTGCTGACGTGGCACTCTCGCAGGGTACGTCTCTATGGTGATTCTGCGGGAGTTCAACGTGTTCTTGTGTGTCAAGGAGACAAGCTAGCCCCCCAGGAGATGCGGTTGTATGAACTTCAGAGTTTATGGCGTTACTCAACCCTGCAATCCAAGAAGTTTAAGACCGACGTCTACATGCCTCGTAAATTCGAGGCAGGCCGCGCTCTCTGGCGCAATCTTCCCGGCACCCTGCCCACCGTGACAACCGTGCAGGGCGTGGATAAGCAGCCCAAGCGGGAGTTTCTCCCGTCGGCGACGCTGTCCTTCCACTATCAGCTCGACAATGCCTCGATTCAGACCAGCTATCCCAAGGTCATGCGGATTCAGGCTGTTGGTGTCACCTACGGTCCGCAGGAATCGACGTTCGAGGATATCTACTCGGACGAGCTGACGTTGTCGGTTGCCGTCATGCGAGTCGAACGTGAGGACCTGTCTGCCGAGATCGACCGGCAGGTTCGTCTGACAGAAGAGGTTGCCAGGGATGTGGGAACTCTTGCGGCGAACCTCGCGCGTGCCGCGGGTGAGAGCGGTGACGGTGCCGGTTATGGGGCTCGAGACCGTGCTAAGGAACTCTTCTTCTCCGCTGTCGATAACGATTTCAGGGCCTGGCTGACTCAGGTTGATGGGCGCGAAGCTGCGCGGGACGCCGGGCGTCGGTGGGGAGCGTACGCTGCGGCAGCACGCCATGGATATCCAGGCGGAACTCGTCAGGGGCGCCTCGTCGTCGGCAATCATCGGGCCGAGATACCGGCAGAGGGTACATGAATGTCGGCATCGCCGAAAAACTACTTCCGGGCAGCGCTCAGCAAGCGTCTTCCGGTACAGAACACCAATCAGGAAGGAACGAAATGACCAGCAATGATGCTGCTCCGGAGACCCCTCCGGATGGCGGTGCGAAAGGTTTGTCGACACGGCGCGCGGTGTACGGCCGCGTCAGTGGGTTGATCGCGAATCGGCTCTGGAAGGAGACTCCTTCGGCTCGAGCCCTTCGCGCGCAGCTGCGCGGAGCGCTTTCGCGGGAGGCGGGTTCGGTGCCCGAGCTGTGGGACCTGACGCTCGATGATCGCCCGGGCTACCTGGGTGATGAGCCGACCCGAGGCGAGAAGGCCGTCCACGGGGCGCTCACTCTCTGGGCCCTCCACCAGGGGATCGAACACGAGACCCATGCACGACACGTCGGACCGTCCGCGCAGCTTCGCGTCCGCAGTCCGAGTCGTGGCGGAGGGGCAGAGCGGTGACAAGCGTGCCGAGGAGACTCCGATCTATCGGCGTTTCTCTGCGGCCGTTCAAGCGCCTACGTTTGAGGGACTTCTCGTGCATCTGCGTTCGCTCATTTCTCAGCTCGAAGCCGCCGAAATCCCCTGTGACTACGCGCAGCTGGCAGCCGACCTCTTCACGTGGCAGGGACCCGCGTCGCCGCACGTCCGTCATGCGCAACTGGGGGCGTCAATTCGCTCGTCCCGCTGAAACCATCCAGACCGAAACCGACTCCGCCGAGTGATGTCGGGCACCACCATCAATCGCTTCATTTGTGAAAGGAAAGACAATGTCCGTCTTCGTTGATATCCACGTCCTGCAGACCCTCCCTCCATCGAACCCGAACAGGGACGATACCGGCGCGCCCAAGAGTGCGACTTTCGGTGGAGTCCAGCGTATGCGCATTTCGTCGCAGGCCATCAAGCGTGCGACGCGTCAGGACTTTGAGGGAAAGATTGCCGACGGAAATTACGGCGTACGTACGAAGAAGATCGTTGAGCTGGTCGCACGCACGATCACCGAGAAGCGTCCCGACCTGGAGGCCGAATCGATCGAGCTCGCCGAGATGGGCCTGAAGGCCATCGGTTTCAAGCTTGTTAAGCCGAACAAGAATAAGAACGACAAGGAACCAGAGGAAGCCGGATTCCTCGTGTTCCTGTCGGCCAAGCAGATCGAACATGTTGCGGACGCACTGATTTCGGTCGCTCACGAGGATGATCCCGCGGCAGCATTCAAGGAAATTGAAGCCGCGCAGCCTTGTGGATACGGATCACCTCGATCGATATCGCTCTGTTCGGTCGCATGGTCGCCGAACCGAATGCGCTGAACGTCGATGCCGCATGCCAGGTCGCCCACGCGATTGGTGTCGGCGCGGTCGAGCACGAGTACGACTACTACACGGCCGTTGATGACGAGAAGAAGCGCAATGACGAGGCCGACGGGGGTGCAGGTATGATCGGCACGATCGAGTTCGCGTCCGCGACGGTGTACCGCTACGCGACGATCAACGTCGACCTGCTGCGTGAAAACCTGGGCGACGATGCGGTTGCGGATCGTGCCGTCGAACTCTTCGTGGATAGCTTCGTCCGCTCGATGCCGACCGGAAAGGTGACGACTTTCGCGAACCGCACGCTGCCGGATGCTGTTCTGGTTCAGGTTCGTGATGACCAGCCGATCAATATGAGTGGCGCTTTCGAGGAGCCGATCGTCGCGGGTCAACACGGCTTCGCTGAGCCTGCCATTGCGCGATTCGTTGAGTTCGAGTCGCGGCTGCGGGAGCTCACGGGTCTGGAGGCCGTCGAGTCTCTCGTGTCGTGGACCACGCCTCGTGGCGAAGAGCTTCTCGGAGCTCGGTAAGCAGGTACGCCTGGCATCCCTCGGTGAAACCGCAGCGGAAGTGGTGCGAGGCACGCGATGAGTGCGGTTCTTGTCTTAAGGCTGGCGGGTCCCATGCAATCGTGGGGCTCGGATAGCCGATTCACGCGCAGGTCGACGGAGGCTTTTCCCACGAAAAGTGCCTTGGTCGGTCTGCTTGGCGCGGCGCAGGGACGCAGGCGCAGTGACCCGATCGAGGACCTCGCTGAGCTGAGCGTTGCCGTCCGAGTTGATCAGCCAGGGCAGTTGCTCCGCGACTTCCACACGGCACACAGGGGCGAAACGTCGATGCCTCTGTCCCACCGTTTCTATAGGGCGGATGCTGCGTTCGGAGCCTTCATCGAGGGACCTGACGACATGATTGATGCACTCGCGCAGGCAATTGTTCGCCCGGTGTTTCCGCTCTACCTCGGTCGCCGCTCGTGCCCTCCGACCCTGCCGTTGCGCCTCGCTGTTCGCGACGGCAGCGCGTGGGACGCCGTGCGTGAAACTCCGTGGATGGCCTCCGGCGTATTACCAGAAGAAACAGCGTCACGAACATTTCGTTAGAACGCGAGTTGTTGCGGATCTGGGAATTATTCCGCATGAGGTGGCGAAAACCTCGCAGCAGACGCTTCAGGACATGCCGATCAGTTTCGACTCGGAGAATCGCAAGTACACCCTGCGTACCGTCGAGGAGACATACATAGACCTGGAGAATCCGCAGTACGTGGAGTCGAAGCCGCAGGCCCACCCCGGCCTCGTGCATGATCCGATGGAGGTGCTCTGATGTATCTGACACGCATCTACCTCAACCCGCACCGTCGTGGGGCGAAGCAGCTCATGCGCAGCCGACAGATGCTGCACGCAGCTGTGCTGAATTGCTTCCCCCCGGGCGTGCTGGATGATCCCGGCACCCCGCGGGTTCTCTGGCGGCTGGACCGTCCGCCCGCCGTTCGGGGAGCTACCCCTCGCCAGGGGAGCCCCTCGTGTGCGCTCTACATCTCGAGCCCGGTTGCTCCGGACCCCTCGCATATCGTCGAGGAGGCCGATACGCGACCGAGGGTGGGGTAGTCATCCGCGACATGAGTACCTTCCTCGATGGGGGTGTCGGCTGGGCAGCGGTGGGGTTTCCGACTCTGTGTGAATCCGACGTTCCGGGAGGGCAGTCAGGTCAATGCGACGAGGGACGGAAGAAGGTTCTCGCTCACGTCACCCAGGATCAGCAGACGCAGTGGGTCCTGGACCGTGTGGAGCAGCTCGGGTTCCGTGTGCTGACCTCCGCCGAGTACGGCGGTGATTTGCCGAGTCCTGGAGGACCAGGACGGACAACGTGTCGATGGGTCAAATCTCTTGATCAACGGCGTTGAACGCGGGCATCGCCGAGTTTAAGCATGGAGGTTCTCGCGTGACCCTTGCGCTTGCTACTTTCGAGGGCGTGCTCGAGGTAACGGATCCCCGGATGCACTGCGCCACGGCCTCGTCCATGGGATAGGACGAGGGAAAGCATACGGCTGCGGTCTGATGACCCTGGCTCGGCCATGAGACCGATCCCCGGGGCGAGGCCGCCAGAACCGAAAGACTTGGTGCGCGTTCGGGACCGTTTGACATTCCTGTATGTCGAGCGGTGCACGATTAATCGCGACTCGAACGCGATTACTGTAGCCGACGGACACGGAATCGCCCACGTCCCAGCAGCGGCGCTGTCGGTGCTGCTGCTGGGACCCGGGGTTCGGATCACACACTCGGCGGTATCGGTGCTGTCAGAGAGTGGATCGACCATCGTGTGGGTGGGCGAGAACGGGGTGCGGTACTACGCGCACGGCACCCCGCCCTCGCGCTCCTCACGGTTGCTGGAGGCGCAGGCTCGCGCGGTGAGCGATCCGTCGATGCGGCTGACTGTCGCCCGCAACATGTACCTGATGCGTTTTGCGGGCGAGGACGTGTCGAAGCTGAGTCTCCAGCAGTTGAGGGGACGCGAGGGTGCTCGGGTGCGTCGCCTGTATCGTGAGCACTCGCAGCGCACGGGGGTGCCCTGGGATCGGCGAGAGTATGACCCCGACGACTTCGACGACGGTTCGGTGGTCAATCAGGCACTGTCGGCGGCGAATTCCGCGATCTATGGCGTTGTTCACGCGGTGATCGTTGCGCTGGGGTGTAGCCCGGGGCTGGGATTCGTGCACAACGGAACCTACCGTTCTTTTGTGTATGACATCGCGGACCTGTACAAGGCCAACCTGACGATCCCAATCGCGTTTGACGTTGCCGCATCGCCGACGGACGAGGCCGTGGGAACCGCCGCGCGAAAGGCTGTCCGTGACGCTGTTCGCGAGTTTCGGCTCCTGGAGAGGTGTGTCGCGGATATCAAACAGCTTCTGTCAGTGTCTGGAGCCTTGGCTATTGAGGACGATGACGACCTGATCGTGGACGACCTGCGCCTGTGGGATGACCACGAGGGGACTGTTGCTGCGGGTGTCTCCTACGAGGAGAGTGACTCCTGGTGATCGTCCTGGTCCTGTCCGCGGTGCCCGAGGGGCTGAGAGGTCACGTGACGCGGTGGCTCATGGAGATTTCCCCGGGGGTCTTCGTGGGGACGCTCAGCGCCCGTGTACGCGAGCGCCTGTGGGACATCGTCACTGAGAACATGAAAACGGGTCGGGCTGTCATGGTCTTTCGTGCGCGCAACGAGCAGGGACTCGCCTTCCTGACGTGGGGCGATCCCTGGAAGCCCGTTGACTTCGATGGACTCACTCTCATGATGCGCCCCTACTACTCGGAAGGACGAGGCCAATACTCCGAACCGGATCCTGCGGCGCGTCAGTTGCGCAAGCGACCCAAATTAAGTAACTTCCAGAGGAGACGGCAAGCTCAAGGGTTTCCAAGATCTGATCGATCTGCGCAGTAAAAGCGCAGGTCAGGAAGTGTTTTCCCCGCGTGAGCGGGGATGAGCCGTCAGCGGCGCCTCTGACCCGCGGACTGGCGTTTTTCCCCGCGTGAGCGGGGATGAGCCGCTGACCGACGCGACGTCAGCGATCGTGGTTTTCCCCGCGTGAGCGGGGATGAGCCGCTGCGGGTTACTGAGCATGAGGTGCCGGGCAGGTTTTCCCCGCGTGAGCGGGGATGAGCCCGCCGAGAGCGCGGCCACGACTTCGGGTGTGGCGTTTTCCCCGCGTGAGCGGGGATGAGCCGCCTCCGTTGTTGAGAGCAGCCTGCAGGGCCGCGTTTTCCCCGCGTGAGCGGGGATGAGCCTTCGCCGGTTGCGCACCTGCGGACAGACAGCTCGTTTTCCCCGCGTGAGCGGGGATGAGCCCATCCGGTCAGGAATGGACGCTGCTGGCGGGTCGTTTTCCCCGCGTGAGCGGGGATGAGCCGCGGTGGAGGGATGAGCGCGATACCAAGCGTGGGTTTTCCCCGCGTGAGCGGGGATGAGCCGGAGCTTCTCAAACGTCTCACGCGCCGTGTCCTGTTTTCCCCGCGTGAGCGGGGATGAGCCGCGTCGCGAGCGCGGCCACGACTTCGGGTGTGGGTTTTCCCCGCGTGAGCGGGGATGAGCCGGGGCTTCTCCCCGTGCCGGACGTCGTCATCGAGTTTTCCCCGCGTGAGCGGGGATGAGCCGCCTTCCGGAGTGGACCTATCCGCAGCATTTGAGTTTTCCCCGCGTGAGCGGGGATGAGCCCAATTATGGGCAGCGCTTGCATGTGACGGCGCTGTTTTCCCCGCGTGAGCGGGGATGAGCCGTCTGCTTCTCGCCTCCCAAAGCGGCATCGTAAGTTTTCCCCGCGTGAGCGGGGATGAGCCTGCATGACGGCGGGGCCGGTGTTCAACACCTCCGTTTTCCCCGCGTGAGCGGGGATGAGCCCGCCACACACAGGCCCCCGCCCGCACGGGCGGGGTTTTCCCCGCGTGAGCGGGGATGAGCCTCAGTACACGATCAACGTCGACGCCAATATGCTGTTTTCCCCGCGTGAGCGGGGATGAGCCCTCATCGGGAAGGATATTACGGGCTGGCCACCCGTTTTCCCCGCGTGAGCGGGGATGAGCCGTAGACGAGGCCCGCCACCAGCGCGGCGATCGCGTTTTCCCCGCGTGAGCGGGGATGAGCCGATGACGGTGGAACCCCATCCCAGCGAACTGGTGTTTTCCCCGCGTGAGCGGGGATGAGCCTCCGACGCGTATCAAACCCTAACCGGGCACCGTGTTTTCCCCGCGTGAGCGGGGATGAGCCGTGGTACCGGCCTGGTACCGGCCTGGTGGGGTGGTTTTCCCCGCGTGAGCGGGGATGAGCCCGCTTCGTATCGGCAAGAACCGATACGATCACGGTTTTCCCCGCGTGAGCGGGGATGAGCCGGAACTCCTACTCAATGCCTAACACGAATATCTGTTTTCCCCGCGTGAGCGGGGATGAGCCGCGCTCGTACCTCAACCTTGAGGACATGTCCGGGTTTTCCCCGCGTGAGCGGGGATGAGCCCCAAGGGTACTGCCAAGAGCGCCTACCTGAACCGTTTTCCCCGCGTGAGCGGGGATGAGCCGGCCGCGCAGGCTGGCGCATCCCCGCCGAAGCCGTTTTCCCCGCGTGAGCGGGGATGAGCCGACGTGCTTGCGGGCAAGCGTGGACACGGCCTTGTTTTCCCCGCGTGAGCGGGGATGAGCCGGGGGCGCGCCAGTGCTCCCGGGCGTCACGCCGGTTTTCCCCGCGTGAGCGGGGATGAGCCGTCGGCGCGGTCCTGCTCGGTCCAGGCGGTAGCGTTTTCCCCGCGTGAGCGGGGATGAGCCCACCTGCGGTGTCCCAGTCGGGTTCACGAGTCGGTTTTCCCCGCGTGAGCGGGGATGAGCCCAAGAAGAACATCGCGTGGGCACCCGGTTACACGTTTTCCCCGCGTGAGCGGGGATGAGCCCACAGCCCCCGAGGCATCCACACTACCCGGCTCGTTTTCCCCGCGTGAGCGGGGATGAGCCGTACACTGAGTCAGCAGGCACCGGCCTCGTCGAGTTTTCCCCGCGTGAGCGGGGATGAGCCGGTCACCACCAAGGTTCGCACCGGCCTCGTCGAGTTTTCCCCGCGTGAGCGGGGATGAGCCGGTCACCACCAAGGTTCGCACCGCCCCGATCAAGTTTTCCCCGCGTGAGCGGGGATGAGCCGCGCGCTTCGCCGCCGCCTGGGCAGACTGCGAAGTTTTCCCCGCGTGAGCGGGGATGAGCCGACCCAGAGCTTCGACCCCTCCCCTGTGACCCCGTTTTCCCCGCGTGAGCGGGGATGAGCCGATCCTCAGCGACCTCGGGGTGCGACGGGACCAGTTTTCCCCGCGTGAGCGGGGATGAGCCTTGTGCCACCGTTCTGCGCCTGCACGTACGCTAGTTTTCCCCGCGTGAGCGGGGATGAGCCGCCATGAAGACAAACTGTCCACAGCGCCTACCTGTTTTCCCCGCGTGAGCGGGGATGAGCCGGCTGCGAGGCCGAGTGCGCCCTGCTGCACGGGTTTTCCCCGCGTGAGCGGGGATGAGCCGGCGTGTGCGAGGCCCGTCTGGCCGTCCTCCAAGTTTTCCCCGCGTGAGCGGGGATGAGCCGCGTGTTCTCTCCAGTCTCGCTGATCTTCCATGGTTTTCCCCGCGTGAGCGGGAATGAGCCGCAGAGGGCAGGGAAAACGGCTGTCTTGGGGCGGTTTTCCCCGCGTGAGCGGGGATGAGCCGCGTGTTCTCTCCAGTCTCGCTGATCTTCCATGGTTTTCCCCGCGTGAGCGGGAATGAGCCGCAGAGGGCAGGGAAAACGGCTGTCTTGGGGCGGTTTTCCCCGCGTGAGCGGGGATGAGCCGCTGGCGTCGACGTCGCATTGGTATTCGTATCCGTTTTCCCCGCGTGAGCGGGGATGAGCCGGGAGCATCGTGGCGCGGTTCTACACGCAACTAGTTTTCCCCGCGTGAGCGGGGATGAGCCCAGCTTTTGTTTTGCCGCGTCCCGCGCGGATAGGTTTTCCCCGCGTGAGCGGGGATGAGCCCGTGAAGGGCAGGGGCACGGGCGGTATGGCTGTGTTTTCCCCGCGTGAGCGGGGATGAGCTGGACCTGGTGAAGGTCGGTCCCGCCGTCCGTGAGTTTTTCCCCGCGTGAGCGGGGATGAGCCTGAGAAGGGCCGCGCCGGGTGGCGCATCCCCGCGTTTTCCCCGCGTGAGCGGGGATGAGCCGCGCGCACGGTAGCGCGGCCTTGAGGCCGTCCCGTTTTCCCCGCGTGAGCGGGGATGAGCCCCCGGACGAGTACGAGGTTGTGGAGTGCGACGGGTTTTCCCCGCGTGAGCGGGGATGAGCCCCACGTCTGCCCAGAACGCCCAGAGAGCTGGCAGTTTTCCCCGCGTGAGCGGGGATGAGCCGAAGATCCGCACCACGGACGGCGCGTGGGGGCGGTTTTCCCGGCGTGAGCGGGGATGAGCCGGGTGGCTGGTGTGCAAGTGCCGATCCGAGAGTGTATTCCCCGCGTGAGCGGGGATGAGCCCAAGCCCCCCGAACCTCAGAAGGAGAAAGACAAGTTTTCCCCGCGTGAGCGGGGATGAGCCGCCCGGGGAGGCTGGCACTGTGGACACGCTCGTGTTTTCCCCGCGTGAGCGGGGATGAGCCCTCACCACGTATGGTTTTGACCATGAGTACCACGTTTTCCCCGCGTGAGCGGGGATGAGCCGAACCAGATTGCGCTTCGCCTCGAGGTTGTCTAGTTTTCCCCGCGTGAGCGGGGATGAGCCGGGGGGTCGTTTGGCCAGGGGGTGTTTTCCTGGTTTTCCCCGCGTGAGCGGGGATGAGCCCACCGATAGCTGCGCCGTGAGCAGACGCCAAGTGTTTTCCCCGCGTGAGCGGGGATGAGCCGTCGTCGAAGATCGTCGGGTCGACCGTGACCTGGTTTTCCCCGCGTGAGCGGGGATGAGCCCAAGCCGGGCGGCCTGATCCGCTACAAGACCACGTTTTCCCCGCGTGAGCGGGGATGAGCCGCCGTCGCTTAGCTCCGAGGCGGGCGACGAAAAGTTTTCCCCGCGTGAGCGGGATGAGCCGC
>BNJV01000110.1_pt1 | contig 100025 bp, 151 predicted proteins | sample 8540591 | NCBI WGS metagenome assembly BNJV01 (sample SAMD00202457, study PRJDB9452) | human saliva metagenome | host: Homo sapiens | reverse complement strand
GGTGCTCCTCGCGGTAACTGGGCCCAGTGCTCGGAGAAGGCTTGTCCGCCACGGCGTCCTTGGCCTTCTGCTTCTCCTCGATGAGGAAGTCGACGCCGTAGAGCGCCACACGGCGGTAGTCACCAATGATGCGGCCGCGGCCGTAGGCGTCAGGCAGCCCGGTGATGATGTGGCTCGAGCGCGCCGCACGGATCGCGCGGGGTGTAGATGTCGAAGACCGCGTCGTTGTGGGTCTTGCGGTAGCGGGTGAAGATCTTCTTGACCTCGGGTCGACCTCCTTGCCCGCCTCCTGATGGCGGTCTCCACCATGCGCCAGCCACCGTTGGGCATCATGGCGCGACGTAGCGGGGAGTCCGTCTGCAGACCAACGATGACGTCACTCGTCCTCGCTGATGTAACCGGCAGGGAACGCGTCAGTAGTCGGCGGGGATATGGGTGTCAACGTCGAGGATGCGGACCTTGCGCTCCTCGGAGAGGTAGTTCTTCTCAGGGGTGTCCCACAGACGCAGGGGTCTTGTCCGTGGCGTCGGCGAACGAGGCGTCGCCGTCGTAGGGGGTGTAGTTGCGCTGAATGAAGTCGCGGACGTCAATGTCCTCGGTCCACGGTCCGGTAACGAAACCCTCCCAGGCGTCATTGCCGCTCGCCGTGGTGGCAGATGTTGTGACCTCGGTGGTCATCCGTGCCCTCCTCATGTGGGTGACCGGAGAGCCACCCGGTTGTGATCGCCCTTGTGAGGCGAGGCGGCACATCGGCGCGCCGTCGATCTCAGAGTAGAACTCAGAGGATGACCTGTGAGCCACTGGTCCCAAGAAGAGTCGGTTAGATGACTCACAGGCCGATCAATGCCATCGCAATCCAGGACATAAGTCCCTCCATCGACTCCCCAGAAAGATACGCCTCACCGGCCCTCAACACTGTCCGGCCTTCGGCAACGGAGAGGAATGGAGCTGCGCTCCCAGCATCGATCGACCTATTGAGACGATTAGGACAGGTGTCCCAGCGGATCTCCGCCTTCCTGCCGAAAACAGGGAGCGAGACACCGCCGCCACACCCCTACTCGGTCCCAAGGTCCTGGTTGGTGCGGGCGCCTGCGACGCCATCGGCCGCGATCCGAGCCGCCTCGGCGATATCGGCGGCCCGCATGCCGAAGTCCTCCATCAGCTGAGCGCGCGTGGCGGTGTCGATGAACTGGCGCGGAATACCGATACGGCGGAAGACCGGCGAGCCCCCTGCACCGGTGTGGGCGGCCCGGTAGCCCTCGACCGCATCACGCAGCTGGGAACCGATACCACCGTCGACCAGCCCGTCCTCGACCACGACGACGACATCGGCGTTGGCGGCGGCCGCCACGAGAGGAGCCGGGGCCGGGATGACCCAGTGCGGATGCACCACAGTCACGGCGCGGTCCTCCTTCTGAAGGATCCGGCCGGCCTCGTAAGCCTCGGGGGCCATGGCGCCCACGCCCACCAGCAGGATCCGCGCAGTGCCGGTCGGCCGCAGGCTCTCGAGCAGGACATCAACGACGTCGAAGGCGCACGGGGACAGCGCCTCCTTCTGCCTCGGCTCCTCGCCACACCCCGAGCTCATCCGGTCCCCCGCTGAGACGGCGCACCGCCGTCAGTGGCTCGGGCAGAGCACCCTTGGGGTAGCGCACGACGGCGGGCGCATCGTCAATGCTCACGGCCATCCGCAGGCTCTCGCGCAACGTCGCCTCATCGCGGGGCGCTGCCAGGCGCAGACCCGGAACATGCGCCAGCAGCGCCATGTCCCACATGCCGTTGTGGCTGGCCCCGTCGGTTCCCGTGATTCCGGCCCGATCCAGGACGATCGTCACTCCCGCTCGGTGCAGGGCGACATCCATGAGCACCTGGTCGAAGGCGCGATTGAGGAAGGTCGCGTAGAGGGCCACCACCGGGTGCATGCCGGCGAAGGCGAGCCCGGCGGAGAAGGTCAGCGCGTGCTGCTCGGCGATACCGACGTCGATGACCCGCTGGGCATCGCATCCGCCAGGGCTGGAGGCCCACCGGGGCCTGCATGGCGGCGGTGACCCCGACGATCCGTTCGTCACTGCGCGCCAGGGAGACGATCTCCTCGGCGAAGACGGAGGTCCAGCCGAAGCGCTCGGCCACCACCGGCAGCCCGGTCTCGGGATGAATCTGTCCCACGGCGTGGAAGCGGTCGGGGACGTGCTCCTCGGCCGGGGTGTAGCCCCGGCCCTTCTCGGTGATGACGTGGACGATGACCGGTTCCGCGTACTCACGGGCGCGGGTGAGGGCGAACTCGATGGCCGTGATGTCATGGCCATCGACCGGTCCGGTGTACTTGATCCCCAGGTCCTCGAAGAAGGCCGAGGGGACAAGGACGTCCTTGAGCCCTCGTTTGAGGCCGTGGAGGGCGTCGAAGGCGGCCCGGCCGGGGGCGCCCTGCGACAGGAGCGTCCGCTTGACCCCGGACAGGACCCGCTCATAGCCGGGATTGGTGCGCAGGGCGTCGAGGTGGTGGGCCAGTCCCCCGATGGTGGGAGCGTAGGAACGGCCGTTGTCGTTGACGACGATGACCAGGTGACGATCAGAGGAGTCGGCGATATTGTCCAAGGCCTCCCAGGCCATCCCCCGGTCATGGCCCCGTCCCCGATGACGGCGACGACGTGGCGCTCGTCGTAGCCCTGCAGGTGGTTGGCCCGGGCAATGCCGTCGGCCCATGACAGAGAGGTGGAGGCGTGGGAGTTCTCCACGACGTCGTGGACGGACTCAGCCCGCGAGGGGTAGCCGGACAGAGCCGCCGCGCTCGCGCAGATGAGTGAAGTCCTGACGGCCGGTGAGCAGCTTGTGGACGTAGGCCTGGTGACCGGTGTCGAACACGATGGTGTCCCGCGGTGAGCGGAAGGTCCGGTGCAGGGCGATCGTCAGCTCGACGACACCGAGGTTGGGGCCGAGGTGGCCACCGGTGCGCGCCACTGAGGCGACGAGATGCTGGCGGATCTCAGAGGCGAGCGTCACCAGCTGCTCACTGGTGAGCCGGTCGAGGTCGGCGGGCTTGCGCACGCAGGGCAGGAGCGCCCTACCGGTCTGCCCGGCGGGCCGCCCAGGACGCTCAGCAGCTGCTGGCACGGTGCGCCTCCTTGTCGAAGGTGATGACGAGTCAGTTGTTGTCGTTCATGCGATGGTGCGTCGCTCATGAGCGAGCCGGCGGGTCGCCGAAGCGGCACTCGGGACAGGGTAGCCGTTGCCACGGCGGCGGTGTCTCCTGCAGAGGCTGCTTCTCCGGGCTCCGTGACCGTATGGCCACCCGGGACGATGCCCTGAGCGATCCAAGGGTGCTCAGCATAGAGCCGTCCCGGCCGCTGTGCGGTCGCGTGTCACGCGGGTCACGGCTGAGCACGTAATGTATGCCTTGGGCGTCGAACCGTCCGCGCCCACCGGTCCGCGACGTTGTTCCTGATCGCCCGACCGCCCCTCAGGACTGCCCTCCAGGAGGAACCATGAGCACCACAGCCCCTTTTCGGTACCTGGCCCTCGCCCATCACTCCAGGCACCATCACGACCCGGACGGTCCTGCTCTCCCAGGTCCGTGTGGACGGCGGAGACACCTACTGGGTGGAGCAGCGCGCCTCGCAGGCGGGCCGCAACGTGCTGCTTCGCCGTGACGGCGACAGCCAGATCGGTGAGTGCTTCCGCTGACGCCTGCCGACGAGCTGGTTGATGTGCGCACCCGGGTGCACGAGTACGGAGGACGGGCCTACGCCGTTGACGGCGGGATCATCGTGGTCTCGCACGCTGGGGACGGGCGCCTGTACCGCTACGACGTGGCGCACCGCATGCGCGGCCTGGTCCCCTTGACGATCTACGGAGACGTACGTCACGGCGACCTGGAGATCGATACGGGCCGGGGACTCGTCTACGCCGTCCGTGAGGACCACCGGGGCCACGGCGAGGCCGTGAACACCCTGGTCGCGATTCCCCTGGACGGCTCGGCCGCCCGCGACGACTCCCGCGTGCGCACGCTGGTGTCGGGAACGGACTTCGTGGTCTCTCCGACGCTGTCCCCCGACGGCGAGCACCTGGCGTGGATCACCTGGAACCACCCGGGGATGCCGTGGGACAACGCCTGCCTACATGTGGGAGACCTCGGCCCGGACGGGACACTCGGCGAGCAGACGCTGGTGGACGGAGGTCACGGGCACTCGGTCTCCGAGCCCCGTTGGACCGAGGAGTGCGAGCTGGTTCACGGATCCAACGCCTCGGGCTTCTGGAACCTCTATCGCACCGAGGGCTTCCCGGTACGCGGCACCAACCGCACCGGCTGGTCGGAGAAGCTGCGCACCCGGCCGCTGCACCCGGCCGAGGTCACCTTCACCACCCCGGCCTGGCAGCTGGGGCCGCACTCCTTCGACGTGCTCGACTCCGAGCACATCATCACCTCTGGGCCCGCGACGCGGTCTCGCACCTGGGGACCATCAGGCTCGCCAACGGGGAGCTCGAGAGTGGAACGTGGGGTGGCAGCCGATCGGCAACGTCGCCTCCAACGCGGGCCGCGTCGTCATGCTGGCATCCAACGAGATGTCGATGCCCAGCATCGTGGAGGTCAAGAACGGCAGTGTGCAGGTGCTGCGTGGCTCAGGCGAGTTCGTCCCTGAGGACACCGGGGTCTCCTTCCCCGAGCCGATCTCCTGGCCCACCAGCGACGGCGCAACCGCCCATGGCTTTTTACTACCCACCGACGTCGGCCTCTCACGCAGGTACCGACGGCGAGCTGCCTCCGTTGATCGTCAACGTCCACGGAGGTCCGACGGCCACGGCCGTACCCGGCTACGACCTGCGCATTCAGTACTGGACCAGCCGGGGCTTCGGCTACCTGGACGTCAACTACCGCGGCTCCATGGGCTACGGGACGGGCTACCGCAAGGCTCTGGAGGGCAAGTGGGGCGTGTACGACGTCGACGACTGCGTCAACGGGGCCCAGCACCTGGTCGACGCCGGGCTCGTGGACCCACGCCGCATCGCGATCCGCGGCGGTTCGGCCGGAGGCTTCACGGTGCTGTCGGCCATCACCCGCTCCGCCGTGTTCACGGCGGCCAGCTCCTGCTTCGGGGTGACCGATCTCAAGAGACTGGTGCGCACCACCCACAAGTTCGAGTCGCACTACATCGGCCAGCTCATAGGCACCCAGGACATCGACGACCCGGTTCTGGACGAGCGCAGCCCCATCAACCACATCGAGGACATCAGCGTCCCGCTGCTGCTCATCCAGGGCTCGGAGGACCCGATCGTGCCGGCCGAACAGGCCACAGCCATGTATGAGGCCCTCAAGGGAGGCCGGCGCGCCGGTGGCCTGGAGGTCTTCAGGGGTGAGGGCCACGGCTTCCGTCTGGCGGCGAACATCCGACGGCGTTACGAGGCCGAGCTGAGCTTCTACCGGCAGGTGTGGAAGATCGGCGGAGCCTGCTCCGAGCCCGACGGCCAGAGCGAGGAGGAGACCTTCACGGTCAAGGTGGAGAACCTGCACTGATGGATCATGCCTGGAAGAGGCTGTCTCAGCCCCTGTCGCGGCGCGCAGGCAGCCTCTTCCGTCATCATCGCTTCGGCCTCTACATCCTGGCGGTGCTGGTGGGGGCTCGCCTCCGGGCCTGGGCGCGGTGCTGTTCCGGCTGGGGATCGATGCCTGGTCCCAGCTGCTCAACGGAGCCGACGACTACACCGTGTCGATGGGCCCCTCGGTCGGGCTCCTGGCGCCTTTGGGATCCTGGTTCGTCCTGGTCGCTCCGGTGCTCTCCGGACTCCTCACGGGACCGTTGATGTCCCGACTGGGCCGTACGCCCACTGGCCACGGGGTGGCCGGCGTCATCTGGTCGACGCGCTACGGCGACGGCACCATGGCACCGCTGCCGGCTCTGGCCACGACGACGTCGGCCGCGCTGACGATCGGAGGCGGAGGCTCAGTCGGCCCGGAGGGGCCGATCGCCGAGCTGGGCGCGTCGACGGCGAGCGTCATCGGACGGGGGCTGCGACTGCCCAGGCTCTCGATCCGCCACCTGGCAGCCGCCGGAACGGCCGCTGGGATCGCCGCCGCCTTCAATGCTCCGCTGGCGGGGGCCTTCTTCGCCCTGGAGGTCGTCCTCATGGGCTTCAGCGCCGACGCCTTCATCGTCATCGTCCTGGCCTGCGTGTCCTCGACTGTCCTGTCCCATCACCTCCTGGGGAACGACGCTGTCGCTGTCGCTTCCCTACCTGGACCTGTCCGGCGACGCCCAGCTGGGCTGGGTCGCGCTGCTGGGCGTCGTGGGCGGGGGCGTCGGCATCGGCTTCATGCGCCTTCGCTTCATCATGCTCGACGCCCTGACCCGTGCCTGGCAGAGGCTGGGCGTTCCGATCTGGGCGCGTCCGGGCACTGGTGGGCTCGCGGTCGGTGCGAGTTCTCCTGATTCTTCCCGAGATGTACGGGGAGTCGTCGGCCACCCTCAACCGGGCGCTGGCCGGGCGCTACGCCCTGACGCTGCTGCTGGTGCTGTGCGTGGCCAAGATGATAACGACCTCCTTGACCCTGGGGATGGGGTTCGTCGGCGGGGTGTTCGCCCCGTCCCTGTTCATCGGCGGGACGCTCGGTGCGGCCTTCGGCACCCTCGTAGCTCCCAGCTACGCGCCGGCCGCCAGGGGTCTTCGGGGTGATCGGAATGGGAGCGGTGTTCGCCGGTGCGGCCCGCGCCCCGATGACGGCGGTCCTGCTCATCATCGAGATGACCGGGCAGCACGCGCTGCTGCTCCCCTCATGCTGGCCACGGTGCTGGCCACCTTCATCAGCCGCTTCCTCTCACGCGGCACATTGTTCACCGAGGAGCTGCGTCGTCGCGGAGAGGATGTCGAGGACCCGATGACCACGACGCTCCTGGGACGAACCCACGCCTCCCGGCTCATGGCGGACCCGCCTGCCGTGCTCGAGGACACGGCGCAGCTCAACGAGGCCGCGTCCCTGATGAGCCGACGTGGCGTCTCGGCCCTGCCCGTGGTCACAACCGGAGAGGACGGCGCCCGTGAGCTGCTCGGCTGCGTGACGGCCGCACAGCTCGCCGAAGCGCTCCTGAGCGATGACTCCGACGACGCCTCACCCCGGCCGGCGACGGTGGCGGAGCTGTCGCTGGTCTGCGACCGTCTGCCCTGTGAGGCCGAGGCGACCGATGTGCTCGAGGCCCTGACCAGCACCCGCCTGGAGGGGCTTCCGGTGGTCGCCCGCGCAGCCGGCTCCGGTGCCGAGGGGCTGGTGGGCTGGGTGTCCCAGCGGATCGTCGTCGAACGGATCTACGAGGTCCAGGCGCAGGCCCGCGCGGCCTCCGTCACCCTATACCTCTTGGGGCTCACGTCTGCAGGACAAGTGGCACTCCCGCCCCGTTCCGCCACGCAGAACCAGCAGGATCAGCTCACGCAGCTCGCGCCGTTCCCGACGTCGATGAGAGTCCGTCGAGACTTGACGCGTTCGGGATCTGTTCACAGTGCGGCGTACCGCCTCAACGGTGCCGACCACTGCGAGGAGTCTTGAGGGTCCGGTTCTCCTGGACCGCCCGGGCCTTCTCAGTGATGCTCTCGGTGAGGGTGTCCGACAGCTCGGTGATGCGCTCGGCGTTGGCCACGATGCGCCGAGGGTCAGACATCCACATCCACGCAGCGGCGACCACCGGGAGGATCGCAGGCAGGTACCACCGGGACCGACCCCAGTGGGCCCACACCGAGGCGCTGAGGTCGGCGGGCGAGGGAGTGGGGAAGGTGAGGACGCCGATGAGCACCGCCATGGTGGCCAGTGCCCCCAGGCACATCCAGCCGATGTTGCGCATCCGGCGCCCGTTGTGGGCCACGCAGACGGCCAGCAGGATGTACAGGCCACCCCCCAGGACGTTGAGGGACCACACCGCCGGATCCTCGTCGGGGCTTCTCAGCAGCGTCGTCAGGGAGGGGATGAGAACGCTGGCCCCGAAGACGGCGAAGACGCCGACCAGGATCCGCCCCCACCCGTATGCGGGACGGCGGGTGTCCTGAACCGGACGTACCGTTGAGCGCTCGTCCATGAGGGATGACCTTTCCACGTGATGACCTGCGGCACGCGCAGCTCGACTCAACCTCCAACCAATGCCAGAACGTTACTATTCACAACGTGAGCACCATTAAGTTGACCAAATCCCTGAACGCACGCGCCTCGGCGGACGACGACCGCAAGGATACCGACCTCAGCAGTCAGGCCGAGGTCGACACGGTCGAGGAGACTGAGAGCTCCGAGGCCCCCCAAGCCAGGGACGGGGCCGGCTCAGCAGGCACCAGGCAGGGATCTGAAGCGGGACTCCGACAGCGACGAGGAGGACACCGAGACCAGGAGGAGGACACCGACGGCGCCACCGGCACGGGCAGCGGCTCCGGGGAGTCAGCCGGAGTCGAGCCTGATGCTGCCTCCAGCGCCGAGGCCGACACCGACGTGCTCGTCCTGGCCGCGGCACCGGGCAGGGAGGGGGCCGAGGCGCCCGAGATCCTCCTGGAGGGCCTCGAGCCGCCCTCGAGCACCGCTTTGAAGGGCCTGGACATCGATGCTCTCGTGGCCCTGCTGCCGGCTCTGGGCTTCTCGGGAGCCCAGGACTCCGTGAGTGCGCCTGCCCTCCTCCTCAGTGACCGCCCAGGGCTACCAGGGACCCTCGACGATCCTCGTGGTCGGCGTCGGAACAGGATGGGCCGACACCGATCCGCTCGCCGTCACCACTGACGACGAGGCCGCACTGGGCTACGACCAGACCGGCCTCCCTGCGCCGGGCCGCCGGATGCGCCACCCGAGCACTGGCCGGGACCGATTCCGCCGTCCTGGCACTGCCCACGCTCTCCGAGGAGCAGGTCGCCGCTGTCGCGCACGGAGCCGCCCTGGGCGCCTACTCCTGGAGCGCGACGAAGAACGAGGACCGCCCCGGACAGGAGACGATCTCGAAGACGACCTCACCCGCTCAAGAGCATCTCCATCGTCTCCCCTGGCCGACACCCCCGAGGGCCAGGAGGCGCTGGCAGGAGGCCCTGGTGCTGGCCCAGGCCACGGCGCTGACCCGGGATCTGGTCAACGAGCCGCCGAACCGGCTGACTCCGGAGGTCTTCGCCGAGAGGGCTCGCGCAGCCGGGCAGGAGGCCGGCATCCGCGTTGAGATCTGGGACGCCCCGGCACTGGTCGAGCAGGGCTTCGGAGGGCATCCTCGGCGTGGCTCAGGGCTCCGTGCACCCGCGCGCCTGGTCCGCCTGGGTGGTCGCCGGTGCGTGCCGCCGAGGGGCGCCGGCGGACAGAAGAGCTCGCAGGCCGAGGGCGATGGGGCGGCGGCCACCCCAAAGCACGTCGCTCTCATCGGCAAGGGCATTACCTTCGACTCCGGTGGCTGTCCCTCAAGCCGGCTTCCTCCATGCCGGAGATGAAGTCCGACATGGCGGGAGCCGCCACCGTGCTGGGCGCCATCGTCACGGCTGCGCGCCTGGCGCTGCCGATCCGCGTCACCGCGTGGCTGGCGCTGGCCGAGAACATGCCGGGGGCCGACGCTCAGCGCCCCAGCGACGTCATCACGATGTTCGACGGCACCACCGTGGAGGTGACCAACACCGACGCCGAGGGGCGCCTGGTCATGGCCGATGCCCTCGCCCGGGCCGTCAGGGAGGAGCCCGATGCCGTCCTGGACGTGGCCACCCTGACCGGGGCGCAGATCGTGGCACTGGGCGACCACGTGGCCGCCGTCATGGGGACGCCGGACCTTCGCGAGGAGGTCGTCGCCGCGGCGCAGCGGGCCGGAGAGTCCTTCTGGCCGATGCCACTGCCCGCGCATCTGCGCGCCACCCTGGACTCGCCCTTCGCCGACCTGCGCAACACCAAGGTCGGCTCGCGCGCCGGCGGGATGCTCTCGGCCGGGCTGTTCCTGCGCGAGTTCGTCGGGCGCCGACCGTGGGCGCACCTCGACATCGCAGGCCCCGCCTACAACGACTCCTCGCCCTGAGGGGCTGACTCCGACCGGCGGGACGGGCATGGGGGTCTCCACCCTGGTGGAGCTGCTCCGTTCGCTGTCCGCCGAGGTCAGCATCCTCTCCTGAGTCGTCGTCCCGCCGGCAACGAGTCGACGGCGCCTGTGCCGGGGTCTGCGTGAGCGGTCCCCGGCACGGCTCGTGACCAGCTCCGCCCGTGGGCGGTGATGCGTATCACCCCGTTTTCGGGACTCTGGTCCCTAAACAGCAACCCCCGTGGCTCCTGCACTCCCTCTTCAGGTGGAACAATGGCCCCGTGCCGAGCCGCCCCGCGTGGTCGACGTGACCAACCAACAAGGAGTGAGTTCGTGACAGAGACCGTCTACGACGTGGTCATTCTGGGCGCGGGATCAGGGGGCTACGCCGCCGCCCTGCGCGGCGCCCAACTGGGCCTCAAGGTCGCCCTCATCGAGGCGGACAAGCTGGGGGGTACCTGCCTGCATCGCGGCTGCGTACCCACCAAGGCCCTGCTGCACGCCGCCGAGACCGCCGATGCCGTGCGCGAGGCCGCCGCGGTGGGCATCAAGGCCGCCTTCGAGGGCGTGGACATGCCTGGCGTCCAGAAGTACAAGAACAGCATCGTCTCGCGGATGCACAAGGGCCTTGAGGGCCTGGTGTCCTCGCGGGGCATCGACCTGATCCAGGGGTGGGGACGCCTGGTGGCAGCCGACGCCGTCGAGGTTGACGGCCGTCGCATCACCGGCCGCAACGTGGTCCTCGCCTCCGGCTCCTACTCGAAGACCATCGGACAGGAGATCTCCGGAGGTGTCATCACCTCCGAGGAGGCACTGGAGATGGACCACGTCCCCGCCTCGGCAGTGATCCTGGGCGGCGGCGTCATCGGGGTCGAGTTCGCCTCGGCCTGGGCGTCCATGGGCAGCCAGGTCACCATCATCGAGGGGCTGCCCCACCTGGTGCCCAACGAGGACGAGGCGATCTCCAAAGCAGCTCGAGCGCGCCTTCCGCAAGCGCAAGATCGCCTTCCGCACCAACACGATGTTCGAGTCGGTGGAGCGCCACGACGACGGGGTGACGGTGCGCACTACAGGACGGCAAGACCCACGAGGCCGAGGTCCTCCTCATCGCCGTGGGTCGCGGACCGGCGACCGCCAACCTCGGCTACGAGGGAGGTCGGGTCGCCATGGACCGCGGCTTCGTCCTGGCCGACGAGTACGGCCGCACCAACGTCCCCGGCGTGTGGGCCGTGGGAGACATCGTTCCCGGCGTCCAGCTCGCCCACCGCGGCTTCGCCCAGGGCATCGTCGTGGCGGAGAAGATCGCGGGCCTGGACCCCACCCCGGTCGACGACGTCCTGGTTCCCAAGGTGACCTTCTGCGAGCCCGAGATCGCCTCGGTGGGGCTGTCGGAGGCCAAGGCCGCCGAGATCCACGGCAAGGACAACATCACCACCGCCGAGTTCAACGTGGCCGGCAACGCCAAGAGCCAGATTCTGGGGACCCAGGGCTTCGTCAAGCTCGTCTCCCTCAAGGACGGCCCCATCCTGGGCTTCCATGCCATCGGCGCCCGTATGGGCGAGCAGGTGGGTGAGGGCCAGCTCATGGTGTCCTGGGAGGCCGACGCCGACGACGTCGCCGCTCTGGTCCACGCCCACCCCACCCAGAACGAGACCCTCGGCGAGGGCCGCCATGGCCCTCGCCGGCAAGCCACTGCACAACCACGGCTGATCCAGCTAGACAAGAGTAAGGAAGACAGCAATGTCAGAGTCCGTGAAGATGCCCGCTCTGGGTGAGTCCGTCACCGAGGGGACGGTCTCCTCCTGGCTCAAGGCCGTGGGAGACACCGTCGAGGCCGACGAGCCCCTGCTGGAGGTCGCCACCGACAAGGTGGACACCGAGGTCCCCTCCCCCGCATCCGGCGTCCTGCTGGAGATCCGCGTCCCCGAGGACGAGACCGTCGAGTCGGCACCGTCCTGGCCATCATCGGCGACCCTCCGAGGCGGGTTCCGCCCCAGCACCCGGCAGCCCCGCTCCCGAGGCCGCTCCCGAGCCCCGGCTCCCGCACCGGCCCCGACTCCGGCCGCCGAGGCGCCAGCACCAGCCGCCCCGCAGGCCGGTGGCTCGGCCGAGGGCACTGAGGTAACGATGCCGGCTCTGGGTGAGTCCGTCACCGAGGGGACGGTCTCCTCCTGGCTCAAGGCCGTGGGAGACACCGTCGAGGCCGACGAGCCCCTGCTGGAGGTCGCCACCGACAAGGTGGACACCGAGGTCCCCTCCCCGCATCCGGCGTCCTGCTGGAGATCCGCGTCCCCGAGGGACGAGACCGTCGAGGTCGGCACCGTCCTGGCCATCATCGGCGACCCCTCCGAGGCGGGTTCCGCCCCAGCACCCCGCAGCCCCGGGCGCTCCCGAGCCCCCGGCTCCCCGCACCGGCCCCGACTCCGGCCGCCGAGGCGCCAGCACCCGCCGCCCCGCGCACCGGTGAGCTCTGGCGCCACGGGCTCCTACGTCACGCCGATCGTTCGCAAGCTCGCCAAGGACAAGGGTGTGGACCTGTCCACCGTCACCGGCACGGGCGTGGGCGGCCGCATCCGCAAGCAGGACGTGGAGGCCGCCGCCAAGAGCCGCCGAGGAGGCCCGCGCTGCCGCGTCCGCTCCTGCTCCGGCCGCTGAGGCGCCTGCACCCGCCGCCGCGGCCAAGCCGGCCTCGACCAAGCCCGAGGTGGACACGACCCTGCGCGGCCGCACGGAGAAGATGAGCCGACTGCGTCAGGTCATCGCCGATCGTATGATCGACTCCCTGCAGACCTCCGCCCAGCTGACCACCGTTGTCGAGGTGGACGTGACTCGCGTGGCCGCGCTGCGGGCTCGCGCGAAGAACGACTTCCTGGCCAAGAACGGCACCAAGCTGACCTTCCTGCCCTTCTTCGTCCAGGCGGCCACGGAGGCCCTCAAAGCCCACCCGAGATCAACGCCTCAATCGAGGGCAAGAACGTCACCCTACCACGATGTCGAGCATGTCGGGCATCGCGGTGGTACACGCCGCGCGGCCTGCTCGTGCCGGTTGTCAAGAACGCCGGGGACCTCAACATCCCCGGGCTGGCCAAGCGCATCAACGACCTGGCCGCCCGCACCCGGGACAACAAGGTCAACCCCGATGAGCTCAGCGGCTCGACCTTCACGATCACCAACACCGGCAGCGGCGGTGCCCTGTTCGACACCCCGATCATCAACCAGCCGGAGGTGGCGATCCTGGGCCTGGGTGCCATTCAGCGCCAGCCCCGCGTCATCAAGGACGCCGACGGCGGCGAGGTCATCGCCATCCGCTCGGTGTGCTACCTGGCCCTGTCCTACGACCACCGACTGGTGGACGGCGCGGACGCGGCCCGCTACCTCATGACGGTCAAGAAGCGCCTCGAGGAGGGCGACTTCGGCGGCGAGCTGGGGCTGTGAGCCTGCGCTCGGCCCGCTAGGGCCGTCAACGGGGCCCCGCACCATCACGGTGCGGGGCCCCGTCGTCGTCACCGAGGCTATCAGGGTCACACGATCGGGCAGGCGCAACCGCCCCGGTCCACTCCCGACCTCCCCGCTCGGACTCAGGAGCCCTCGTCCGCTGCCGGCCCGACGCCGGCGAAGGGGATCTCAACCAGGCCGACGACGCGGCGAGCGAAGTCGATGCGCTCCTCCATCGAGCCGAGCTCGCCCGCCAACGGGCCGTCGAGCAGCAGTGAGGCCAGGCCGTGCACGCCGGACCAGATCAGGACCTCCGCCTCGAGATGAGCGTCGTCACCCATCACGGCCCTGGCCAGACGAGCCAGCTCATGGCGCGCACGCTCACCGGCCTGCGCGACCTCCGGGAAGCTCTCGGGATCACAGGCGTCGGGCCGGAACATCACCCGGAACACCCCGGGGTGACGTAGCGCGAACTCGACGTAGGCGCTTCCCGAGGCCGTCAGGATCGCGCGCAGATCCGTGCTCCCAAGCCGCTCGCGCGCCGAGGCGAGCATGTCCGTGAGCTCATCGAAGCCCTCGTGCACCAACGCCGCCAGGATGGCCTCGCGGTTGGCGAAGTAGTGGTACGGCGCCTGGTGCGTACAGCCGGCGCGACGCGCGACCTCCCGCATGCTCAGTGCGCTGGGACCGGATTCGTCGAGGAGCCGCCTACTGGTTCGCAATAGCTCGGAGCGCAGGTCGCGGCCACCGCGGCGCCCTGAGGAGCCTGTCGATTCAGATGCCATGGGAAGAGTCTAGAACCAGCCAACTAGACAGTGTCCAGTTGGCTGCTATGCTGACTTGACACTGTCTAGTCACGTAAGGGGTAAACCATGTCCTACGACGTCATCGTGATCGGTTCGGGAATCGGAGGCCTGACGACTGCTGGTCTGCTGGCACGCGCAGCCGGCAAGCGAGTTCTTGTCCTGGAGCGGCACACGGAACCGGGCGGCCTGACTCACACCTTCCGGCGCGATGGCGCCTCCTGCGATGTGGGCGTGCACTACATCGGACAAGTCGCGCCCGGAAGCCAGGGCCGCGCCTACTTCGACTATCTCTCCGGCGGCGAGCTGGAGTGGAACCGCATGCCGGACGCCTACGACAGGTTCGTCTACCCCGGGCTCGATCTGAGCGTCAGCAGCGACCCGGATCGCTACGAGCACGACCTGGTTACCGCCTTCCCTCAGGAGGCGAAAGCCATTCACCGTTACTTCAAGGATGTTCGCCGCACGACGGCGTGGGTGACCATGGGCTTCGCCCAGGGGATGGTTCCCCGTCCGATAGCACCACTTCTGAGAGCCGCCCAACGCCTGGGCGGACGGACGGCCACCAGTACGACGAAGGAGTACCTGGACGCCCACGTCCGTTCCCCGAGCTCAAGGCCGTCCTGGCCAGCCAGTGGGGGGACTACGGACTGCCGCCGTCACGCTCGGCCTTCGCCGCGCACGCGCTGATCGTCTCCCACTACCTCGAGGGCGGATGGTTTCCCCGCGGCGGCAGCGCTCGGATCGCCCGCACCTTCGAGAAGGGGCATCGAGCGGGCCGGAGGCGCCGTCCGCGTCGCTCAGGAGGCGACGGAGATCCTTACCGAGAACGGGGCGGCCGTCGGGGTCCGAGTCATGGACCACCGCGGAGCGCAGGTACGAGAACGCATATACCACGCCCCTGTCATCGTCTCCGCCATTGGCGCCTCCAACACCTTCAACCGCCTCCTGCCTACATTCGGGGAGATCGGCCGGCTCACCGGGCCCGCACGCCGCACGCTGGGTCATCTGGGCACTGGCACATCAGCGGTCACCGTGTTCCTGCGCCTGCGTGACGACCCACGCGGTATTGGCATCGATGGCGGTAACGTCTGGGTCAACCGGGACCTCGATCACGAGCACGCACAGCGGTACAGCGATGCGCTGCTCGAGGGCGTCCTCACGACGTCTACGTCTCCTTCCCTCCCTGAAGTCCGGCGAGTCCCCTCACACCGCCGAGCTCATCTCCTTCTGCGACGCGAAGGCCTTCCAGCAGTGGGCCGAGCACCCCAGAGGACGCCGAGGCCCCGAGTACTCCGCCCTGAAGGAGCGCATCGCCCACGGCCTGCTGGAGCTGGCTGAGAGCGCGGTTCCCGGGCTGACCGACCTCGTGGACTACGTGGAGACCTCCACGCCTCTGACCTACGAGCACTACACCGCTCACCCTGCTGGAGCCTTCTACGGGCTTCCGGCCACTCCGCTGAGGTACCGGTCCAGGCCCCTGGGGCCGCGCACAGCAGTTTCCGGCCTGTTCCTCTCCGGCCAAGACGCCGGGCAGCATCGGCATCATGGGAGCCATGATGGGCGGGGTGGCGGCCGCGTGCCAGGTCCTTGGGCCCCGCGGGTACCCCACCATCACCTCCGCCCTGCGCTCGGCTCCCGCAGCTTCCGACTCTCGCGCAGTACACGCACTGCCTGAGGGAAAGTACCGTACCGTCCTGGTCTCCAAGCGCCGTGTGACTCCCAGCGTGTGGGAGGCGGTGCTGCAGCTGGACGGCAGGATCGGCCCGTGGGCACCGGGACAGTTCGCGCGTCTGCACGTGGGTGACAACGCATGGCGCGACTACTCGATCGCAGGCCTGGAGGACAGTCGTCTTCGACTACTCATCTCCACGCGGACAGGTGGCCGAGGATCACAGTTCATCGAGAACGCGGACGAGGGCACACGCACTGAGGTGGAGCTGCCCCTGGGCGGATTCGGGCTCACCGACTCGGGCAGACGCCGCCTGTTCATCGCCACCGGCACGGGGATCGCCCCCATGCTGGCCATGTTCGCTCAGGCTCCCGGCCTGGAGCACGACACACTGCTCTTCGGGTGCCGTCACCAGGAGGAGGACCTGACCACCAAAATCAGCTCACCCATGCCAGGGACCGTCGTGCGCTGCCTGAGCCGCGAGAAGGCGCCGGGAGCGTTCCACGGACGAGTCACCCAGGCCGTCACCGACCTCGCCCACGACCTTCGCCTCGACCCCGGCAGCACGGACGTCTACCTGTGCGGCTCGGCAGCGATGGTGACGGACACACGGCACGTGCTCGAGCGCGAGGGCTACACGTCAATCCTGACCGAGCCGTACTGAGCGCCGTGCGGTCCATGCCCACCCCGAGTCCACCCCGATCACTGGCCGCGCGTCACGGGCGGGCGGGCCTGCGGGTCACTTCACGGCTCGAATGTCGGCAACGCGCCACGGCTCCGGGACGACAACGAGCATGACCTGCCGGGGCTGGAGGGCCGGAACCGTCCGCGTTCCCTCAGGTCCCGAACGCGTTGAGGCACTTTGAGACAGCGTCACCTGCAGCGCTCTCGCACTGGGCCACTGTGCTGCCGCGTCGTCAGGCAGCGTCACCTCAGCGACCTGGCTGACGGAGGTGTGCAGTTCCCCGACGCCTTCACCGGAGTCGAGCAGCTCGGTGAGAACCCGGGTGTCGGCCTCGGCCGCGGGCGACCCCGGTACCGTCGTGGCCGCCAGGGCTGTCGCATCGCCGGCCATGAGGGCCCGGTCTCGAGCCGCGGACAGTCCGACGACGACACTCGCCATGTCCGAGCCACCGCTCCCGCCAGGACCCGGTGTCGACGCCGTTGCGGCCGGACTTCCAGCAGCGACGGGAGATGGGCTTCCTGCGGGGAGGGTGGAGGCCACCGGTCGCGCCGGGCTCGATGGGCTCGTGGCCGCACCGAGCGCCCATGCGGGCCTGTACGACACCAGTGCTTTGGCCGGCCCCCAGGCAGCCAGGCAGACGGCCGCCAGCAGTGCCGCCGCAAGCCCCCAGGCGCGGGAACGTCTGCGCCCCGATCCTCCTCTTCTCCCCCACCGTATGGCCGCAGGCCCTCGCCCGGTGCTGCCGGCGCCGCCACGGTCTTTTCGGGGCTTGCGCTTCGTCATCGGCCGGGCGCCCGCCCTGGCCTGAGGTCTGAGCCTGGAGCCGACCGTGCGAGTCGGGGTGCGGGCCGCTGCTCGCAGAGAGCCTGCAGCGAGGCGGGCGCCGTCGGGCAGCTCGATGGGTGAGGCGTTCCCCAGCTGAGGCGCTCGGGCGGTCAGGTCCCGGGCCGTGGGACGGTCGGCGGGGTCCTCGGCCAGAGCGTCGGTCAGGAGCCCCGCCAGACGCCGGTGGGCGGCGCCTCCCTGCCCCGAGCACTCGGTCAGCAGACGAGCAAGGGCGTAGACGTCGCAGGCCGCGGACGCCGGAGCACCGGCAAGGCGTTCCGGCGCGGCATACTCCTGCGTGCCCGTCTCCATGACGGAACCCAGCAGGTCGACGAGAACCGGTTGCCCTTCCGTGGTCACCAGGACGTTGCCGGTCGATACGTCACCGTGGGCCGCACCGTGCTCATGCAGGTAGGCCAGTGCCGAGCCCAGAACGTCCAGGAGCGTGGCCAGGTAGGAGGCACTCAACCTTCCCCGTGCCCCCAGGACCACGTCGAGTCCCGCTCCTTCGACGAGGTCCATGATGACGCCCGCACGGTGCTCGGGCAGCGACACCACTTCCCGGACGGTCACCAGACCAGGGTGACGCAGCACGCGCAGATCGGCCAAGCGCCGCAGGACGGAGGCTCCAGCGCGCCCCTGGGGCAGGTCGACGACCCGGATCACCACATGGTGCCCCTGCGCATCCAGTCCACGACGAGGAGCACTGGGAGCGGTGGAGCGCCCCATGACCTCGCCAATGGTGTAGCCCTGCTGCGAGAGGGCGCCGAGTGCCGAGTCGGGAATGCTCGGCTCGGCGTCGGATGTCGGAAGCGAGGGAGGGCGAACGGCGCCGGAGCGGCGAGGCCGACGTCGAGGCACGGGACGGCGCCGGGGCCGCGCACGGTTGGAGGTGCCGTCTTGAGGGCGGTCGGCAGGGTGGGGGGCACGTCGTCGGGCTCATGCATTCCATGGTCATCATGGCGCTGTGGGATGACCAGCCCATTCGACCGGCCTGTGGATAACTCGGGCTCCGGTTCCGGTTGTGGTCGCGTAGACTGCGCCCGTGCTGCGTGAGGACATGGAGCTCGGTTCCCGGCTCATCCCCTTCCATGAGGGGCTGGCAGCGGCAGCGGGATCTCCATGCCGAGGTCGTGGAGGGACGGCGTCCTCCACGCTTCTGCTCGTGGAGCACGAGCCGGTCTACACCGTCGGCAGGCGGGCCCACTCCTGGGAGCGGCCCAGCACTGACGTCGTCGAGCCGGGGCACGTACCGGTGGTCGACGTGGACCGCGGGGGCAAGACCACCTGGCACGGGCCGGGCCAGCTGACCGTCTACCCGATCCTGCGCCTGACCCAGCCGATTGACGTCATCCATTATGTGCGGGCGCTGGAAGCCGCCGTGATCGAGCTGTGCGGCCTCTATGGTCTGGAGACGATCCGCGTCGAGGGGCGCTCCGGGGTCTGGCTGCCCGCCGAGCCTGAGACGGTGGAAAGGGTCGGTCGGCTCCCGCGCCCCGAGCGCAAGATCTGCGCCCTGGGGGTGAGGGTCGCCCGCGGCGTGACCATGCACGGGATCGGTCTGAATGTCGACCCCGATCTGGAGGCCTTCTCCCTGGAACGCATCATTCCCTGTGGAATCGACGACGCCGGCGTGACCTCACTGGGAGCGGAGACCGGCCGGCACCTGTCGACCGGCGCTCCCCGCGAACGCTCTGGTCTCAGCCCTGGAGAACCAACTGACCCCCTTGGTGGCGGACACCACGTGACAACGGACGTCACCCCTAGGTCGGAGGTCCTATAAGCCTCAGGAGAGTACTAGACTCCTGTGGAACCGTCGTCGGCGAGGAGAGGTAGACGTGAGCACCACCGTGGCCCCTGAGGGACGCAAGCTCCTGCGGGTCGAGGCGCACAACGCCCAGACACCCATTGAGTCCAAGCCCGACTGGCTGCGCACCCGCGCCGTCGTCTCAGACACCTACCAGGAGGTCCGCGGCCTGGTGAGGGAGAAGAGCCTGCACACGGTGTGCGCCGAGGCGAACTGCCCCAACATCTACGAGTGCTGGAACGACCGTGAGGCCACCTTCCTGGTGGGCGGCGAGATGTGCACCCGGCGCTGCGACTTCTGCGACATCGCCACCGGCCGCCCCACCGAGTACGACGTCGATGAGCCCAGGCGCGTGGCGGTCTCGATCAAGGAGATGGAGCTGCGCTACGCCACCGTCACCGGGGTGGCCCGTGACGACCGCCCCGACGGCGGCGCCTGGCTCTACGCCGAGACCGCCCGCCAGGTGCACGAGCTCTCGCCGGGCACCGGGGTCGAGCTGCTCATCCCCGATTTCCGAGGCAACCCGGAGGCCCTGGAGGACGTCTTCTCCTCGCGCCCCGAGGTTCTCGGCCACAACCTGGAGACGGTCCCACGCATCTTCAAGCGGATCCGACCGGCCTTCTCCTACCAGGGCAGCCTCGACGTCATCACGGCCGCTGCGGAGGCGGGGCTGGTCACCAAGTCCAACCTCATCCTGGGCATGGGCGAGACCCGCGACGAGATCGAGGCGGCCATGGCCGCCCTGGTGGAGGCGCGCTGCGACATCCTCACCATCACGCAGTACCTGCGCCCCTCCAAGCTGCACCACCCCGTTGACCGCTGGGTCAAGCCCCAGGAGTTCGTCGACCTGAGTCGTCTGGCCGAGGAGATCGGATTCGCCGCCGTGATGAGCGGGCCCATGGTGCGCTCCTCCTACCGTGCCGGGATGCTGTGGGGACGGGCCATGGTCAAGCGCGGCCGTCCCATCCCCGAGCACCTGTCGCAGCTCGCCGAACCGGCCACCGCCCGTCAGGAGGCATCGGCCCTGCTGGGAACCCACCCCCACCTCGCCGCCGCCTGCTGAGGGCGAAACGCCGAGTCCCGCACAGCGGGATTCTCGATGCGCACCGGCCGGCCACGCTGACGGCGAGACCGTGTGTGCAGGCGCACCGACGTCGTCTATTGTGTGCCCGTGAGTAGTGCCCAGTCCCCCAGCCGAAGAAGAAGCGCCGGCTGGCTCAGTACCTTCAGAACATCAAGGACTCCTACACGATCTCGCGGCGCAGCTATCCGTGGATCGGGTGGGCGATGCTGGCGGCGACCATCGCCTGCGTCGCAGCGGGCCTGGCAATATCGTTCGCCAGCGGAATGTCCCTGTGGTACTGGCTGTTCCTGGGCATCCTCATGGCGCTGATGGTCGACATGATCATCCTGTCTGTCGCCGTGCGTCGCGCCTCCTACTCCCAGATCGAAGGGGAATGCCGGGGAGCGGCGAAGGCCGTCCTCGACCAGATCGGCCGGGGCTGGTACGTCGAGTCCGAGCCTGTGGCCTTCACCAAGGACCAGGACCTCGTGTGGCGGCTGGTGGGACGCCCCGGGGTCGTTCTCATCGCCGAGGGACCGAGCACCCGTACCAGGCGCATGCTGGCCGAGGAGGAGCGCAAGGTCCATCGGCTGCTGTCGACCGTTCCCATCCACACCCTCAGGTGGGCACTGACGCCGGACAGGTACGTCTGACCGACTTGTCCAAGACGCTGCGCCGGCTTCCGACCAAGCCCACGTCACTGACCGACAGCGAGATCACGCAGGTCTCCAAGCGCCTGACCTCGATGGCGGGCAGGAACCTGCCGATTCCCAAGCACATTGATCCGAATCGAGTCCGTCCCGACCGCCGTGCGATGCGCGGCCGCTGAAACACCTTCCGGGTCACCTCTACCTTCCATCACTCAGCGCCTACCGCCTCAAAGGGACGGAGAATAACGGGCGAAACACTCAGGCAACACTGGCGCCATTCCTTTGTCACGGTAGCGTCAATATAGTGACCGATGTCAGCCGCAGTGCATACGTGTGGAGTATGTGCGCCGTTCCCACCTGGAGGAGATATGTTCAAGGACGCATCCGAGGCACTGACGTTCATCGAGAAGGAGAATGTCGCGCTGGTCGATGTGCGGTTCTGCGACCTGCCCGGCGTCATGCAGCACTTCACTATTCCTGTGGCCGCCTTCAAGGATGAGGCCCTCACCGACGGTCTCATGTTCGACGGCTCATCAATCCGAGGCTTCACCGCGATCCACGAGTCGGACATGAAGCTGGTTCCCGATGTGACCACCGCCTTCCTGGACCCGTTCCGCGAGGAGAAGACCCTGGTCGTCAACTTCTCGATCGTCGACCCCTTCACGGATGAGGTCTACTCTCGCGACCCTCGCTCGATCGCCGCCAAGGCGGAGGACTACCTGCGCTCCACCGGAATCGCTGACACCTGCTATATCGGGGCGGAGGCCGAGTTCTATCTCTTCGACTCGGTGCGCTACGAGTCCTCGCCTGCCGAGTCCTTCTACGCCATCGACTCCTCCGAGGCGGCCTGGAACACCGGCCGTGAGGAGGAGGGCGGCAACAAGGGATACAAGACCGCTTTCAAGGGCGGTTACTTCCCCGTCTCACCCAACGACCAGATGGCCGATATCCGCGACCGCATGGTCCGCACCTGCCTCGCCTCCGGCCTGGAGATCGAACGGGCGCATCACGAGGTCGGCACTGCCGGACAGCAGGAGATCAACTACCGCTTCAGCTCTCTGCTCGCAGCGGGTGATGACATGATGAAGTTCAAGTACATCATCAAGAACGAGGCCTGGCGAAATGGTAAGACGGCCACATTCATGCCCAAGCCGATCTTCGGCGACAACGGCTCGGGCATGCACACCCACCACTCGCTGTGGAAGGGCGGCAAACCGCTGTTCTTCGATGAGCGGGGCTACGGCCAGCTCTCGGACCTCGCCCGCTGGTACATCGGCGGGATCCTGGCTCACGCCCCGGCGCTGCTGGCCTTCACCAACCCGTCGGTGAACTCCTTCCACCGCCTGGTCCCCGGTTTTGAGGCGCCGGTCAACCTGGTCTACTCGGCCCGTAACCGCTCGGCCTGCATCCGCATCCCGGTCACGGGCTCCTCCCCCAAGGCCAAGCGGGTGGAGTACCGGGTGCCGGACCCCTCCTCCAACCCCTACCTGTGCTTCGCCGCCGTCCTCATGGCGGGCATCGACGGTATCCGCAACCGTATCGAGCCCCGTGAGCCCATCGACAAGGACCTCTACGAGCTCGCTCCCGAGGAGTACTTCGACATCGACAAGCTCCCCGACAGCCTGGACCAGGCCCTGGAGGCGCTGGAGGATGATCACGACTTCCTCACCGAGGGGGACGTCTTCACCCCTGATCTCATTGAGACCTGGATCGAGTACAAGCGCGCCAACGAGATCGAGCCGCTGCGACTGCGCCCCCATCCCTACGAGTTCCAGCTCTACTACGACCTGTGAGCCGTTGACTCGGTTCAGACGGCGGCCCTGAGCCTCCTACGCACGAGGCTCAGGGGCCGCCGTCGTGCTGTACGCCACCTTCCATGCTTGCATACCTATACTGCATTGCGGATATTCTTTCTCTGTCTTGCTCCACTCCGAAGAGGAGATCCCACAATGAGGATCCACCAACACGCCGCCCTCGGGCTGGCAGCCACAGCCTGCCTGGTCCTCAGCGGATGTACCAACGCTGCTGACTGGAACGCGAACCGGAGCTCGCAGATCCACTCCTATGACACCTCGTCGATCCAGGCGCAGCCCGACATCATCGCCAAGCTCCCCCACGGCGCTCTCGAGGATGGCGTCCTGAACGTGGCCGCATCCACGGACTACGCACCGGCGGAGTTCCTCGACCCCTCGGGCAAGGCTGTGGGCTACGACGTCGATCTGACCAACGCGATCGCCGCCGTCCTGGGCGTCAAGGGCACGGTGCACACGGCCGAGTTCGACTCCATCATCGCATCGATCGGCTCGAAGTACGACGCCGGCATCTCCTCCTTCACCGTCACTCCCGAGCGGATCGCGGAGGTCAACATGACCTCCTACATCAACGTGGGTTCGCGATTCAACGTCCAGGCCGGCAACCCCGAAGGGCGTCGAGACCTCCGACCACCTCCAGCTGTGCGGACGGACCATCGGCGTCCAGGTGGGAACCGCCCAGGAGACCACCATGCGCGACGCCGCCGAGAAATGCGCCAAGGAGGGCAAGGCGGTCCTGTCCGTGCGTTCCTACTCCAAGCAGTCCGAGGCCACCACCGGCCTGGTGGGCGGGACCATCGACGCCACCTACTCCGACTCCACCGTAGCCGGATACGCCGTCGAGCTGACCGATGGCCAGATCGTCACCCTCGGGGAGATCGAGGACGCCGCCCCCCAGGGGGTGGTGACCTCCAAGGCCGATCCGCAGTTCGCCGCCGCGATCCAGGCTGCCATCCAGTACCTCATGGACCAGGGCATCTGGCAGAAGATCCTGGACAACTGGGGCGTGAAGGACGCCGCCCTGACCACCGCAGAACTCAATCCCTCAGTGAAGGAGTGAGCCGTGACCGCCTCGCCCGCCCCTGATGACGACAAGGTCGCCCTCAACAAACCCAAGCCAGTCCCCCGCCCGGGAACGTGGGATCAGTGCCGCGATCGTCACGGTCCTGGGGGCCATGCTCATCCACGGGCTGGTCACCAACGAGAAGTTCCACTGGTCCACGGTCTGGTTCTTCCTGCGTGAGGTCCACGTGGTCAAGGCCGTCGGCTGGACGCTGCTGCTGACCTTCATGGCCATGGCCATCGGCATCGTGCTGGCGGTCACCACAGCGATCCTGCGCCAGTCCTCCAACCCGGTCCTGCGCTGGGTGGCACTGGCCTACCTGTGGTTCTTCCGCGGCACCCCGATCTACACCCAGCTGGTCTTCTGGGGGGCGCTGTCCGCGCTCTACCAGAAGCTGAGCCTGGGAATCCCCTTCGGCCCCGAGCTGCTGACCTTCAAGACGACGACGGTCTTCACCCCCTTCGTCGCGGCGGTCCTGGGGCTGGGAATCAACGAGGGCGCCTACCTTTCCGAGATCGTCCGCTCGGGCCTGAACTCAGTGGACAAGGGCCAGAGCGAGGCCGCCGGGGCCCTGGGCATGAGTAAGAGCCAGATCCTGCGCAGGATCGTCCTGCCGCAAGCGATGAGGGTCATCGTCCCGCCCACCGGCAACGAGACGATCTCCATGCTCAAGACGACCTCCCTGGTCCTGGCGGTCCCCTTCACCCTGGATCTGACCTTCGTGACCAACTCCTACGCGTCGCTGACCTACCAGATCATTCCGCTGCTCCTCGTCGCGGCCATCTGGTACATCGTCATCACCTCGATCCTCATGGTGGGGCAGCACTACATCGAGCGCTACTACGGCAAGGGCTTCGACTCCGACAAGTCCTCCGCCTCCTCCGGCCGGGGCCTGTCCGCCCGCCAGCAGGCCATCCTCGATGCCCACACCACCAAGGACAATCCCTTCCTGGAGGTCACCCCATGAGCACATCAACCCACGCCGCGGCGGGGACGCCCGAAGGTCGAGATCAGCGACCTGCACAAGTTCTTCGGCGAGCTGCACGTGCTGCGGGGTATCGACCTCATCGTCCCGCCCGGCTCGGTCACGGTCCTCATCGGCCCATCCGGCTCGGGGAAGTCGACGCTGCTGCGCTGCATCAACGAGCTGGAGTCCATCGACGCCGGCCGGGTCAAGGTCGACGGCGAGCTCATCGGTATGCGTGAGGTCGAGCGCGGTGGTCGCACCAAGCTGCACGCCCTGTCGGACAGGGCCCGCGCCGCTCAGCGCGCCAAGATCGGCATGGTCTTCCAGCGTTTCAACCTCTTCCCCCACATGACGGCTCTGGAGAACGTCATGGAGGCACCGATCCTGGTCAAGAAGACTCCGAAGGCCAAGGCCCGCGAACGCGGCATCGAGCTGCTGGAGCGGGTGGGGCTGGGTGACCGGCTCGACCACTACCCCTCCCAGCTCTCCGGTGGTCAGCAGCAGCGGGTGGCGATCGCCCGCGCCCTGGCGATGGATCCTGAGCTCATGCTCTTCGATGAGCCGACCTCCGCGCTGGACCCCGAGCTGGTTGGTGAGGTCCTTCAGGTGATGAAGGATCTCGCCGCCTCCGGGCATGACGATGGTCGTGGTCACCCACGAGATGGGCTTCGCCCGCGAGGTCGGCGACCAGCTGATCTTCATGGACGGCGGCGTCATCTGCGAGTCCGGTGACCCCGTCAAGGTCCTGGATGATCCCCAGGCCGAACGTACCCGGGCCTTCCTCTCCTCGGTGCTCTAAGGCGGGCCGGTCAGGAGGCGGCCTGGTCCCAGGCGCCGTCATCCCAGGAGGTCAGGCTCCACCCGGCACCGGGATCACCGTCGACGACGGTGATCCCGGTGTTGTGCATGGGGCGGTCGGCGACCCACAGCGGGTCCACGCCGCCTCCTGCCGCGGCCCTCAGGGAGGTCCACAGGCGCAGCGCGGTTCCGTGGGAGACGAGCAGGGCCGCTGAGTCGCCCGCCTGAGCGGTCTGCTCGTAGATTCGGCCGACGGCGTCGTCGAAGCGCTGAAGCGTGTCGTGCCCGTCCTCCGGGGAGCCGGGGATGCGGCAGGCGGGGCGACCCGCCATCCAGGCCCGGGTGGTGTCCACGTAGCAGGCCACCGAGCGCGCGTCGGTGTTCATCTCCAGGTCGGCGGCGAGGACCTCACGCAGTCCTGAGTCGACGGTGGCGCTCAGGCCGGTGGCCGCCTCGATGGGGGCGATGGTCTGCCTGGCGCGCAGGATCGGGGAGACCCATAGCGATCCCAGCCCCTGAAGCAGGCCGGCCTTGTCCAGACGGTCCGGCAATCCGTCGGCCTGCCCCAGACCCACCTCGTCCAGGGGATTTCCGGGGAAGGCGGTGTCAAGTGCCTGCATGACATTGGCCCCGGTGCGACCGTGGCGTACGAGAATGAGCCTCACGGCGCCAAGTCTGCCAGGTTCGCAGCACGACGGCCCTCGACGACAGTGCGATCCTCATCGCCCGGCGGCGTCCGGCTGACACCCGGCCGGTATCCGCCTGGCGCCGTCTCCGCCCGGTCAGCTCCAGGGGTAGGGCCCCTCCGGTCGCCTTCTGGTGACACGGTTGCGGCGTACCTGCCTGGAGCTCTTGGAACTGGTGCTCTTGGAGCCTGCCGCTCCTAGCCCCGACGGGACTGTGCACGAGCCGTTCCGGGCTCGAGCCCGTTGGGTGGGCGCGGCGGTGAGTCCGCGCTGTGCTGCTGAGCCACTGACGTGGTGGGCGACGGCGTCGGTGCGGAGCGAGCCGTGGGCGGCGGCATCGGTGAAGACGATGCGCTCGGCCACGCGCGCGCGTGGCGGGCGCTGCGACGGTAGAGGTCCTCGAGCTCTCGCTCCCTGCCCGAGCCCAGACAATGAGGCGCCCCACCAGGCGGATCTCCCGGATCTGGATGGGAAGGACCTGGGAGCGCGGCCCCGAGGCGCGCCCGGTTCCCAGGACGATCGCCGAGCGCAGGCGGCTGGCCAGGATCCAGGCGGCGACCAGCTCTCCCCGATCGTCCGCGCTCAGCACCCCGGCCTGGGCCGCGGCTTGGAGCGCACCGACGGTCGAGGTGGTCCGCAGCTCGGGTATCCGACCGGCGTGAGCGAGCTGGAGTACCTGCGCACTCCACTCCACGTCACTGAGTCCTCCGGGGCCGAGCTTGAGGTGACGGGCCGGGTCGATGCCCCGGGGCAGGCGCTCGGCCTCCACCCGCGCCTTGATCCTGCGGATCTCCCGCAGGTCCTGGGGCATCAGTCCCTCCTCGCGCCCAGCGCAGCGGGTTGATGAGCTCCTCGAAACGCCGACCCAGATCGCGGTCACCGGCGCAGGGACGGGCGCGCAGCAGCGCCTGGCGCTCCCACAGGGCGGACCAGCGGCCGTAGTACTCGCGGTAGGCGTTCAACGAGCGACTCATGACGCCGTTGCGGCCCTCGGGGCGCAGATCGCAGTCCACTTCGAGGGGTGCGGGAGCGCTGAGGCCAGCAGTCCCATGACCTGCTTGGCGACGGCCTCGGCCTCCTGAGCGGCGGCGTCTTGGTCCACCCCGTCACGGGCCTCATGGATGAAGAGGACATCCGCATCGGAGGCGTACCCGATCTCGCGGCCTCCCAGGCGTCCCCATGGCGACGATGGCGTGCCGGGCGAGCGCGGCCTGCCAGCGACCACTGGCGTCGGGTCCCCGTGAGACGGCCTCCGCCCCGTCGCGCTGGGCGATGACCAGCCCGGTGGCCACGGTCAGAGCCCCCGTCCAGCACCGCGTCGGTTGCGTCGGAGAGGATGGAGGCGGTGCGTTCGGGGATCGATGCCGTCCAGGCAGTCCGCCAGTGAGGCGCGCACCTCCTCGCGGGCGCGCACTCTTAAGATCGCCTGGACGGCCTCGATCGCCTGCTCGGCAAGGGTCGCGTCATCGGGGCCGGTGAGGCTGCGACGGCGCAGGACGGCGGCGACCTCCTCCGCCAGGGCGCCGGATCGGCGGGGCTCGAGCTCGTCGTCGTCGTCGAGCCAGGCGATGGACTCGGGGAACTCCGCCAGGCGCTCGGTGGCCCAGTGGGCGCTGGAGAGGACCTGGCACAGTCTGCGTGCCGCCACCGGCGAGTCCCGCAGCATCGCCAGGTACCAGTGCGACCCTCCGATGGCCTCAGACAGCCGCCGGAAGGACAGCAGGCCGAAATCGGGATCGGCGCCTTCACCGATCCAGCCGATGATGACCGGCAGCAGCTGGCGCTGGATCGCGGCTCGACGGCTGACGCCCTCGGTGAGGGCCTGGATGTGGCGCAGGGCCCCGTCGGGGTCCGTGTAGCCGACAGCGGCGAGGCGCTCTCGCGCCGCCTGAGGGCTCAGGGCCATCTCGTCGGCGCTCAGGGCGGCTGCGAAGCCCAGCAGGGGGCGGTAGTAGATCTCCTGGTGGAGGGACCGCACTCGCCGACGCAGGTCCTTGAAGCCCTCCCACAGGCTGTCGCCCCGGCCCAGGCAGCCGCTGATGCCCCGCTCGATGCGGCGCAGGTTCTCCTCCTTCTCAGGAAGGTTGTGAGTGCGGCGCAGCCGAAAGAGCTGGCTGCGATGCTCCAGCAGACGCAGGGCCTTGTAGCAGCTGCTCATGGCCGCGGCATCGGTTCGGCTGACGTAGCCGCCCGCACTGAGAGCGTCGAGAGCCTCCAGGGTGCCGCGCACCCGCAGGCTCTCATCGGAGCGGCCGTGGACGAGCTGGAGGAGCTGGACGGTGAACTCGACGTCTCGCAGGCCACCGGGTCCCAGCTTGATACGCCGGTCCTCTCCTCCGCGCGGCACGGACTCCTTCTCCACACGGCGCCGCATGGCACGGGCGTCCTCAACGAAGTTCTCCCGCCTGCTGGCCTCCCACACGTAGGGCGCCACGCCCTGCTCGTAGCGGGCACCGAGCTCCGTATCACCGGCACAGGCCCTGGCCTTGAGCAGGGCCTGGAACTCCCAGGAGGCGGCCCATCTGCGGTAGTAGGCCAGGTGGGAGTCAAGGGTGCGCACGAGTGCACCGTCCTTGCCCTCGGGGCGCAGCGCCGTGTCCAGTGGCCACAGGGGCGGCTCGGGCGCGGTGGCGGAGACGACGTGGGCGAGCTCAGTGGCCAGGTGGGTGCCGACGTCCACGAGGTGCTCCTCGCTGACCGGTTCATGAGCACTCCGGGGCTCGTGGGCGGGGCCGACGACGTAGACGACGTCGACGTCCGAGATGTAGTTGAGCTCGCGGGCCCCGGTCTTGCCCATGGCGATCACAGCGAGGGCCACCTCATCCGCCTGTGGTCCGACGGCGGCGCGAGCGACGAGCAGAGCCGCGTCCAGGGCGGCGTCGGCGAGCTCGGCCATGCGACGACAGACGGTGGGGACGTGCTCGATCGGGTCGGCGCTGGTGAGGTCGTCGGCGACGATCGCCGTGAGCCGGTCCCGGTAGGCGCGCCGCAGCGCCGCGGTCGCCCGGCTGACAGCCCTGGCCCGTTCCTCCCGGCTGAGGGGTTGTCTCACCACCGTCTGACGGGGCTGCGTTCGCAGGGCCGGCCTGCCCCAGCGCCTCCTGGACCACCCGCTGCAGCGCCTCACTGGGGCTGGGCTCCTCAGGGGAGCTCCCACGCCCTGAGCGGGTGCGAGCGCCGTGAGGCGCTCGGGATGGGCCACGAGGAAGTCGCCCAGGGCCTGCGAGGCCCCCAGGACCGCGAGCAGGCGTTGCCTGTGCTCACGGTGCTCTGCGGCCGGATCGCTCAGGATGCTGCGCAGAAGTGCTGCCGGTGTCGTCGTGCACCCGGGCTCGACACTGCCCGCCGATGCCCGGTGAGTCGACTCGGCTGCGGTGGCGGCCTCGGCGAGCCGGACGAGGCTGAGCAGAGCCATGTCGGGATCGGCGGTGAGAGCCAGGGAACTGACGAGGTCCTCACGGGCCGGCCCGAGTCTCACGTCAGCGGGTCGGCTGCCTGGCCGCTTGGAGCGATCTGCCGAGGCACATCCGTCGGGGTCTCCCACCTCGCCGACGTCGTCGGCCTCAGCGTGTGCCGGGAGGAAGGGCAGCAGCGCCGGATCACCCAGGAGCGCCCCGGCACGGGCGGCGTTCTGGAATCCTGCCCGCAGCAGGACGGTCCTGGGCGAGGAGCTGTGCCGGGAGGGGGACCCGATCGGCGCTCGCTTCTCGCTGCGGTCTCTCACAGCTGTCCCCTGCTCCGCTCAGGCACGCGGGAAGAACTGGCTGATCTCGAAATCGGTGACCTGGGCGTCGTAGGCCCGGTACTCGCGGCGCTTGTTGCGCAGGAAGAACTCGAAGGTGTCCTCACCGAAGGTGTCCGCCACCAGGTCGGAGCCCTCCATGGCGGCAACCGCGCTCTTGAGCGAGGTGGGCAGGGCGTGAATGCCCAGCGCCCTGCGCTCCATCTCGGACAGGGCCCAGACATCGTCCTCGGCCTCCGGGGGGAGCTCGTAGCCCTCCTCGATGCCCTTGAGGCCCGCAGCCAGAATGACCGCATAGGCCAGGTAGGGGTTGGCCGAGGAGTCGATGCCGCGGAACTCCACGCGTGCGGACTGGGCCTTGCCTGGCTTGTGCATCGGGACGCGCACGAGGGCGGAGCGGTTGTTGTGGCCCCAGCACACGTAGCTGGGGGCCTCGTCCCCTCCCCATAGGCGCTTGTAGGAGTTGACGTGCTGGTTGGTGACGGCCGTGATCTCCGAGGCGTGGTGCAGCAGCCCGGCGATGAAGGAGCGACCGGTGGCGGAGAGCTGGTACTGGCCGGAGGGGTCGAAGAAGGCGTTGCGGTCGCCCTCGAACAGGGAGAAGTGCGTGTGCATGCCCGAGCCGAACTGGTCGGGGAAGGGCTTGGGCATGAAGGTCGCCAGGCAGCCCTCCTCCAGGGCGACCTCCTCGACGACGGCGCGGAAGGTCATGATGTTGTCCGCCATGGACAGGGCGTCGGCGAAGCGCAGGTCGATCTCGTTCTGGCCGGGGCCGCCCTCGTGGTGGGAGAACTGCACCGAGATCCCCATCTGCTCGAGCATGAGGATGGCGTGGCGGCGGAAGTCGTGGGCGGTTCCCCCGGGCACGTGGTCGAAGTAGCCGGCGTCATCAGTGGGGCGGATGCGCCCGTCGGCGTCACGTTTGACCAGGTAGAACTCGATCTCCGGGTGGATGTAGCAGGTGAAGCCGGCCTCGGCGACCCGGGCGAGCTGGCGCTCGAGCACGGAGCGCGGATCGGTGCGGGCGGGCTCGCCGTCGGGCGTGAGGACATCGCAGAACATGCGGGCCACACCGTTATCCCCGTCCCGCCACGGCAGCATCTGGAAGGTGGAGGGATCCGGCGCCAGAAGCATGTCGGACTCGAAGACGCGGGTCAGGCCCTCGATGGCCGATCCGTCGAAGCCGATGCCCTCCTCGAAGGCGCTCTCGACCTCGGCCGGCGCGATGGCCACGGACTTGAGCTGTCCGGAGACGTCAGTGAACCACAGGCGGATGAAGCTGATGTCGCGTTCCTCGATGGCTCGGAGCACGTACTCCTGCTGCTTGTCCAATGGGACCTCCTCAGCACGGTGGTGCAGTAGCCGGCCGACGACGTGACCGGCGGTCTCCGCCTGAGACGTTCTGCTGGAACCAGCCTAGTGCGCGGGTGCGTCAGGCAGGGTTTCGGAGAACGTCCTCGGCCAGGGATGCCGGTGGGGCATCCGGCGGGCCAACGCGCTGCGGCACCTCAGGTAGCCTCGTGCCATGCCTACACCCGAGTCCCCTTACGGTACGTCCCCCAACGTCGTCGGAGGCGGCAAGCCCGTGCGCGTTCATCACCTGGCAGCCGCCAAGAAGAACAGCGCCAAGCTGGTCATGCTCACCGCCTACGACGCCGTGACCGCCCAGATCCTGGACGCTGCGGGAACCGACCTGCTGCTGGTGGGCGACTCGATCGGCAATGTCATGCTGGGGCACGACTCCACGCTGCCGGTCCAGCTCGACGAGATGGTGGTGGCCACGCGCTCGGTAGCGAGGGCGACCAAGCGCGCACTCGTAGTGGCCGACCTTCCCTTCGGCACCTACGAAGCCGGTCCTGAGCAGGCACTGGCCAGCGCTGTGCGTCTCATGAAGGCGGGTGCCAATGCCGTCAAGCTCGAGGGCGGCAGGCCCCGGGCAGCAGGCGTGAGGGCGCTGACTCAGGCGGGCATCCCAGTGGTGGGTCACTTGGGGTTCACCCCGCAGAGCGTCAACATGCTCGGTGGCTTCCGGGTTCAGGGCCGCGGCGAGGCCGCGGAGGAGCTGCTGGCCGACGCGCGGGCGCTGGCTGATGCGGGGGCGGTCGCTCTCGTCCTGGAGATGGTGCCCGAGCCTCTGGCCGCGCGCGTCACCGAGTCGCTCACGATCCCCACGATCGGTATCGGTGCGGGCGCCCGCTGTGACGGCCAGGTCCTGGTCTGGACGGATATGGCCGGAATGACGGAATGGTCGCCGCGCTTCGCTCATCAGTTCGGGCAGGTCGGCGAGGCCCTGCGTCAGGCGGCCGCCGACTACGGGGCCGCGGTGCGCGAGAGTCCTTCCCGCTGAGAAGCACTGGTTCAGCTCCTGACGGTTCCTGACAGTGATAATGCCCATAGCGTGATGATGGAAGCCTTGGGCCTTTAGCTGAAGGGAAGGTCCCGTGAACCGGATGCCTCCTTCTATGCTGAGGCCATGAGTTCTTCGGTTTCCTCCGTGCCCTCGGCGCCCTCCTCCTCACTGGCCGACCGCGCACCGCGTGGCACGCTCACTCCCGGGACGCTCACTCCTCAGCGGCATGTTCCGGCGTCCATCGCACGCCCCGAGTACATGTTCCACGACGGCCCCGAGCACGTCACGGCCTCAGAGATCAAGGATGCGGAGACGATCGAGCGGATCAGGGTGGCGGGCCGACTGGCCGCCCGCGCTCTGGCCGAGGCCGCCAAGGCGATCGCTCCGGGGGTGACCACCGATGAGCTGGACAGGATCGCTCACGAGTACCTGTGCGACCACGGCGCCTACCCCTCCTGCCTAGGCTACATGGGGTTCCCCAAGTCGATCTGCACCTCGATCAATGAGGTCATCTGCCACGGCATTCCGGACTCGACCCGCTTGAATGAGGGAGATCTCATCAACCTCGACGTCACCGCCTACATCGGCGGGGTCCACGGCGACACGAACGCCACCTACGCCGTCGGCGAGGTCGACCGTGAGACGGAGCTGCTCATCGAACGCACCCGCACCGCGATGGAGCGGGGCATCAAGGCCGTCAAACCGGGACGCGAGGTCAACGTCATCGGCCGCGTCATCGAGGCCTACGCCAAGCGCTTCAACTACGGGGTGGTGCGCGACTACACGGGCCACGGCGTCGGCGAGGCCTTTCACTCAGGACTCATCATCCCCCACTACGACGCCGCCCCTCTGCACGACGACGTCATTGAGACGGGCATGGTGTTCACCATCGAGCCGATGCTCACTCTCGGCAGTATCGACTGGGAGCAGTGGGACGACGGCTGGACGGTGGTCACCAAGGACCGATCCCGCACTGCGCAGTTCGAGCACACGCTCGTGGTGACCGAGGAAGGTGCTGAGGTGCTTACCCTGCCCTGAGGTGCTGGGGATCGCTCCCCATCCATGTCCACGCCGATCGGCCTCTGTCACGTTGCCTCACGATGAGGTGACGACGTAAGGTCCTTGGACAGCGGACATCTGCATTCTGCCCAGGAAGCCCGTGCGGGTTTCTCCCTGTTATTTCCTCCCGGAGGTTCTCATGGCTTTGCGCTTCAATCCACCGCCGAACTGGCCCGCGCCACCCGAGGGCTTCGAACCACCTGCAGGCTGGCAGCCCGACCCCGCCTGGGGGCCGGCTCCCGAAGGCTGGCAGATCTGGGTCGATGACTCCGCCGCCTCCAGCGGGTCCGCTGCTTCGGCCGCAGGTGCCGCTGCGGAAGCCGACCCGGCATGGGCTCCGACCCAGGCGGTATCGACCGCCCCGACCGCCTCGTTGAACACCAACGCCCCTGTTGCCGACCCGACAGGCATGTCCGCCTCCGCCCCCTCCGGTGACTACGCCGGTCAGCCCGCAGCTGCCGGTGCCAGCCCTTATGCGGCCAACGTGGACTACGCCCAGTCGCCCACGCCGTTCCAGAATCAGGGGGCCGGAGGGAGGTATGCAGCCTCCCGGCCGGCGGATGGCAGCCCGACGCCGCCGCTCCGGCAGGCTCCTGGCAGCGGCTCCAAGCCGACTGACTCAGCAGTGGTGGTTCTGGACCGGCATCGCCGCAGTCGTCGTGGTCGCCCTGGTCATCGGCATCGTGTTCATGTTCAAGGGCGATTCCGGCAATGGCGACAACAAGGCTGACGGCACGTCAAGCTCGGAGTCGAAGGAAAATAAAGGAAGCTCCGCAAAGCAGAAGACGAAAGAGCCGGGCGACGACTCATCATCAAAGCCTTCTGACGATTCAACGGACAAGAGTGACGGACCCGGATCATCTGCCGCCAACCCGATTGATCCCACATCCAAGTCTGTAGAATTCAAGGCCGACGAGTACGCTACCGATCCGGACGCTACGGTAACCGTGACCATGGGGCGCTGTGGAGTGGAACGTTAACGACGACCTCAAGAGCACAATGAGGGAGCGCCTACGAGGACCCGCCCGCAGGTAAGGTCTACATCCGCGTACCCGTGGAGGTTGCTTACAAGGGTAAAGGCGAGTACAAGTCGTCAGACCTGCAGGTCACGTACTCTCACGATGGAAATACCGCGAAATCGGAGTACATCGGCAGCGACGACATGTTCGACCGGCAGTCCATGCCTCGCGATGGAGGGACCGCAAAAGGTAACTTCGTATTCCTTGTAGACGCATCCACCGTCAACGACGGCAAGGGCGTTTTCGCAGTCAAGGGCTTCTACCTGACCGACCAGGAGGTGTACTTCGCTGCAAAGTGAGTCACTCAATTGACGCATGATTGTGGGGCGACCAGGAATTCCTGGTCGCCCCACAATCATTGTCCAAAAAAGGAAGAAGTGCGGACGAGCCGACCTGTACGCCGGGTTCTGTTGCCGCCCGCCGTTGCCGGCCTGGGCGGTGGCGACCATTCATCTTGGACCGCTGTTGCCAGCGGCCTCATGCGACCTACCCGCTGGCTTGGGCGAGCAGCCTTCAAGCGCCAGCTGTGCGGTCTTGCTCCGGACGGGGTTTACCGAGCCGCGACGGTCACCCGTCGCGCTGGTGGGCTCTTACCCCACCCTTTCACCCTTACTCACCGGTATCCGATGGGCGGTCTACTCTCTGTGGCACTGTCCCGCGGGTCACCCCGGGTGGCCGTTAGCCACCGTCCTGCTCTGTGGAGCCCGGACGTTCCTCAGCCCTGCACCGCCATGAAGACGGTAACCGGTACCGCGGCCGCCCGGTCGGCTCATCCGCACGGATCAGTGTAGCGGTACGGGGGCGTCGAAGGGTCGCACCCACCGCGCAGCCCCGGCCTGCCAGGAGTCGTGGTGCGACCTATCATGTGCGGGTGCTGATCCTGCTTCCTCCCTCTGAGGGAAAGACTGCTCCTGCCAGTGGACCGTCACTGGATCTCGACTCGCTGCTGGACGCGGAGAGGCTTACCGCCGCGCGTCGTGAGGTGATGTCCGCGCTGGCCGGGGTGAGCCGCAGCGCCGAGGCGGCCTCCGTCCTGGGGTTGGGACCGCGTAGCGCTGAGCAGGTGGGGATAAATCTGTCACTGGAGACCTCACCCTGCGTCCCTGCCCATCAGCTGTTCACCGGGGTCCTGTACGAGGCTGCTGGGCTCGACTCTATCGCCGAGGACCCGACGGGCCGCGCCGCACTGGAGCGCCACTGCGTTGTCTTCTCGGGTCTGTGGGGCATCCTCTCCCCCACTGACCTGGTACCCGACCACCGCCTGTCGATGGGCACGTCCCTGCCCGGACCGGGACGCCTGCCGGCGTTCTGGAAGCCGTACCTTGGACCGTCCCTGACCGGCATGGCTGCGCAGGGCTTGGTGGTCGATTGCCGGTCGGCGGATTACGCCGCCGCTTGGAAGCCGGCTGCGCATGACGGCATCGAGGTCGCGACCGTGCGCGTGGTGCGCACCGCCGACGACGGTTCCCGCAAGGTGGTCTCCCACATGGCCAAGCACGCTCGCGGGCTACTCGCCGGGGAGCTTATCAGGGCCGTTGCCGGTGGGACCCTGCCTGCGTCAGCGCGCGTAGACGACATCGCACGTGTCGCCGGGCACCTGGACGGCGTGACGACGTCGAGGTCTCCGAGCCGGACCGGCAGGGGCAACAGGCTCTCACCCTGGTGACTCGCTGAGGCCAGTTGCGACCGCCATGAGCATCCGGACCATGGGCCGGTCGTTTAGCGGTTGGTTACGACGCACCGTTGTCAGATGTCCATGCGTACGACGATGACGTCGTTCTCCTCGGCGTGGATGACCTCCTCCTTCGGGGCGGCCGCGATGCGGGCCAGCTCCTGGGGGCTGATCTCGACGGCGCCGCCCTCAACGGTGCGTCCCCTGAGGGCGACCGCGCCGAGCCCGCCGGTGGAGGTGCGGACGGCCTCGTAGTCCGCCAGGAGGGACGTCTCAATGGTTCCAGCCAGGTCTGCCCGCTGGTTCTCCAGGGACTCGATCTCCTCGTCGAGTCGGGCGAACTCAGCGTCGCGCTTGGCGGTGAGCTCCCGCCCGGCCGTGCGGATCTCGGACTCCTGCCGGCTGAGGCGCTCCGCTTCCTGCCGGGCGGAGTCGAGCGCCTCCATGGCCATGATCTGTGCCTCCTCCAAGGCAGATTGCCGTTGACCGAGCTGGTCGATCTCTCCCTGAATGGCGGAGAGGTCTCGGGCCGCGCTGGTGCCGGAGTGGAGGCGCTCGCGCAGTACCTCGGCACGGCGCACCACCTGCCCGACCTCGTCCTCGCTGCGAGTGGCCTGCTTCTTGGCCTCGTCGAGGGCGGCCTCGGCCTGGATGGCGGCTCGCTTATTCGCCTTGAGACGTTCGATGACTGATTCGATTCGGGCGAGGACCGGAAGGTGCTTGCGCTCGTGACGCAGCCGTGCCAGGCGGGAGTCGAGGTCCTGGAGGTCGATGAGAAGGCGCTGCTGGGCGATGGGGGCGCTTGTCACGGCGTGTGCTCCTTCAGGTGCGTACAGGTTGATGCTGCGAATCCTCTCATGCCCGGTCTGGTCCGGTGGGCAGGCGCAGCGCCCAGGGGTCCGTAACAATGTGGGAGACCTGAACGACCAGCGAGGCTCCATGGCAGTGGGCGCTTTCCTGCAGCCTACGAGCCAGGGGCTCCAGGCCGACCCACTCGGTAGCCCAGTGGGTTCCGCACAGGAGATAGGGGCGGCCCTCCTCCAGGTGCTCGGAGGCGGGGTGGTGGCGCAGGTCGGCGGTGAGGAACACGTCGGCTCCGGCCTCGCGGGCCCGTTGCAGGAGAGAATCTCCCGCCCCGCCTGAGACGGCGATGCGCTCGACGACGGCATCGAGGTCCCCACCCACGAGGAGGCCGGGGGCCGAGTCGGGGAGGGCTGCAGCGACGTCGGCGGCGAGCCGGCGCAGAGTGACGGGTTGTAGGAGAGCGCCGATCCGTCCAATGCCCTGATCCGGGGAGACGGGGTCGGGCTCAAGCGGCACGGCTGGAGATGAGTCCGACGCGGTCGGCGAGGGCGTCGGCCACTCCCCCGTGGGCGGCGTCGAGACTGGTGTGGGCGTTGAGGAGCGCGATGCCTGCGCGGATGAGGCGGTGGATGCAGCGGCCCTTGGGATCGGTGGCCGCGACGTGATCGGTTCCGCGCAGATAGAGGGGGTGGTGGGTGATGACCATATCGACGCCGGCATTGATGGCCTCGTCGACGACGGCCGTCACCGGGTCGACGGCCAGCAGGATGCTGCGCACCGGATCGGCGGGGTCACCGCAGATGAGCCCGTTGGAGTCCCATGAGGCGGCCAGGCCGGGAGGAGCGGCGGCCTCCACAAGGGCGACGACGTCGCCGACCGTCAGGAGGCTTTCCGGAGTGTTCCGTGAGGGCTCGTGTCCGGCCTCAGAAGATGCGGGGGCAGGAGTGTGACTCATGCGACCAGGCTAGCGGTAAGGCAGGCAGGCCCAGAGACGTGAGGGGGTCGACGACCCGTGCCGCCCGCGTGAGGGCGTGCCTGACGGAACACAGTGAGAAAACGACCGACGCGGCCGCCATCTGGGGTAACCTACTTCCGCGCTGCCGAGCCCCTCCGGTACTGGCAGCGTCGGCTCCTCGACGCCGTCGGTGTCGCGGCCGCGCCCCATAGCTCAGCGGTTAGAGCAGCGAGCTTATACCTCGTGTCGTGCCTGATAAGCACAAGGTCCTGGGTTCGAATCCCGGTGGGGGTACCACGATAGCCTTACCCAAACCTAGGTCATGAGTAACACGGTCTGGGTTGGTTGATGAAGATGCGAAGCGCTCACCACCACTGGTGAGCGCTTCGTCGTCATGAACGAGGTCGATGACCGGTCAGTCCGCCTGGTTGCGCCGGTTTTTCTCGCGAGTTGTCGCTGCAGTACAAGGTCGCACGGTGCTGTCGTGCGACGTTGTGCATCAGAGCGGCTGGTCAGCCAGTTGAAGGGCTGCCGGAGGTCGGCTGCTAGGCTGGCATCGCTGCTGGCGTCGGCCAGTAGATGCGTGCTGCGTCAGCTGCATGGCCGTCGTCTCGCATGGCAGTTGCCGTCCGCTGCCGTATCGGCACCCGTGCGGCAGTCGATCCGGCTCATCGGCGCGCCACCGTCTCCAGTCATGCTCGCATCGGCTGCATCCCGCTGCCCGCTACCATCGTCATCATTCGTTCCATCTGTCCGGCAGGATGACTCGGCCCGTCCTCATCGACCGCTGGGATTGACCAGCACCCGCTCGAAGAAGACTTGGTTGAGCAGCTTTCTTCAGGTGGGTCTGGTGCTGCCGTGTAGAGGCGGTGGCAGTCTTCGAGGAGGTCAAGGGCTTGAGTGAGGCGCTGGTGGATTTCGGTTATGTCGGCTGGTAGGCGGCCAGCTGGCGCTCGATCTGGTCGAGCTCGCTCGTGAGCTGGGTCTGTTCCTCCCTGGAGCAGCTCAGGGGACGGCTCCTTCGTAGTGGGCGTGCATCAGGCGGCGGCGCTTGTCTTCGATGTTCGTCCGCCGGGTGGTGAGGGAGCGGATTGTCCGGTCTTTGTCGCGCTCAAGGCGCCGTAGCTCCTCGGACGTACTGCTCTACGAGCTGGCGATCCTGGCGGCTCAGCTGGATCGTCCGGTAGAGGTCACTCATGCGCTCTTCGACGACGTCGATCAGGACGGCGCGGAAGGCACAGTCGTGGGTTCGCTGCCGCCTGGCGCAGATGAAGTAGGGGTAGAGGTCGCCTTTGCTGTTGCGCGTGTTCTGCACCAGCAGGCGGGCACCCCACAAGCCGCAGTACACCGTCGTTTTGAGGTGGTGGTTGTGTTGGCGTTCGCGCTCTCCGAAGCGATGAGTCCAGCACGGCTTGTACCTGGCTCCAGGTCTCTTCGTCCACCAAGGGCTCATGCGCCCCTGCGTAATCCACGCCCTGGAAGGAGATGACGCCCTTGTAGTACGGGTGGCGCAGCATGCGATGCAGCTGGGCACCTGTCACTGCCTTGGCCGGCTTGCGGGCTGTCGGCACGGTCGTCAGGCCATGGCTATGGAGGTGCGCAGCGAGCCTCTTGGTCGTCCACTGCCCCGTCGCATACTCCGTGAAGGCCGAGCCGGATCAGCGGTGCGCGCTCCTCATCCAGGGCGATGGTGCGGACTTCTCGGCCGTTCTCATCCCTAGCGCGCACATTCACATACCCCAGCGGTGCCTTACCCAGCGTCCCGCCATTCCTGGCTTTCTCTCCCATCCCCTTAATGACCTCATTAGCCAGGTTGCGGCTGTAGAACTCAGCGATGGAGCTCATGATGCCGTGCAGCAGCATGCCCACCAGGCGTCTGGTCGATGTTCTCGCTGGTCGACACCAGCCGCACACCGGCCTCCTCGAAGGCCCGGTTTATCTCCACATCGTCCGCTCGGTTTCGTGCGAGGCGGTCGAGCTTTGTGGACGATGACGTAGTCGATCCCACCATCTTCCTTGAGGTAGGCCAGCATCTTCTGCAGCTCAGGGCCGGTTGGCGCTGCGAGCCGACTCGCCCCGGTCGGCGAACTCCCTTGACCACCAGCGCACCCATCGACTGGGCCTTTGCGCTTATTCGCTTCACGCTGAGCCGGGCAGGGAGAAGCCCTCCTCCGACCCGCCACGCTGGGCCTGCTCGCGGGTAGAGACGCGGATGTATGAGACAGCCCGCTTGGGGAGTGAGCTGGGCGGCCATGGCGGTGAAGGGATCGGGCGCAAGTGCGTCAGGCATGGTGCACCTCCTCATGCTGTTCATGGCGACTGGTCGCTGCCTTGGCTGGCATGGCTGTCCGCGCCGGTTTCGCCAGGCTGGCTGCGCTCACTGGTCTGCTCGCGCTGTCTGCGCTCTTCCTCTCTGAGTGCGTCGAGCTGTCGCATCCATGCGCCTTCTTCGTCGTTCCACCAGGCGGGTGGGGTGCCGTCGCCGGGGCTGCCAGGCTGTTGAGGCAGACCAGGTGGGTGCCGCCTGGGCTGCGAGCTGCTCGACGACCGCGTCTGCTTCGGTGGTGGTGAGGTTGGGGGTGGGCCAGCCCGCCGTGATGACGTACTCCACCCCACCGCGCTGGCAGGCATCGAGCAGCATGCTTCAGCCCGTGCTGGCGCTGCTGTCGGTCGTGGAACTCGGTGACCAGGTTGAGGCCGATCGCGTCGGCGTAGTCCTCCACCAGCTCACGCTGCCGGGCCAGCTCGAAGGGGTAGCGGGCCGCGCCGTAGAAGATGGCGATCGCCCCGGTACCCGCCTGGCCGTCCAGCGCGGTGGTTGGGTACCACGTGCAGCAGCACGGCCCGGGTGCTTCATCTGGCGTATTCGTTCTGGTTTGTGTTGTCATCTGTGTCCTCCTCTCGTATTCCTTATTCTCTATCCGTTGTTTTAGTGTTTCTCCTCTTTCTATTGACGCTCAGATGGACAGAAAAGTCCAGTCTGGTTTCACGTTCCCCCGAGAAACGATCTCCACCGATCCCTGCACGAGCGACTGCTCCGCACCATTGCGCCGTTTTTCGCCGATGCTGCATCGACTTTGTCGCATCGGTAGTTCTCCTTTGCAGAGAATGAGGCAGACTGAGAAATGGCCAGAGCAGACGGTGGTGTGCTTTTCGGTGTCCTATGGGGCCGCGCTGGATCAGGGCGGCGAGCTGCTCAGGGGGCGGCGGTGATCTTGAACAGCCCCGGGGTGAGCGTCTGGTCGGCGGCGATCTGCTCGGCCAGGCGGCCTGCCCGTGCCTGGTTGGTCAGCAGCCAGACCACCTGCGGGTAGTAGCCGTGCTGAGCCTGGAAGGTGCCGCTGGCCAGGTGGGCCTGGTAGTCGTGGCACTTGGCCAGCAGCCGCGCCGGATGCTCGGTGTCCAGGTCGACCTCGAGCAGCCAGTGATCTTCTGCGCCCGCGTCTGTCGCCGTGATTGCTTCCAGATCCGGCTTGAGCCAGCCCAGCGCCCCACCGAGCCGCAGCCAGGAGCGCCAGCAGGCCGGCTCGGTACGCAGCCGAGCCAGGTGCCCACCGACGGCGTGAATGGCCTGCTCGATGACGACCCGCGCCTGCGTGATCGCCAACGTATGGGCGAGAAACAGCGCCGACGGCTCCTGAAAGCGTCGCCGCGATCCACGCCCTTGCCCCTCGTTCGTCAGGCGCTGCCCCGCTGCTGTCAGGTACCAGACGTACCCTGCTGAGCCGGCCCGCGTGCCACCGATCCGCCGCGCCAGGTGAGCAACCAGACCCAGCCCGTGCTGACGCCGCAGCCGCCGACTGGTCTGGCGCAGCGCCGAACGAGCCGAACCGTACTGCCCAGACAGCTCGGTGATCTGCGCCAGCTGACGCGTCGTGGCATAGCGATGGGCCGCCAGTGAGGCCAGCAGCTCGCGATCGGTGGTATCGAGCTGCTCGGCGATCGCCAGCAGCTGGGCGCGGCCAATCCGCGTGGGAACCAGCGCTGAGACTTCGCTGCCTCTGTCGTCGCTGCTCCCTCCATCGTCGTTGGTGTCGTCGCGGACGTCGGCACTGCCAGACCGGTGCCTGTCCCGACGCTCGCGTATTCCGATATCGATGTGTTCATGGCTGTTTCCTCCTGTGTGATCGTCATGTGGTTGATCGAGTCGCTGCTGCGAGCCAGAGGGCTGTGAGGCCGGGGCCGTTGTCAGTGGCGGATGGGATGGCCACACAGGGGCCATCAGTCGCCTCCCGTAACCGCGCCTGTGCCGCACCACAGCGCCGATAGCCCCGCCTGCTCGCTGCAGCGATGCGTCTGAGCGATTCGTCCCCGACGCGTCTCGAGTAAGCCAGTGGTGGAGACAAGCGCAGGGGCCAGATAGGGCGCTACTCGCAGCGAGACTTCGTAGCCCGCGAGTGGTGGTCTGACGCGCCGCGGAGGGCACGCTCAATCCCTCCGCCCGTCATGCTGCTCCTCCGCTCCGCTTATCTGGCCGGCGGCCGAACACCACAGCAGCCGTCGAGCCAGGTACGCCGTTCGCTGGCCCAGTGCCTTCGTTCGTCGCTTCTCCCCCGAGCTCACCTGTCGTGTCATCCGTTGCTATCTGAGCCGCGTCATCACCGGTCATCTCGCCGTTCTGCCCGAGCCGTGCGAGCAGAGCGGCCTCGATCTGCGCGGCGTCTTGGCCGTAGCGCGCCTGGCTGGTGGCGCGCAGTGCCAGGGCGTCCTGCACCGGTGGGGTTGGTGGCAGGGGTGATGGCGTGGCACCAGGGGTTCTCCCGCCCGTGGTGCATGGTGCGCGCGTAGACGCCAAAACGCGGCAGCAGCTGGAAGTCGGCCGCCTCCAGGCCAATCGCCTGACGGGCCAACTCGGCCGCGTCTGCCGCGCTCAGGGAGAAGATGATCTTGTTGCGCGCATTGGCATCGATCCCCGCCTTGAGCGCCGCAGGCAGCTGCCCCCGGTACTGATGCGCCAGGTGGAAGGCTGCGCCCAGTGACCGGGCCTGGGCCAGGGCGTCGGCCAGGCTGCCCGGCAGCGACAGGTAGTCCTGCACCTCATCAATGAAGACACTGACCACATGCCGCCGTGATGGCTCCACCGCTGCTCGGGCCAGGATGAGTGGCCAGAGCTGGCCCACCAGCAGCGACCCGAGCAGCCGAGCCGACTCCGCCCCCAGTACCCCCTTGTTGAGGCCGACCAGCACAATGCGCCGCCGCGTGAACACCTCCCCCAGGTCGAACGACGGCGCGGCCTGCCCCAGCGTGGCCCGCAGGTGCGGGCGGATCAGGAAAGGCTGCAACCGCGTCAATACCGGCCCAACCCACTGCTGACGCTGCGCCTCACTAAGCGCCTCATAGGCCGCCCAGAACTGACCCGTCCCCAGCGGATCCGCCCCCGAGGCCGCAATGAGCCGCTGACGGTAGGCCGGATTCGTCAGCACGAGGGGCAGATCGACCAAGGTCGCCCCGGGCGTGCGCGCCAGCGTCACCAGCGCCGCAGAGAGCACCTGCTCCACCCGCACACCCCAGGATTCAGCAAACACCCCCTTCAACGTCGCCAGCACCGTATCCGCCACCAGCTCCGGCGACACACCCACCACCTGGCACACCTCCGCACTGACGACGACGCACCGCGCGCCGTCTGCGCCCGGGCCAGCGGATTGATCCCCACCGGGCGGCTACTGGTCGGGTCAATCACCACCACGTCATCGCGCCGCTGCTCAGGGAATCCGCGCCAGAATGTCCGCCACCAGATCCGTCTTCGGATCAATCAGCAGCACACCCCGACCAGCACGAATATCCGCCAACGCCAGATGCGCCAAGGCGGTGGACTTACCAGCCCCCGTCGGCCCCAGCAGCACCGTGTGATGGAGCGCATCACCAATCGAGATACCAAGGCGCTCACCCGCCTGATCCGCCACCCCGTGGCAAACGCCCGCTGCGTCTCACGCGCCGACTGGCAGCGCCAGCACCCGCGGATGAGCCGACGGCGTCGCCGGCAGCGCCCCTCACCCACCGGGCCAGCCCGCCATCGCCACAATCTCTCCGGCACCAAGCTCCAGCCCCGCCCGCCACGGCCGCCGCACCCGCATCAAGCTTGGCGGGGTGCTCCGTACGGGCGCGCAGCCGCACCCCTGGGCCCTTCCAGCAGGCGCAGCGCCCCAGCAGCCCCTGCAGCAGCGTCCGCTGGCGCAGCGGCGAGGCCGCCCGCACCCCCAGACGCAGACAGCCCGCCGCCCGATGCCGCCCCACCTGCGCCCGCATCCGCCGACCCCGCTCACCACGAAGAGACGGAATCGGCACCAGCCCGAGCAGCTCCAGCCAGCCCCTGCGGCTCCACCCGCCCCACGCCTGCGGGCTAAAGCGTCGCCCCAGCTGCAGCTGCACCACCAGCTCCTCCCCTCAGCCGTCACCGCCAAGGCAGCCAAGACAGCCCGCACCACCGCGCTGAGGCGCTCCGTCGCCAGTCCGCCCCGACCGGCCGGGCCGACACCACCACCGCCTGATCCACCGCCCGCCGCGAAAACCCACGCGACACCCGACAGCCCGGCACCAGCTCACGCACCACCTCGCCAACCGCTCACCCGCACGCGCCCCACCGCCCAGACCGCCTGACCACCCGCAGCGCGCAGCTCCAGCACCACCCGACCCAGCGAACCATCCGCCAGACGCGCTCCACCAGACCCAACCGCCGTCGTCCTGAGCGAGCGGCAAAGGCAAAAGCGCAGCTGATGCCACACCAGGGGCTGAGTGGGGCGGGCCATCACGGGGCACCTCCCGGCGGAGGACGGAGCAGCATCCTCGTCGGTCTTGGCCATACCGGTGCGATCCGGCAAGACGATGGGAACCAGCGGAAGAGGTGCCATGAGCCAAGTAGCGAGCGCCCTCTATGACACTGGTGAGAACACCGACCTGCCAAGCCACTCCCAGCCGATGCCGAGAAGGGCTCATTCGCAGCACAGCGCCCACCGAGGTGCCACCACGGGCACTCTGCCCGCGATGAGCGCCAGCCCACGGAGCAGCAGCATCATCACGAGTGGCAGCCGACCCATCGCTGGCGCCAGTCTCACTCCTCGAACAGCTCTCAGCACCTGAGGAAACCGCCTCATCCGCCGCCATCTGCCGCGCCAAAGCCAGCACGATCCGCGCCACCGCCCGGTGATCCATACCGCTGTGCCGCACCGGCACCAGCCGCACCCGCCGCGACGAGACCAGGGGCGGCCAGCAGGGCGTCGGGGCCATCATGAGTGCCTCCTCGAGGCATGAGGCCGCCGCCCAGTCCGTCGCCGGTCATCGCTGGCAGGCTGGGCGAGTGGTGGCCAGTGCCGGGACTTCCTCACCACTCCCGTCGGCTGCGCCACCAGCGCACTGCCAGCCAGGCGGCGGCGCTCACGGCGAGCAGCCCGACGAGCCAGGGCCAGCTGCTTTGCACGATGGCGACGATCCACCTCAGCCCCATCGCGATCAGGAGCAGGCCGACGCCGCATCGCAGCAGGCTGCCAGGCAGAGAACGCCTCGAATCGCTCATCATCACCATCTCCTCGAAGACTGCAAATTGGGTACTTTGTCTCGCCACGGCCGACTCATTGCAGGGCCTCCTCGTTCTCATGCGCCCGCTCGCTGTAGCGCGGCACGGCGAAGCCGGGGATGCGGATGTCGGAATCCACTTGGTCTCCCCACACCGCCCAGGGCTGGTTCGACTCTGGCCGGCGGCGGGCGAACAGCTCCAGGTACGGCCCGGGGCTGACCCGCTCGATGATGGCGAACTGCTCGGCTGGCTTGCGCGAGTGCTCTTGTACGGGGGCGTTGAACCAGGTCGGCTGGGAACGCGAACCCAGTGGCGCTTTCCCTCGGGTGCAGAACAGCAGCTGCTCGGTGGCATTACGCAGCTGGTAGCGACCACCCAGGCCAAGGCGGAACTTCACCCAGGTCAGCGGGCTGCGCACTGTAAAGCCCCAGGCCTCGGCCACCTCATACGCCTTCGGTAGCAAGGCGTTCGTCGTCCACAGCCACAGGTGGGCATCACGGGCCGCCAAAGCTCCCTACCGGCAAAGCGCCTTGATCCGCGCCAGGCTCATCGTCCGGTAGTGCTTCTCACCGCCCTGCAGCGGCCAGGCGGATCGACCAGGATGGTGGCAAAGCCACCAGGCGGCAGACCCAGGATGGTGGGCGACGAGTCAGCGCCGAGCGCCGTTACGCTGGCCTTCTGCTTCGTCGCTGCGCCTTCCTGCCTGGCCGCCTCACCTCGCCGATAGGCCACTCCCCCAGCGCACGCTCGTCTTGTCTGTTTCGTCTGCTGCATGATGTCCCTCCTTTTTCTTTCATACGTACTATTTGCTCCAGGGCAAATCCCAGCTGCCAGCTTTTCGCGCATCGGCAGCAAGGTTGCCCTTATCCCATACATTCCACGAACACTCGCGTGTTGCAAGGCCTCCAGATTCACATTGCGAAGCGACGCGACACGTGCCGCTTATGAGCTGTTTCTGTGGTGCCACCCCAGGAAACAAAATGGACACACACGCCACTTAGTGGCCACGAAAGTCGGTGCTGTAGTTTTTGCAACAAGAGGCGAAAATGCGAGCACACCATTAATTCTCACCACCCCACCAGCACTCAATAGGGCCACGTCAAGACGACCACAACACCCTTTATCCGCGTGCTAAAATAAAAATACAAACCACACAAGCCCGAAAGGAGTAACCAGACATGAGCGAAAAGACGAACGCGAACAATCGTTTCCAAGGCAAGCGCATCTTGATCACTGGCGGCACAAGCGGCATCGGCCTGGCAGGCGCACGACGCATCCTGGCGGAAGGCGGCCACGTCATCATCACCGGAAGAGACGAATCGAAACAACAAGCACTCAGCAAGAACTTCCATCCGCCTCGGCACTTTCATCAACGACGCCGCCGACCCAGACGCGGCCAGACAACTCGCATCCCACATCACGTCTCCCTCTCGACGGCATATGGTTCAACGCTGGCTACGCCCGAATTGGCGCCCTGACCGACACCACACCCGACCTCTTCGACCAGATGATGGCCGTCAACGTTCGCGCCCCTTCTTGCAGCTCAGCCTGCTGCGCCACCATCTCCATGCCGGTTCGTCGATCGTGCTGACCAGCTCCAGCTCGGTGTACGAAGGCAACGCCGCCACATCCGTCTACGCCGCCACCAAAGCCGCCCTGGTCGCTGCAGCACGATCCTGGGCCGACGAACTGGCACCAGAGGGCATACGCATCAACACGCTGATACCAGGGAGCAATCGCCACCGACTTCCGCAACTTACTGCCCGAGCAAACTCGGACTGAATTTGAAGACAGCGTGGTACACGACACCCCTAATGCGTCGGATCGGCACCGCCGATGAAGCCGCTGCCGTCGCCCTCTTCCTGCTCTCCGACGACGCCAGCTACATGACAGGCACCCAAGTATTTGTCGACGGAGGACTGCTCAAGCACTAACACCCACCACACCAGCCCACGACAACAAACCAGCACCCCTTCGACACAAGCGCAAACCATCACCAACCACCTCACGGCTGCCGCTCGTCCGACCGAGCGGTCGCTGCTGCGTGCACCGCCTGGGACGCGGCCGCGGCGGGCGACGCGAAGGCGAGTGAGCCGGCCATGGGGACGGGCTGTACCAGCCGCTCGCTCACCACTGGTGCCGTCGCCATTCGATCCGTCTGGCTCTGCTCCAGGAGACGCACCATCACGGTTGTCACTGCCGTCGGTGCCGCAAGTTCTGCCGGTGGAGGTGGAAGCCGCTGCGTCCCGCACCGCCTGCTCGTTGTCCTGCAGCACCTGGGCCATGGCTGCTTGCATGGCTCGGCCTGCTTCTTGGCGTTGCTGGCTCAGCTCGCTGCCCAGGGCCAGGGCGGCTGCCCAGGATGAGCTGGCTGGTACGCCTGCTCCAGCTGCTCTGGCCGCTCGGTGTGCGGAGCGCCAGCTGGCTGCCACCTCACCGGCCAGCTGGCCGGCCTGGTAGCTGCTCGGCAGCGCGGCAGATAGCGAGAGCGGCGACTCACCGACGGGCACCGGCTGACTCCTTCCGCCCGGCAGCGCCTCCCGCCACTGGGCCAACGCCATCGCGCACCCCGTGGGCGAACGCCCAGCCGACTGCGCCCACCACCGCCAGACCGATGAGGGCCAGGATCCCGATTACGACCGTCATGATGAAACCTCCGAAGATGAGAAGAGATGAGAGAAGAAGGAAGCGAAGAGAAAGAGCGTGAGAAGAAGGAACGAAGGCGCAAGACAAAGCGCTCACTACCGAGCTGACGAGCGTTTGCCGCTACCGGGTCCCCGCTAGCTCGCCTACTGAGACCCGCCGAGAGGCGACAGTCCCACCCAGCCGAGCAGCCAGTGCTGGTGCCCTCCGGCAGTTCAGGAGTGCCTGCGCCACCTGTCACCTGTGGGACTCGCGCTCTGAACGGCGCTCCTCACCGTGTTGACGAGACCCCAGTGGTGGCTTCACCGCGCACAGAGCGAGCGTGCCCGCCGTCGTCCTGCCTACGCCCGATCGCTGCCCAGCCCCGGGGCGTATCCCGTGATGATCGCTTCGCTGGGCACCGCCGGGGCGATGCGGGTCTGGGCCCGGCCTGGGTGACCAGCGTGGCGATGCTGGTCAGGACCTGGGAGGGTCGGGAGGCCCGGGCCTGCTCGGCCTGGGAGGCTACTTCGCCTGGGCGGCGACCTGCTCGATCTCCCGCCTGGTCACCCGGGCCTGGCCATTGCCCAGCACCACCCCCATCAGTGCGCTGGGGCGAGAAGAGACTGAGATTGGTAGAAGCCATGAGAAGAGTCCTTTCGAGAGAGAGGAAGAGAGAGAGGAGAGAAGACGGCAGCGGGGCAGCTGCTCATCCCTGGAGCGGGTTCCGCTGCCACCGCCTGAGGTGACGCATGCGGCCCTGTGGCCGCCCAGATCGCCCATCTGCCTGCCGCACCGCCCAAGGGCGACTTGCCGCGCTGGCGTCCGGTTGATCTGGCATCATCTAGGAGAACCCGCCGCCATTGGCGGTGTCGTGACAGAAAAGTGCGCCGTGCTGCATCTGCACAGCACGGTGCCAAACCGGTCGGTGAGAATAGGGGCCATGAGCACGCCCCCGGAGCCAGCCACCCCGCTACCACATGGCGTCTTCCCCATAGGCGACACCACGGATGAGGCCGAGCAGCGCGCCGCACTGGAGCAGCAGGTGCTGACCGAGCTGCTGGCCCTGCGCAAGGCCTACGGGCAGCTGACGGTGCAGAAGTTCAGCACCTTCACCACCTTGCGGCAGGTCTGCGGCGGCGACGACCTGCTGGACGCCTTCTTGCTGTTTCAGCGCGAGCTGGCCCGCTACCAGCACAGCGGCCGCAACGAGGCAGCCGCCGCCCTTTCTCTGTCCGCTCCGGCCGACACCGTCCTTGACCGCCTCCAGCTCACCGCCGAAGCACTCTCACCCGAGCAGGACTGGCGCGACCAACGCACCGCCCGCCGCTGGAGCGACGCCGGCATGCCGATCATCGCCCGCGACCTGGTCTACTTCGCCCAAGTCGCCGGACGGCTCGGCACCGAGACACTCAGCATCCAGCTCGGCGGCAGCGGCACCAGCCTGATGGTCATCATCGACCAGATGACAAGCAGCGACCTACCGGCCAAGGCGCCCCTCATCCAGGTCTGGCACTACCCCTCCAGCAACAGCCCACGAGAGATCACGCTCGACCTGGAGCAGATCACCAGCCCCCAGGTCTCACGCGACGGGCTGACCATGCGCCGCCACCGCCTCGCCCTCGACCTGCCCGACACCCAGACCGTCGAACCAGACGACGCCGTCCTGGCCGTATCCATCACCGGTCAGGACGCCCCCATGCGCACCGTCTTCTTCCAAGACCACAGCCACCTCACCCCGGCCTCCACACCCGCATGACCACTCTACCGCACCATCGTGATGGTGGAGGTAGCCAGGGATGAGCGAGCAACACCCACCACGTCATAGCTAAGACAGGTGGGGCAGCAGGCGACTTCCGTACACCTGCTGCCCCACCCGCATGACAGTTCCGCTAACGGGTACTGATTTGAATCTGACGCCCCTCAGCAAGACACTGCGCAAGGCCGGCTACCGTGGCGTCGGGCAAGTCGAGCTCGTACTTCCGCAGCGCGCTGTCAACAGCACGCCGAACTTCGGCAACAGGCCGCCCCTGCAATCGAGACCGACGATAGTTCAGATCGCCCTCAAAACGCTTGAAGGCCTTCTGCGCCATTGCGGCAATCTGGCGCTCCGCATCCGGATTGATCTTCACACGCACCGACACTCAGGCTCACGCTCCCTCATGAATCGTGGTGTTCGGGTGACGCCGAGCGGTCGCCTCAGTGACGTAACGCCCAGTGATTGCCGAGCGATACGAACCACACCAGCTTGGACGCCCAAGCAACGCGCCACCCTCACAGCGCGACGGCTAGTCAGGCTATTCGTCGGGTTCGAGCGAAGCATGACGAGACTGACGTTCCGAATTTGAAATGATAAAACACATTTCGAGAAACCCTCACTCTACAGATCAAAACAGTCTTCGGACACAAAATTGCACAACAAACTGCACGTTAATTAGAAAATATGACACACCATCGGAAGTAACCTGGCATACCCAACAATCGTCAATTTGATCCAAGTGGCTTTACATGAAATACCTAACAACTTTGATACAGACCTCGATATAGCTTCCGTTCGCGAATCTCGATTAAATGCCTCGAAAAATAGAACTGGGCACCAATCTCGATCTCTATGTCGGCAAGCATCGAGGTGCGACTCTTGAGGCAGCGTAAAACAACATGATTGCAGATCAAGACATCTGGCCCTGCAAGACAAGTTTTTCGCCAGAATGTCCTGTAAGGACTGACTGACACCATAATCCAAGTCATCCAATTCTTCTGAGAGAGATAACCCGCTGTAGGCATGCTAGACCTCCTCTATAATTGAATATCAAAAACTTCTGCATTCTGGCGAAAATGAACCATGTTTCCTACATAGTTTGCCCCAATTCTTCCCATCATTCGCAACCCCTTTGGATTATCACTGCGTACAACGCCGTATAGTCTTTTCATCCCGGCTTTTCAGACAACGATCATAAGCATCTCAGTCAAGCACGTTCAATTCCGACTCCAACATGGGAGCGGCCAAGAAAACAACAAACTCCACCCTATCTTTTGACTCATCTAATACCTGCAGTCCCGCTTGACCTATCATTTTTCCGTCCACCCATAATGCATGTACTCCAAATCCATAGCGTCAATAATGATAACTGAAACTGTAGTAATCCTTCATAATAGGTGCATACCCCATAGGAAGACGCTCCCAGGCAAAAATACTATCATTCTACCAAAGTGCTACAGATCCATTCAAATCTTCTGCAACAAACGGCTTTCCAACCACTCCACAGTTCTCCCAAGAGCGTAAAGGAAAGGCTGCGACTGCAGATTCAACGTTTAAAGACATTTCAAATTCCTGTAACAAAGCTGGATTTTCCGACGTAAACATAACCTGACGAACCTCTCGTTGCTTAGCTAATGTGTGAAAAGGAAGAACTTTAACATCATCAATTGTTATAGGCCAACTTGATGGCCATGCAACTCCATTCAAGCGTATGCTCCATCGGTTTTGGCCAGCGAAAATTGTCCCCGCCTTAGAGGTGTACCGTTCTCTAATCGCGCCGGGAAAAATAGGCGGGTATTAGATCAAGCCATTTAATCGCTAGGGTTAATCACGCATACTTATACGCCGCATCTATCGAAGCCTTCTCAAAGGGCATTTTCTTGTCAGTCGGATTGGGTGAATGTATAATTCTCCAAGCATCATCACTGCACACGATTTAAAAAGAGATCGCGAGTTCAAATTTCTGCCTCATCCCCATAACAAGATCATCAAAATATCGATTTATAGATTCATACGACCTCGCATTCTTTTGCAAGCGCTTGATAATGTGTTCAGAAACCCGCCGTGGAGCTTACCGTTATCGTCAACTTTGTCAATGGTTCCGCCATATCTATAATTGAAAGCGTCCACATGCAAATTTAGTTCATTTTGGACTTCTCGAGGTACTCTAAAATAACGCTCCACAGAACTACGGATACACGAAACAAATCTGAGTACAGAATACCGTCACTCAAGATAAGAATGTCAGCGCCATAGGGATGTACCTGATAGAGAGCCTGGGTTAGGGTTATAGAAGTCTGATCAGGAACGAAACTTCGCCAGATCAGGTTGGCCAGCATCAAACAGGACTCTAAATCTATTTTGATCTTTAAATGGGAAGCCTGGAAAACAGTAGTCTACTTTTCGCTTCGTAATCGTTTTATCAATCAAAAGAAGAAAATAGATTCACATCATTATTCTGTCGATTCTTTTTAGAAACCAATCTGAGGATGACAAAGTATATTATATATCTCATGTGACATAGAATCAGCTTTAATTTTGTCGGGAACAGGTTTGCTGACCAAATTTTCACTTGCAGAAAGAAACTCATTTATGTCGAAAACGTACATCTTTACGAACAGCTGGTCTGTATCTTAAAGGACTATCCAACTCGCAGAACGATCTAGTGCGAGAAAACTCATTTCTGACAAATTTGCCAAAGGAATTTAGAATCCACATATCGCTCTGGCAAATCATTGGTGAAACGCAAGTCACTACTCAAATATCGCATAGGAGATACCGACATGCAGGACTCGATATCATAAACTCGATCGCGGACATGTGTGAATTCTGTGGCTGTCTTCATGCACTAGTCAAATAACGTTCCAGCTTGCTGAGTGCTTCACTATGTCCGAATGGTTCTAATAATTCATTCATCGATCCACCAATGAATACGACGTAAATCCTCAAGACGTCTCGTTGGCACTGTCCGCAACAAAAGACAGTACGTGTTCGGGATACAACGTAATACTTGCAATATGAGATTGATTTGACAGTTGTTCTAGAGACCCTTCCATGATGATATCTCCGGGTAGATCAATAACCTTGATCCACCGTTTCAGCATGGTTTGCCAAGAATCTGATTTTACAACTTGAGCGGTGTCTTCATCAACTATTCTAATCCCTTCTGGCATACTAAGTCCCGGTGTCAACGACTGCTCCAGAATGTCCTATACGAGAAAGTACCTGCGATAGAACACGGCTGATAATCTGTTCATGAGACTCGTCATCTAATCCTATCGCCAACCCATAACTACTTTTCATCTCCGTCCCCGAACCAGCGAACCGAAATGAAGTCGAGAAGATGATGATACAGTAAATACGCGTTTCCGCCAGTCACCATCATAAAGTTACGAAGTTGATTAGCTGGGGACGTACTCATAGAAACAGGAGTTCCGAATCCGGGAACCTGGCTTGGATTGGCTCAAGTCCCACCACTGGAGAAGAGGTGGACAGTAACCTTGTGTCAATCTGAACAAAATTTTCCGCTTTGAATGCAGCAGTCGTATACTCAATTACTCTACTGGAAAGAAGACGAATCGTCTGTTCCTGAAAGCGTCGTCTACGCCTGCTAACGATTCAAAGTTTCCAAGTACCTGTGGCTTCTCCGTACAGCGTAATATTATTCTACCATTACGTTCGTTCTTTTTCAGTAGTTCCTGTTGCCAATAAACGAGCTCTTTTTACGAACAGTCTCATCAATTTTGGTTGTATGCACCCACGTCATACCCGTCGCATCTTTAATTTGAAGAGCGCCCTCCATTAACCCGCTTCCGCTGATTTACTACACCAGCGACCGACGGCGATTCGCCGACTTTAGCATTTGCTAAGTCAATTGCAAAAACTAGCATGTCATTTCAAGAGAGTGAGAATCGCGTCGATTCAGTGTGTTCTATAGTCTCGTCGGGGAGTATAATGAGTGGGGTGACAGCCTAAATATCATGGTTGAATCACCGCGTGGAAAATGGGTGGACAATCCCAATCGGCCATGAGTGGAGTATACAATGCCAGCTGCATCCAAGGCGTGTTTCATAGCATCTTCTCTCTGACGAATTTTCTGTAATGAATCCAACTACCCCCGACAAGCTAGAATCATTACCGATAAGCCTCAGATTGGATTGCTCGTCACAGCCCTACGAAGAACATTTCCTTTAAGTTCAATGTTACGAGACAGTTTTTCGACATCTAGCTCAAGATAGCTAAGCAGAGCCGTACGCAATCCGAGGAAGTTAGCAACGTTTCGCTCCCAAAGTTCGAACTGTTTGCCGTCTTTTCTAATACTCGCCTTTCACGCGACCAGCAGAGTCAAATGAAAGATCAGCAGACGCAAGATCAACTTAGGGTGTTTGAAATACTGCACCTTTTTCGAACATGCAGAAACGCCGTTCCACGGGGCCCTCGCAGCCACTTGCGCCGCTGCGTATAGACGTCACAATTGAAACTTGACACGTCTACCGGTAGCTGCTCAATAGCAGACAGCCGTCTATCATGATACTTCGCTCCGTGCTTTTTCGCAATCTCGCAATTTCTTTAACCGGATTTATGATAGATCCGTGCGCAGCAACATGGCTAAGTGCAATTAATGCCGCACCTTTTTCTACACGAGATTCTACTTTTTCCAGAGCAAATGCTCCATTAACTTCGCATGGCACAACATGTACCTGCGCTCCGTGCGCTCGCATAATGAAATATGCTCACAAGATTGGTGCCAAACTCGGAACTTAATGTTACGATCTCATCGCGGATGAAGGTCAGCACCGTATGGTGCTGCATTCCAAGCTCGAAGCGCTATCATGCATTGAGATAGTATCCGACGAGGTACCTAAGACACGTCCGGCCACGGCGTATGGGTCATCAGGAGATCTTTGACCATCTGTGCTGCCCCATACGGACCAAAATGTAACTCATTCTTCATGTGCTGGATTACTGATTCAAGAGTTTTATTTGACATCAACCCTGCGCCAGCATTATTTAAATAGTGCATATAGATCATTCTCCTTTAGCGTTCATTAGTTGAATCAATCCGATTCCCCAATTCTCTAATCTTCCATCTAATGGGATGGACCTCGAGGTCCTTATCATTCCCCTTGTTTCAAGATCTCGCACGACTCCTCTAAGTTCGATTTCTGGAATACTTACGGATTTGGAAATATCTTTTGCTGATAGTTCACCTCCTGCCTCATAGATCGATTCTAAAATACGAAGTTGCGTGGTTCGAAGTCCACGCAAACTATCGCCAACAATGGCAGCCCTTTCAACTTCAATAACACTACCAGAAACTACCGATTTCATAAGCGAAGTATAAGCTGGATCTAGAGTTGGATCGGAATCAATTGCTTGCCGAAGCAGACGAACAAACTCATCGGCTCGAGTGCTGGATTTTTCTAGTTTCACTGAGGCTATCGATAATATCACCCAAACTGTTGGTAACCATGAGTTCTGCGCGAACTTTTTGGCGATTGTACGCCCCCAAAGCAATTTCGCTAGCTTTGACAATTAGTGGCGGCATGGCACCGCCGGCAACTGAACCTATAGGCCCTCGAGGCAGTATCCAACAATCGCTCCTATTGCCGAACTGCTGGTGTCAGTCGCAGGTTCGGTGATCTGTCCTCGTGGTCTTTGGCTTAGATTTCATGACCCATATTAGTGACGCTATCACTGGGGATTGCTTTGTTGTCAATCGTATGATAATGCTTGGTGGATAATACAATTGGGCCGCAGGTCTCTTCACACTATAATCGACACATTCGGTTTTGGAAGATTGATTATTGTACATAGGTATGCGGATCGCTCAGTTACGGTCAAAAAGGGTGGTATCTATTCAGTGAGAATTGAGGCTTCAGTGCATGCTTGGAGCGGAACTGCTTGACCAATTAACCTACCTTTTGATTCACGTAATACCTGTTGCGGGTAGACCTCCGCACCAGCCACTATTGACCACTCATGAAGTAGCACACCCACAAGACAACGTTCTATCAAGTCCCCCCTGTAGTGTCGTGACAAAACTGCAACATTCAGCAGTTCTGAGACACTAACCTTTCAAAGCGCGCTATAAAAGTGCTAAAATTAATAACTTAATGTCCGATAGCATTTCCTCTTCCCACCACCGCCTCCGTCGGCTCAAAACCGCCTTGCTCGCCGTCTCCTTCACTCTGGCCGGCGTCCTCCTCATGATGCTCAGTGCCTGGCTGTCCCCGCTGCAGCTGGGAGATTGGCAGTGGCTGCACGCCCTGCCGCTGGGCGAACTGGGTGGGACGCTGTTTGGTGCAGGACTACTGTCGACGTTCTTTGAGTACACCTTCCGGCGGGATCAGGAAGCGCACACATTGGCTCGCTTCCGTCAGATCATCCGTGAGGAGGCTCCGGCGATGCGTGATGCGGTGGTGGAGGGCTTCGCCATCCACCCTGAGGACTTGAAGCGTGTGGCCACGCCGGAGCTGCTGGACGACATCGCAGCCAACGTGATGGCGCTACGCCTGGGCGATGAGCAGTTCGCTCGGGAGATCTACCGCGACATCCGCGACCAAGCCATCCGCGCCGCTGAGCGGTGGTACGACGTGGCGGTGCGCGTTCGGCTCTCTACTGCAGTAGAGAGGAGTACCGCAGGTACTCCTCTGCTCGACGTCACCGTGGAGTGGGAATACACCACCATCCCCAGCAGTGCCACCCGCCACTTCGCGTGCGTGTCTGACCAGGATGAGTACAACGAGCTCCGCCAGGACGTCCCAGCCACCTCCACCTGGTTCATGGCACCACGCCCTGGCATGGACGCTCGCCGTCGGGAGGCATACGAGCTGCTGGAGCTGACCGTCGATGGCCGGCCACAGTCCATCCGCCGTAGTACCCGGGCTACCGGCCAGACCCTACAGCGTCGACCTGGACGAAGAAGCCAGAGCGGCAAGCCAGTCCGCATCCGCCAGGTCTTCCGCACCATCACCCCGCAGTGGAGCCACCGGCTGTACTTCGCCGTCAGACAACCGACACGAGGCTGGTCGCTGCGATTGGACTACACCGACACCAATATTGGCGATAGTGCATGTCAGCGACACCGTGGCGACGGCACCAGCGGCCAGCATCGTCCGACTCACCAGAAGCCGTCCCAGGCAAGGTCATCGCCCTCGAGTCAGCTGGCTGGCTCTACGCCCAGGCTCGGCGTTGCCTTCACCTGGGACGACCAGACGAGGAGCTGCCCCAGACCAAGCAGCCTGAGGCAGTCAGCCTCCTCGAGAGGGGTAGAGGATCTCTGCGAATGGTCAGCTTCCACCGTCCATCAGGCATCACCTCTCACCTACTCGACCGCCACGGACAGCCACAGGATACATCGTCCTGAGATACATAGTCTCTGGATTGGGAGTCTTCGGCCGGTTGAGATGGAGCCGTGCCCACCGACCGCAAGCCACCGCTCTCACCAGCCACCGGTGAGTTCGGTCGGCGTGTGCGCGCCCGCCGCGAGCAGCTGGGGCCTGTCGCAGGGAGAAGCTGGCCGAGCGCACCACCCCTGCACTGGTCGTACATCGGCCAGGTCGAACGCGACCAACGCAACCTCAGCCTCCACAACATCCTCCGCATCGCCCACGCCCTCGACACCGACGCTGGTGGGTTGGTGAGCGGGTTGGAGTGTAGAAGAAGAGCTCGATCCCTTCGAGGGTTTTGCCAGCGATGGCAGGGATACGCAACCCCGTTACCAGACTGCGATCTCGCGAGTACAGCAAAGGCGCAGGGGTAGAGGCAAGCCTGATGGTGTTCTAAATCAAAAAGATGAACGGAAAGACCTTTGTAACCGAGATATATTTTTGATAAAAAGAGCAAAGACGCCTTTCAAGATAAGCTGTTAAAGATAGTGCAAGCCCAGCGGAAAGAATAAAAGAAAACAGACGCTCTGAAAAATGGTATAATATCCTAAAATATTTAGAGAGAAAATTAGAAGTTGAGGTTAAGATATGAGAAAAGTAAAACTGTTTATAGCTATGAGTGTAGATGGCTATATTGCTGATAAAAATGGGGGTGTCGCTTTTCTGCAAGGTCATGAAGATTGTTTAGAAAACGAAAGTACCTATTCTGAGTTTATAAAAAATATAGACACAGTTCTGATGGGTTGGAATACTTACAATCAGATAATAACTGAGTTATCCCCTGATAATTGGGTTTATGACAATTTATTGACTTATGTTTTCACTCACCGAGAACAACAAGATTCCGATAAGATCATTTTTACAAGTGATAATTTGGAGGAATTGATCAAGAAATTAAAAGGGGTTGAAGGAAAAGATATTTGGATATGTGGAGGAGCAGACTTAGTTCAACAAGCCATTTCTTCAGATGTGATTGATGAGTATCTTATATCCATTGTTCCGACAATTTTAGGGAATGGTATAAAATTATTTAGCCAAAATGATGCGGAACATAAATTGAAATTAATCAACACGATAACAAATAATGGAATTGTCGAGTTGAATTATATTCGTAGATAAAAATTAAATTGTAGATGACGATAATATCTACAGGTAAGCTGCCGACGTACGATGAAGAAGTCGCGGTACGAAACCAGACGGATGCGATGACGCCGGGCTGGCTAGCGACGGCGATAACCCTTTGCGGAGAAGCTCAGGACGCGACCGTACGCACCTACGGAAAGAATGAAGTGAATTTATTTAAGCCAGCACGCCACCGAGTTGAAAGAGCGAAAGTTCATTCCAGAGAGATGATCGAGTGTTGGAATGAGTTTTTGGAGCCACACCCCTTTGCTGCGCACTTAACGCGCACCAACGCCACGGAATATATCCTCACAGTGGAGCAATATGAAGAATTTCCCCAGGAACTTCCTGCGCTGTTTGGAGAGTGGCTGTATAATCTTAGGTCGGCTCTCGATTACATTATTTGGGCAGCTGCAGCCTATTCTTCGGGTAGACTACCCCCTCCACACGAAGATCGCCTCCAGTACCCAATTTGCGATAGCCAAAATTCCTGGAAACGCACCTCCCAAAAGTTGTCAGTACTCCCGCAGCACCAACTGGAATTGCTGCGAACCATGCAGCCATTCGCCTCTGACGTTGATGCTAACTATCTAGGTTGGATCAATAGGCTAGCTCGTATAGATCGCCACCGCCGATTAACTATTTGGGCGGCTCGAATCGTTACAGCAGATCCGATCACCCATATTCCAAGCGGAGTAGAACCTAGATGGGAATGGGGAGAGAGGATGCTTGAGTCCGGATATTGCGACTTAGCTCGACTAACTTTCCCTGATTCAGAATCGGCTGAAGGAGTTAGCGTCAACCCACGACTGACTATCGACCCAGAAATCTCTGAGTGGGGAAACTCTCCTTTCTATGCAGAACGCAAATTCGATGAACGCCTCCGCAGGTTTATGGCGTTTGTGTTAGCCGAGATCGATACCTACGACTACGACTGTACCGGCAATCTAGAGGCAAGACGCTCCCTCACAGAAGAATTTGCTGAGCAATGTGATGAGCGGAGGAGTCGAATCTTTAAAAACCCGACCCCTCCCGCTAGAAGCACTCCTCATTGGACTCCTGCAACGCTTCTCAAATCTTCTCGAGAACGATACTTTGGAGGAGAATTGTCACACAAGTTTGATTGACAGGCTTGATGCGCTATACAAGAACCTGTCGCGCTTGGATGCAAGCATGCCATTAGCAGTCCTGTGTCGGCACCAAACCTGCACTGCGATACCGTTTCGAGCCTTCTCATAGTGCTGTATTCATTGTATACTGAATGGAGTAATGCCGAAAGTTAACATATACAATTCCAAATATCGCACCTTATCCGGAACGTCACGCAGCGAGGTGTATAAGAAAGCGCGTCGGGAATACAACGACGTCGCCCATGCCACCAAGCGCCAGCCCTACATCAGATCCAAGTACTTTAACGGCAGCAAGATCTTCCTCGATGTATTTTGGCCCCACCTGACAGACAAGCATCAGAAAGAGCAGACAAAACGGCTCCGCTTCTACAAGGCGGCGCTTGACCTGATACGAAACTCACGCATCACTCCAGAAACTATCGTCAAAGAAGACGACCAACACGTGTTGCTCCATCGTTTCTACGGCATAACGAAAGATGGCACCTACTTTTTGTGTCCAAATCAAAGAAGACAAGCGCAGTGATCGCCGAGACTTCATGTCGACATTTGAACGTCATCCACGATAATCGCCATAAAATAAAAATCTCCCGCGGTGCAGCCTAGAAACTACTTGCCGGAGATTTCTTGGTGACACGGCGATCAACTGTGTCTACCTATGATTATAGGCTTTTCGGTTGAGTTGTCAATAGTTTTACGCAATTTTGGCATACTGCGAGGATGAAATGAATGAGCACGTGCTGCGTCGGCCTTCCAACAACGAGTTCTAAAACACTTTCCTGGCGACCGGTACCGTTCTACCGGCCGTGACGGGATGCCCACGACGGCACACCAGCCTTGAGTGAGCCGTGGCGAAGGCCGTCGGCGCTCCAGGCGGCAGTGTGACGCTCTTCGGCGATGGAGACACCGCTCGCCGCTGCCGTCACTCCTGGTGAGCAGCCGCCAGGTAGCGCCCGATGGTCATGCGGCTGAAGCCCAGATGCTTGGCGATCTCAGCGATGGCCAGGCCTTGCTGGCGGAGGAGGATCGCCTGGGCACGGTCTTCGTCGGTGAAGCGGTGGTTGCGTTCCAGCCCTGCTTGCCCACGCAGCCGGTAGACCGTCGAGCGATTGACGCCCGTCTGCTGAACGATCTCCTTGACGGGAACGCCAGCGCGGTACAGGTCGACCACCTGCTGGCGCTGCTCCGGCGTCAGGGGCCGGAACTTCGTCTGCTTGATGCGGTCGACCACACGCGGCGACCGTGGCACGGTGTCGGGCGCATCACTCTCATCGTTTGGCCGCTCCCCCACGCTGGTGGCCGGTGCGGCGCATCGTCGCTGCAGGGACTCACCTTCTGGCTCTGCCGCATCTGCCCCGTGAGACGGCATGGGCTCGTCCGCATCGCCCACCGCTCCATCCGACCCGTCAGTAGCCGGCGGATGCGCTACATTGGGGCCGGTACACACCTGGCCGCCCTCACCGGCGGCCAACTTCCTTCGGAAGTCCAGCAGCACCATCAGGTTGTTAGAGTCGATGGTGCGGAGTTGTACTGACGCCCCATTTATTCGAACATCGGGCGCATCTCGCCTCCCGTGGTGGAATCGGTAGACACCGCGACCTTAAAAAGTCGCTGCCTACGGGCGTGCGGGTTCGAGTCCCGCCGGAGCGCTCAGCCAACTCTTACCCAAACCCTCTCCAGTCGAAACAGGCTGGGATGCGGTTTCAGATGATGAACAACGCTCACCCACCAGGGTGGGCGTTGTTCGTGTTAATGGAGCTCATGGGCCCATCGTCAGCGGTGGGCGGCGTGGTCGGGTTGTCAGGCTGAGCCGCGTGCTGCAGGTGGTGCGCATGAGCCGCAGTGTGCAGGCTGGGGCTGGTCAGCTGGTCGAAGGGTGGGGTGAGCAGGGCGCTGAGGGTAGTGCCGGAGCCGGTGTCGGCGAGGTCGACAGAGTGCGGGTGACTCCTCCCCCACCGGCATCGCCAGTTCCTTCTTCTCCGGCGCTGTCCTGTCCATCGTGTGCGCCCGCGCCCTGCCCGGCTGCTTGCCACCGTCGGTCGTCCCTTCGTCTGGCAAGATGACCCGGCCGTCCTCATCCACCGCCGGGTTGACCAGCACCCGCTCGAAGAACACCTGGTTGAGCAGCTTCTTCAGGTGGGCGGGCGCAGCGCTGCTAGAGAGCGGTGGCAGTCTTCCGAGAAGGTCAAGGGCCTGGGTGAGGTGCTGGCGGACTTCAGCGGCGTCGGCCTGGTAGGCGGCTAGCTGGCGCTCGATCTGGTTCAGCTCGGTGGACAGCTCAGCCTGCTCCTCCTTGAGTAAGTCAAGGGGCACCGCGCCTTCGTAGTGGGCGTGGAGGAGACGGCGTCGTCTGTCCTCGATGTTGGTGCGCCGGGTGGTGAGGGAGCGGATTGTCCGATCTTTGTCGCGCTCAAGGCGCCGTAGCTCCTCGCACATACTGCTCCACGAGCTGGCGATCCTGGCGGCTCAGCTGGATCGTCCGGTATAGCGCGTTCATCTGCTCTTCGACGACGTCGATCAGGACGGCGCGGAAGGCGCAGTCGTGGGTTCGCTGGCGCCTGGCACAGATGAAATAGGGGTAGAGGTCGCCTTTGCTGTTGCGCGTGTTCTGCACCAGGAGGCGGGCACCGCACAGGCTGGGGTGCGTGGTGTTTCTCGGACTGGGGGAGTTTTTCTTCCCGTGAGTCGATAGGATGGATACCATGCCAGCAGCGAAATACTCAGACGAGTTCAAGACCCAAGTGGTGCGTGAAGTCATCGAGAAGGAACGCACGATTGCCTCGGTGGCCGCCTCATACGATCTTGTAGCCCAAACGGTGGGTAACTGGGTCGCAAGATACAGGAAGGAACACGCCACCGATCAGGACCGCAAAAAAGCCTCCGAGTCAGCCGAGATCGCGAAGCTGAGAGCGGAAAACAGGGAGCTGCGTCAGGAAAACGAGTTCCTGAAAAAAGCAGCCGCCTTCTTCGCCAAGGAACGACCGTGACCGACCGCTACGAGTTGATCAACCGCGAAGAAGGCTCCTATCCCATTTCCTCAATGTGTCGATGGTCGGGCGTGTCAAAATCGGGGTACTACTCCTGGCGTGACTGACCCCAGTCACAGACGGCCATTCGGAGGGAGGAGCTGGCCATCCTGATTAAGGACGTTTTTGACAACTCCGATGGCACCTACGGTTACCGGCGTATCCAGGTGGTCCTGGAGCGGCGTGGCGTGCGGGACCGATGGTTCCACGATCCGATCCATCATGAGGGACCTGGGGCTGCAGGCCGCCGGGCCGCGGGCGAAAGTCCGAACCACGGTGCCAGCTAAGGACCTGGACGAGCGACCCGACCTGCTCCGGCGGGACTTCACCGCAGATGAGCCCGGCAAGTAAGCTGTGCGGGGACATCACCTCCTATATCAGGACGTGGGACCGGATTCGTCTATCTGGCGACAGGTCTGGACTGCTGCACTAAAAAGGTCGTGGGTTATGCGATGGCCGACCACATGCACACGTCCCTGGTGTGCCAGGCCATTGACATAGCGGTCAGGAGATGCCCGATTGACAGGGGCGTGACGATTTTTCACTCGGACCGGGGTAGTCAGTACACGTCTCAAAGTTCCTGGATCACCTCAAGGGTTATGGGATTCGTCCCTCGGTAGGGGCGTACGGGGTGTGCTGGGACAACGCTTGGGCAGAGTCATTCAATGCCACGCTCAAGAATGAGAGAGTCCACCGGATGGTGTATCCCACGAAGGACAAGGCGATGAACGATATTGCCTCATGGATCGAGCTGACATACAATCATGTCCGCCTTCACTCAGCCCTAGGGGTATCGCACTCCCGACGAGGCCGAAACGCGAGTTCCTGGACCTGAAGAAGGCAGCCTGAAGCAAGAAAACAAGCACTGTCCGAAAACACCCTAGCAGTCCAGGCCGCAGTACACCGTCGTCTTGAGGGTGGTGGTTGTGTTGGCGTTCGCGTTCTCCGAAGCGATGGGAGTCCAGCATGGCTTGCACCTGGCTCCAGGTCTCTTCGTCCACCAAGGGCTCATGCGCCCCTGCGTAATCCACGCCTTGGAAGGAGATGACGCCCTTATGGTAGGGGTGGCGCAGCATGCGATGGAGCTGGGCGCCCGATACCGCTGGCCGGTTTACGGGCCGTCGGCACGGTCGTCAGCCCCCGATCGTGCAGATGCGCGGCGAGCCTCTTCGTCGTCCACTGCCCCGTCGCATACTCCGTAAACGCTAGCCGGATGAGTGGTGCGCGCTCCTCATCGAGGGCGATGGTGCGGACTTCTCGGCCGTTCTCATCCCTAGCGCGCACATTCACATACCCCAGCGGTGCCTTACCCAGCGTCCCGCCATTCCTGGCTTTCTCTCCCATCCCCTTAATGACCTCATTAGCCAGGTTGCGGCTGTAGAACTCAGCGATGGAGCTCATGATGCCGTGCAGCAGCATCCCACCCAGGCGTCTGGTCGATGTTCTCACTCGTCGACACCAGCCGCACACCGGCCTCCTCGAAACGCCCGGTTTATCTCCACATCGTCCGCTCGGTTTCTTGCGAGGCGGTCGAGTTTGTGGACGATGACGTAGTCGATCCCGCCATCTTCCTTGAGGTAGGCCAGCATCTTCTGCAGCTCAGGCCGGTTGGCGCTGCGAGCCGACTCGCCCCGGTCGGCGAACTCCTTAACCACCAGTGCACCCATCGACTGGGCTTTGCGCTTATTCGCCTCACGCTGAGCCGGCAGGGAGAAGCCCTCCTCCGACCCACCACGCTGAGCCTGCTCCCGAGTAGAGACGCGGATATATGAGACAGCCCGCTTAGGAGTGAGCTGGGCGGCCATGGCGGTGAAGGGATCGGGCGCAACGGCGTCAGGCATGGTGCACCTCCTTGCTGGTTTCGGTGGGTTCACTGGCGTTGCCGGTTCTACTGGCCTGGTTGCCGTCGCTGGGCTGGCTAGCTCCCAGCCTGGTCTGACTCATCGCTTCACCGGTTTCGCCAGGCTGGCTGTGTTCGCTGGTCTGCTCGCGCTGTCTGCGCTCTTCCTCTCTGAGTGCGTCGAGCTGCCGCATACATGCGCCTTCTTCGTCGTTCCACCAGGCGGGTGGGGTGCCGTCGCCGGGGCGCCAGGTGTTGAGGCAGACCAGGTGGGTGCCGGCCTGGCCGCGAGCTGGTCGACGACCGCGTCTGCTTCGGTGGTGGTGAGGTTGGGGTGGGCCAGCCTGCCGTGATGACGTACGCCACCCCACCGCGCTGGCAGGCATCGAGCAGCATGCTCAGCCCGTACTGGCGCTGTTGTCGGTCGTGGAACTCGGTGACCAGGTTGAGGCCCATCGCGTCGGCGTAGTCCTCCACCAGCTCCCGCTGCCGGGCCAGCTCGAAGGGTAGCGGGCCGCGCCGTAGAAGATGGCGATCGCCCCAGTGCCCGCCTGGGCCGTCCAGCGCGGTGGCTGGTACCGCGTCAAGCACCGCCGGATGCTTCTCCTGTGCGTTCGTCTTTGTCTGTGTTGTCATCTGTGTCCTCCTCTCGTCATATATACTTTGCTATTTCACTGGTTCTGTGTTTCTCCTCTTTCTATTGACGCTCAGATGGACGGAAAAAGTCCAGTCCGGTTTTTCGCTTGACCCCTGGCGGCAATCCGCGAGCTTTCCGCACGGAGTCACGGCGTGGCGGTTGTCTGCTGTGCGCAGATTCGCCTGGCTCCTCTTCGCATTTCACCTCACCAGACTGCGATGCTGCTGCGTTTTCTCCTTTCTCGTCGGGGATATGCCTCCTTTTGGTGTGTCAGACCACTCTGGTTGATGGCCTGTGGGATGGGGATGGCGGCGGGGCCGCCGTGGATCAGGGTGGGCAGCTGGTCCAGGCGGATGACGCGGAAGAGGTCGCGCAGCAGGCCGGTGCTGTGGGCGATGGCTCGCTCGAGGCGGTGGCGTCTGCGGTCGGTGGGGACCAGCCAGACCACCAGCGGGAAGACGCCGTCGTCGCTGGCCTGGGCTTGGTGTTCCTGGTAGCGCCAGCAGGTGGCGATGACGCGGCCGGGGTTCTCGGTGGCCCGGTCGACCTCGACGAGGTAGCGGTCCTCATAGGCCGGGCTGGTGATGGTCACCGCCAGGTCGGGGCGCAGCACCTGGGGTTGGCCGCTGGGGCTGAGCGCAGTGCGCCAGCAGTCCGGCTCTAGGGCCACCGCCGCCTCGGTGTCCGCCTCCCTGGCGGACGGCCTCCCTCGATGCTGGTGCGCACCTCCGTTATCGCGAGGAGGTGGTCCAGGAAGGTGGTCGACACCTCACGGGGCCGCTGCCGCCGCGGCATCTCCTCGTCCTCCCGTTCTCTGCTGCCACAAGCCGGTGGCCCCGAGTCGTGGCGGCCCAGATGGTCACGGCTGAGCCGCCCTGCCAGCCCGCCGACCCGCCGCTCCAGGCTCGTCAGGAGGCGCTGCTGGGCCAGGCTGGCCAGGTGGCGCTGGGTCTGACGCAGGGGCCGAGGCGGGCGACGCGTACTCCAGCGCGGTCAGCCGGGCGAGCTGCGTGGTGGTGGCGAAGCGGTGGGCCGCCACCAGGGGCGAGCAGGCGCGCCTGCATCGGATGGATCGGCGCAGGCACCAGCGATGAGAACCGGGCCGCTGCAACGGTGGGTGACCGGTTCATCGCTGGCCGCCTCCGCCGGGCCAGACGTGACCACACCAGGTGGGGTCAGTCACCGCCACAAACGACCACAAAGGGCTTGGTGCCACCGCTTGCCGCGAGCCTTGAGTGCAGCGGTGCGTCGACCGACACGTCCACCGAGACGACGCCCCCACCGAATGGTTCGCAGGCCAGCCGCGCTGCCATCACGGCACGTACGTCGCCTGCAGCAGCAGCGGCAGGGTCGTGTGCTCATGTACCAGTGGCGTCGCATGGTCGCCTCCTGCGGCCAATCGCGGGGACGGCGGTGCCCAGACTCAGACCTCAGTTCCGTTGCTGGTGCCGTCCGAGCCAGCCTCATCCGGGAGTGGCGTCAGGGGCTTCAGCTCACCAGCCGCCTCGTCACCATGCCCCATCACTAGTAACGTCATCAGTGGTGATATCAGTGGCGTCACCAGTGTCATCGGTAGCGTCGTCGTCGGGTTGCGTTGCTCATTCGCGTCGACGGCGCTGGGCGCACTGCCGTCGGTCAGGGCGATGAGCTCGGCTTCGGTCTGCTCGGCTGGGATGCCGTAGCGGGCGTGGCTGGCGGCGTAGAGCAGGGGCTGGGTCGCGCACGGCTGATGGGGCAGGCCGAGTGGCCAGGAGAACCAGCCCGAGCGGCGTCCCTGGTGCATGACGGTGGCGTAGGGCCTGGTACTGAGCCAGCAGTTGGAAAGTCAGCTGCCTCCAGCTCCGGGAGCCAGCCGAGCCGCCGCGAGCCGCATCGGTCGCCGACAAGGCGAAGTACACCTTGGAGCGCGTGTTGGTCTCCACCGCCTGCATCATCTCGGTGCTGAGCTGGCCGCGGTACTGGTGCGCCAGGTGAAAGGCCGCGCCCAGTGAGCGGGCTTGGGCCAGGGCGTCGGCCAGGCTGCCCGGCAGCCCCGCTAGGAAGGCCTGGACCTCATCGATATACACGCTGACGATCTGCCGCCGCTCGGGCGGCTGGGCCTGGCGTGCTAGCAGGTGCTGCCACAGCTGAGAGACCAGCAGCGTCCCCAGCAAGCGGGCTGCTCCGGCTCCGAGCAGGCCCTGGTTGAGGTTGACCACTACGATGCGTCGGCGCTCCAGCAGATCTGTCAGCCCGAAGCGGGGCTGGGCCTGGCCCAGCATCGCCCGCAGGCCTGGGCGCAGCATCAGCTGGCGCAGCTTGTTGAGCACCGGCGCGACCTCCACCGCCTGGGTCCGCACCGGCTTAGCCTCATACCCCTGCCAAAAGACATCCGTCCCCAGCGGATCGGGTGGAGCCAGTGCCAGCACCCGGTGTCGGAAGGCCGGGTTGGTCAGCAGCGGCACCAGCCACACCAGCGTCGCCTGCGGGATGCGCGCCAATGTCAACAATGCGGCGGAGAGCACATCGGCGGTGCGGATGCCCCAGCTGTCGCGAAACAGCTCGGCCAGCACCCCCAGCACCGCCTCCGCCATCACCACCGCCAGCTCCGGCGGCCCGGCCAGCGGGTTGAACCCCACCGGGCAGGGGATTGGTCGGATCCAGCACCACCACATCCTCGGCCCGCTCCTGGGGCAGGCGCGCCACGAAGTCCGTCGCTAGATCCCCCTTGGGATCGAGCAGGAGCAGGCCCCGCCCTCGGCCGCATCAGCCAGCGCCAAGGACAGCAGCACCGTCGACTTACCCACACCAGTCGGCCCCAACAGATGCGTGTGGTACACGGCGTCGGTAATCGGCAGACGCACCAGCCCGGCCTCGCCCGGCACCGCGCTCGCCCCGACGACGCGCTGGGACGACCCGGACCCCACCTCCGGCGGCGGGGCAACCAGGCGCGGGTGCCCACTACCCAGCAGCGGCAAGGGCAGCTCACCCACCGGCCAGCCCGCCATCGCCACAATCTCTCCGGCACCAAGCTCCAGCCCCGCCCGCCACGGCCGCCGCACCCCATCAAGCTTGGCGGGGTGCTCCGTACGAGCGCGCAGCCGCACCCCTGGGCCCTCCAGCAGGCGCAGCGCCCCCAGCAGCCCCTGCAGCAGCGTCCGCTGGCGCAGCGGGCGAGGCCGCCCGCACCCCCAGACGCAGACACCCCGCCGCCCGATGCCGCCCCACCTGCGCCCGCATCCGCCGACCCCGCTCACCACGAAGAGACGGAATCGGCACCAGCCGAGCAGCTCCAGCCAGCCCCTGCGGCTCCACCCGCCCACACGCCTCCGGGCAAAGCGTCGCCCCAGCTGCAGCTGCACCACCAGCTCCTCCCCTCAGCCGTCACCGCCAAGGCAGCCAAGACAGCCCGCACCACCGCACTGAGGCGCTCCGCCGCCAGTCCCCGCCCCGACCGGCCGGGCCGACACCACCACCGCCTGATCCACCGCCCGCCGCGAAAACCCACGAGACACCCGGCAGCCCCGGCACCAGCTCACGCACCACCCGTCGCCAACCGCTCACCCGCCGCGAGCCCACCGCCCAGACCGCCTGACCACCCGCAGGCGCGCAGCTCCAGCACCACCCGCCCCAGCGAACCATCCGCCAGGACGCGCTCCACCAGACCAACCGCCGTCTCCTGGGCGAGCGGCAAAGCAAAAGCGCAGCTGATGCCACACCAGGGGCTGAGTGGGGCGGGCCATCACGGGGCACCTCCCGGCGCGGAGAACGCAGCAGCATCCTCGTCGGTCTTGGCCATACCGGTGCGATCCGGCAAGACGTGGGAACCAGCGGAAGAGTGCCATGAGCCAAGTAGCGAGCGCCCTCATGACACTGGTGAGAACACCGACCTGCCAAGCCACTCCCAGCCGATGCCGAGAAGGGCTCATTCGCAGCACAGCGCCCCACCGAGGTGCCACCACGAGCACTCTGCCCGCGATGAGCGCCAGCCCACGGAGCTACAGCATCATCATCACGAGTGGCAGCCGACCCATCGCTGGCGCCAAGCTCACTCCTCGAGCAGCTCTCAGCACCTGAGAAACCGCCTCATCCGCCGCCATCTGCCGCGCCAAAAGCCAGCACGATCCGCGCCACCGCCCGGTGATCCATACCGCTGTGCCGCACCGGCACCAGCCGCACCCGCCGCGACGAACCAGGGCGGCCACCGGCGTGCGGGGCCATCATGAGTGCCTCCTGCAGAGGCATCGTCTCTGGTCGCAGCGGGATGAGGGCGTGCCCGCCGCTGCCCCAGCATCGCGTCGACCCGAGTGGCCCCCATTGCGACTGGCGAGGCTGGCCCGTTGCGACGCACCGTCGGTCGCGCCAGTTCTGCCGGACTTCCCTCACCACTCCCGTCGGCTCCGCCACCAGCGCACTGCCAGCCAGGCGGCGGCGCTCACGGCGAGCAGCCCGACGAGCCAGGGCCAGCTGCTTTGCACGATGGCGACGATCCACCTCAGCCCCATCGCGATCAGGAGCAGGCCGACGCCGCATCGCAGCAGGCTGCCAGGCGGAGAACGCCTCGAATCGCTCATCATCACCATCTCCTCGAAGACTGCAAATTGGGTACTTGTCTGCCCGCCGACTCATCGGGGGCCTCCCGCCCGTACCGTCACTGTCATCCCCCGGGTGCCCAGCGCGCCTCTGCCCCTCCGTCTCTCCGCTACCGTGCGCCGTTGTCTCGGCGTCGCCTGTAGCGCCCGCTCGCTGTACCGCGGCAGCAAAGCCGGGGATGCGGATGTCGGAATCCACTTGGTCTCCCCACACCGCCCAGGGCTGGTTCGACTCTGGCCGGCGGCGGGCAAACAGCTCCAGGTACGGCCCAGGGCTGACCCGCTCGATGATGGCGAACTGCTCAGCTGGCTTGCGTGAGTGCTCGGTGACGGGGGCGTTGAACCAGGTCGGCTGAGAGCGCGACCCCAGTGGCGCTCTCCTCGGGTGCAGAACAGCAGCTGCTCGGTGGCATTACGCAGCTGGTAGCGACCACCCAGGCCAAGGCGAAACTTCACCCACGTCAACGGGCTACGCACCGTAAAACCCCAGGCCTCAGCCACCTCATACGCCGTCGGCAGCAAGGCGTTCGTCGTCCACAGCCACAGGTGAGCATCACGGGCCGCCAGACCTCCCACCGGCAAAGCCTTGATCCGCGCCAGGCTCATCGTCCGGTAGTGCTTCTCACCACTCTGCAACGGCCAGGGCGGATCGACCAGGATGGTGGCAAAGCCACCAGGCGGCAGACCCAGGATGGTGGGCGACGAGTCAGCGCCGAGCGCCGTTACGCTGGCCTTCTGCTTCGTCGCTGCGCCTTCCTGCCTGGCCGCCTCACCTCGCCGATGAGCCGCTCCCCAGCGCACGCTCGTCTTGTCTGTTTCGTCTGCTGCATGATGTCCCTCCTTTTTCTTTCATACGTACTATTTTGCTCCAGGCAATCCCACTGCCAGCTTTTCGCGCATCGGCAGCAAGTTGCCCTTATCCCATACATTCCACGAACACTCGCGTGTTGCAAGGCCTCCAGATTCACATTGCCAAGCGACGCGACACGTGCCGCTTGTGAGCTGTTTCTGTGGTGCCACCCCAGGAAACAAAATGGACACACACGCCACTTTAGCCTCGATCTTTCATTGGTTGGTTGAGTGGGGTGTGGGTGGCGTCGTTGCCGGTGTCGTGGGGGCGATTATGCCGGTTGGGTGTGACGGTCTGCCGCGTGTCGCCTCGCGGTGGTCGGGCCTTTCCAGGGGCCAGGGTTGTTCCTTCAGGGTCGTGGTGGGCAGGGAGGCAGCGGTCGGGTGCCTATGGTGCGGGGTAGGGGCCTGAAAGCTGCTCAGTGCGGTCAGCAGGAGGCCGGTGAAGGGGTGGTCGGCCTTGTAGCGCAGGACGGTGCGGCGGGCATGGTGAGTGATGACGGCGGGGATGCTCATCAGGCGCAGGCGGATCGTCCTGGGCTCCCAGGTGCGGGCGGGGGCGTCGGCCAGGGCGAGCAGCTGGGAGAAGGCCAGCAGGTCACAGGCCAGGGCCACGATCAGGCACCAGATACGGTTCTGGGCGAACCCCTGCAAGGGAAAGCGGTCAAGCCCGGTGTCCTTGGCACAGCGGATACGGTCCTCGCAGCGGGCCCGTAGCCGGTGGCGGACCTCGAGATCGGCGAGCTGACCCACCCTCGTGCTGGTGGCGAAGGCGGTCAGCCGGTAGCCCCCGACGTCCTCGAAGCGCAGCTGGGCGCCCTGGTGGGGCCGCTCTCGGCGCATGATGACCCGCATCCCCTTGGGCCAAGCGGTCAGGTCCAGCAGGTCAGTGATCTCAGCGACGTCCGCACCCTGCCTGGGCTGGCCGTCAGCGTTGTAGGCCGGGGCCCAGGCAGTCTCGGGGATGGTGTCGTAGATCTGCGGCGTGTGGTCCGGCAGCGTGAACCCCACGCTGTAGGGACACCCGCCGACGGGCCAGGGAGCTCAATGGTCTCCTTCGTGCCTCCGGCCCCGTCGATGCGCACCAGCACCTTTCTACCGGGTCTGGGGCCCGAGCCCGGCCTGGTCCAGTGCCCGGCGGATGATCTCGACGTGGTCGGCGGCAGTGTTCGATCCCGCGTTTCCGGGACGCAGCACGAGCGCCGCGCACTCACCCCCACCGTCGGGGCCGTGGTCGAACCACGCGGTCAGCGGGTGGTAGCCGAACCCCTTCTTGAAGGTCAGGGGCCGCACCCTCTTTGTCTGAGTGCACATTAACCAAGGTGGCGTCGACGTCGATCACCAACGGCCGGTTTGCCGAGACGCCGGTGGTCGGTGAGTGCTCGCCGGCCAGGGCCCACACCCGATGCCGCACTGTCCTGCGGGCCCGGTTGACGGCGGCCTCGACAGCCTCGACGTGGTCGGCCAGGGCCCCTATAAGTCGTGAGACCGTCGGGTCGGAGGCAACAGGCCCGAAGACCTCCTTCTCGCACCGCAGCAGCGAAAGGTCCGACAGGCACCGGCCTCCCAGGGCCACGCACACCGCCAGATCCAAAATGATCTTGCCCGGGTCGTGCACCGACCCCGGCCGCCGCCACGTAGACAGGGCCTGCGAGAGCTCGTTGCCCAGGCCCGTGACCCCGCTCGTCTCGGTCAGCAGCCTCGCCCCGGCCAGACCCACCGCCGGCACCTGACCGGACTCCACACCCACAACCGGGTACAACCCGCTATTCTTCACCACGAAGGTGTCCTTCCCCTGGAGTTCTCGGACTTCAGCAACCCGCATTATTCCAGGCGAAGCGACACCTTCACCCCACCTTCACCACCTCAACGATGAAATCTCAGAGGCTAGTGGCCACGAAAGTCGGTGCTGTAGTTTTTGCAACAAGAGGCGAAACGACGCGAGATGTGGATGGGGAATGAAGCCGATTGCTCACGGCTACCGCTCGTCCGACCGAGCCGGTCGCTGCTGCGTGCACCGCCTGGGACGCGGCCGCGGCGGGCGACGCGAGGGCGAGTGAGCCGGCCATGTGGGACGGGCCGTACCCTCTGCCGTGCCGTTGCTGTCACCACTGTCCATCACGCCAGCTCTCGCATCAGGCGACGCGCTACCGTCCTTGTTGGCCTCATCCGGCCCCGTACCAGTTGGAGCCGCACCACCGCCAGCATTGGCGCCGTTGCCACCATGGACATTGCCGCAGCAATTGGTGCTGGCACCACTCCCACCATTGCTGGCGTCACGCCCTCCTCCGGCAGCCTCAGCCGCTGCGTCCCGCACTGCCTGCTCGTTGTCCTGCAGCACCTGGGCCATGGCTGCTTGCATGGCCCGGCCGGCTCTTGGCGCTGCTGGCTCAGCTCACTGCCTAGGGCCAGGGCGGCTGCCCAGGAGGAACTAGCTGGGACGCCTACTCCAGCTGTTCTGGCCACCTGGTGTGCAGAGTGCCAGCTTGCTGCAACCTCACCGGCGAGCTGACCAGCCTGGTAGCTGCTCGGCAGCATTGCAGAAAGCGAGAGCGGCGGCTCACCGACGGGCACCGGCTGGCTCGCTCCGCCCGGTGGCGCTTCCCGCCACGTTGCCAGGCCATCGCGCACCCCATGGGCGAACGCCCAGCCGACTGCGCCCACCACCGCCAAGCCAATGAGGGCCAGAATCCCGACTATGACCGTCATGATGAAACCTCCGAAGATGAGAAGAAGAGAAGAACGTGAGGAGAAGGAACGAAAGAGCGAGATAGGGAGCTCGCCACCGGGTTGACGAAGCCGCTAGGGACAGCAGCCCTACAGCTGCCCGATCCGCTGCCCAGCCCCCAGGGCGTATCCCGTGATGATCGCTTCGTAGAACTGGGCACCGCCGGGGGCGATGCGGGTCTGGGCCTCGGCCTGGGTGACCAGCGTGGCGATGTTGGTCAGGACCTGGGAGGTCAGGAAGGCCCGGGCCTGCTCGGCCTGGGAGGCTACTTCTGCCTGGGCGGCGACCTGCTCGATCTCCCGCCTGGTCACCCGGGCCTGGCCATTGCCCAGCACCACCCCCATCCGAGTGCGCTGGGGCGAGAAGAGACTGAGATTGGTAGAAGCCATGAGAAGAGTCCTTTCGAGAAGAGAGAGAAGAGAGGAAGAGACGACGGCCGGGGCAGCTGCTCATCCTGGAGCGGGTTCCGCTGCCACCGCCTGAGGTGACGCATGCGGCCCGGTGGCCGCCCAGATCGCCCATCTGCCTGCCGCACCGCCCAAGGGCACTTGCCGCGCTGGTGTCCGGTTGATCTGGCATATCTAGGAGAACCCGCCGCCATCGGCGGTGTCGTGACAGAAAAGTGCACCGTGCTGCATCTGCGCAGCACGGTGCCAAACTCAATCGGTGAGAATAGGGGCCATGAGCACGCCCCGGAGCCAGCCACCCGCTACCACATGGCGTCTTCCCATAGGCGACACCACGGATGACGCCGAGCAGCGCGCCGCACTGGAGCAGCAGGTGCTGACCGAGCTGCTGGCCCTGCGCAAGGCCTACGGGCAGCGTGACGGTGCAGAAGTTCAGCACCTTCACCACCTTGCGGCAGGTCTGCGGCGGCGACGACCTGCTGGACGCCTTCTTGCTGTTTTCAGCGCGAGCTGGCGCTGCCACCAGCACAGCGTGGCCGCAACGAGGGCAGCCGCCGCCCTTTCTCTGTCCGCTCCGGCCGACACCGTCCTGACCGCCTCCAGCTCACCGCCGAAGCACTCTCACCCGAGCAGGACTGGCGCGACCAACGCACCGCCCGCCGCTGGGCGACGCCGGCATGCCGATCATCGCCCGCGACCTGGTCTACTTCGCCCAAGTCGCCGGACGGCTCGGCACCGAGACACTCAGCATCCAGCTCGGCGGCAGCGGCACCAGCCTGATGGTCATCATCGACCAGATGACAAGCAGCGACCTACCGGCCAAGGCGCCCCTCATCCAGGTCTGGCACTACCCTCCAGCAACAGCCCACGAGAGATCACGCTCGACCTGGAGCAGATCACCAGCCCCAGGTCTCACGCGACGGGCTGACCATGCGCCGCCACCGCCTCGCCTCGACCTGCCCGACACCCAGACCGTCGAACCAGACGACGCCGTCCTGGCCGTATCCATCACCGGTCAGGACGCCCCCACTCGCACCGTCTTCTTCCAAGACCACAGCCACCTCACCCCCGGCCTCCACACCCGCATGACCACCTACCGCACCATCGTGATGGTGGAGGTAGCCAGGGATGAGCAGTGAAACAACACCCTCCGTGATCAGCAGATCAGTACAACCGCGCCCATCTCAACACCCAGCACGACGTCCGCAGCGGGTTGTTCGAAGGCTTCCGGCAAGAGTGCCGAGGAGGCAAAGGCATCCAAGAGCAGCGCCTCATCAGTGTGCCGAGCAGCCCCAGGGCCTCAGAGGAGCAAAGACGGAGCTGGAGTGTCGAGGCGGCGGTCACATCTAGGCAATTAACACTGCCAGCCTGCTTGGGCGATAGTACAAACGTCAGGTGGCACGATGCCGCCACACCTACGCATCGGAGAGACCTAACCTCGAGTTTCATCGTTGAGGTGGTGAAAGTGGGGTGAAGGTGTCGCTTCGCCTGGAATAATGCGGGTTGCTGAAGTCCGAGAACTCCAGGGGAAGGACACCTTCGTGGTGAAGAATAGCGGGTTGTACCCGGTTGTGGGTGTGGAGTCCGGTCAGGTGCCGGCGGTGGGTCTGGCCGGGGCGAGGCTGCTGACCGAGACGAGCGGGGTCACGGGCCTGGGCAACGAGCTCTCGCAGGCCCTGTCTACGTGGCGGCGGCCGGGGTCGGTGCACGACCCGGGCAAGATCATTTTGGATCTGGCGGTGTGCGTGGCCCTGGGAGGCCGGTGCCTGTCGGACCTTTCGCTGCTGCGGTGCGAGAAGGAGGTCTTCGGGCCTGTTGCCTCCGACCCGACGGTCTCACGACTTATAGGGGCCCTGGCCGACCACGTCGAGGGCTGTCGAGGCCGCCGTCAACCGGGCCCGCAGGACAGTGCGGCATCGGGTGTGGGCCCTGGCCGGCGAGCACTCACCGACCACCGGCGTCTCGGCAAACCGGCCGTTGGTGATCGACGTCGACGCCACCTTGGTTAATGTGCACTCAGACAAAGAGGGTGCGGCCCCGACCTTCAAGAAGGGGTTCGGCTACCACCGCTGACCGCGTGGTTCGACCACGGCCCCGACAGTGGGCGGGTGAGTGCGCGGCGCTCGTGCTGCGTCCCGGAAACGCGGGATCGAACACCGCCGCCGACCACGTCGAGATCATCCGCCGGGCACTGGACCAGGCCGGGCTCGGCCCCCAGACCCGGTAGAAAGGTGCTGGTGCGCATCGACGGGGCCGGAGGCACGAAGGAGACCATTGAGCTCCTGGCCCGTCGGCGGGTGTCCTACAGCGTGGGGTTCACGCTGCCGGACCACACGCCGCAGATCTACGACACCATCCCCGAGACCGCCTGGGCCCCGGCCTACAACGCTGACGGCCAGCCCAGGCAGGGGTGCGGACGTCGCTGAGATCACTGACCTGCTGGACCTGACCGCTTGGCCCAAGGGGATGCGGGTCATCATGCGCCGAGCGGCCCCACCAGGGCGCCCAGCTGCGCTTCGAGGACGTCGGGGCTACCGGCTGACCGCCTTCGCCACCAGCACGAGGGTGGGTCAGCTCGCCGATCTCGAGGTCCGCCACCGGCTACGGGCCCGCTGCGAGGACCGTATCCGCTGTGCCAAGGACACCGGGCTTGACCGCTTTCCCTTGCAGGGGTTCGCCCAGAACCGTATCTGGTGCCTGATCGTGGCCCTGGCCCGTGACCTGCTGGCCTTCTCCCAGCTGCTCGCCCTGGCCGACGCCCCCGCCCGCACCTGGGAGCCCAGGACGATCCGCCTGCGCCTGATGAGCATCCCCGCCGTCATCACTCACCATGCCCGCCGCACCGTCCTGCGCTACAAGGCCGACCACCCCTTCACCGGCCTCCTGCTTGACCGCACTGGGCAGCTCCAGGCCCTACCCGCCCCATAGGCACCCGACCGCTGCCTCCTGCCCACCACGACCCTGAAGGAACAACCCTGGCCCCTGGAAAGGCCCGACCACCGCGAGGCGACACGCGGCAGACCGTCACACCCAACCGGCATAATCGCCCCCACGACACCGGCAACGACGCCACCCACACCCCACTCAACCAACCAATGAAAGATCGAGGCTAGCGTGCGCTGGGTCGCTGCCAGTGTGTAGCCGTATCTGGAGTAAGCCTGCAAGATCTCCAGCACATTGTCTCTCGAATCCAACTCCGGTGCTAACGCCACCGTCCCCACTGGCGACGTTGCTGCCGTCGCTGGTCGACTCCCGGGTGGCGATCATTCCCGCTGTAACTCGCTGCTGCCGCTTGTGGCTGGTGGGAGCCGGAGCCTGATCTGTCCCCACTGCGACACAGGGTGCCCACAGGTACGCGCGGTCAGCGCTGCAGCATGCTCACCCCATCGACTCGCCCTGGGAAGTTGGTCCCCACAGCCGCCAACTCCCAGGGCGGTTTTTGCACCGTTCCTCCAACGTTCACTCATCAGCATTGGCTACTATCACACTATTGTTACGGTTTCATCACACTTCGTGACGTATACCACTACCGACCGCTCAGGGCGGTATAGCCTCTCAGAGCAGGCAAGGACGTCTGCTGGAGTCAGCAGCTCCATCGCCCTCAACCCGAGGAGGATCACGATGAGCAAGAGGAATAAGCCACACTTCCGCCTGTTAGCCCTTGGAGCTGTTGCCACGTTGGCTACTGGTGCACTAACAGCAGTGCCCGCAACTGCAGCAGATAACGTCACTGTGACGGTGTTTGATACACCAGAAGTACGATACGCCAATGTTCGAAGTTCGGCCGATACCAGCAGCGATGAGAACATTATCGACAGGATCAACGCCGGCACTTCGGTCACTCTCATATGTTGGGAAAATGGCAGCTCCGTTCCAAGCCCATTCGCAGGCCAGCCCGCCAGTACCATCTGGTACAAGATGAGTTGGATACCCCAACGCGTGGGTATCTGACGCATACCTACGCACCGGAAGCGACACGCCTGTTGTATCGCAATGTAGTGAATCAATAATACTGCACCTCAGCAGAACGTTACTGCGACTATACCGTCAAGTTCTGACGTCACTGCTGTTGAGGGGCGAATAGGCCCAGGCACGGCGTACCGTATTGTTAGACGTTACCCTGTTGGATCTCAGGTAACCCTCACGTGTTGGACACTAGGGCCATTCGACGGTTTCGGGCATAATAAAGTGGTATCGGACCACTGATAGTAATTGGGTACCCGACACTCATCTTCCTACAAAAGGCGCGCACCCGTCGTCTCTAAATGTACCGAAGTCGACGACGGAAACCCCCTAAAAGGCGTCGTGCTTACCAACCCAACTGGACGACCTAGTACGTGGCCGTTAGTGTTCCTGTGCGATTCGATGCGGATGGCGAACGCGATAACGGCAACTCTCGCCGCAACGTTCCTATGGCGTTGTACAACCACTATTACAGGACGGATCCTTATCCAGGCGTGGACGCATCAATCGATTGGAACTTTTTCAGTGAAAGTCCAGATTTCCGGAAGTTCGCTTTTTCGATTCCTGTTGGCAAATATAAAGAATACGGAGTTACCATTATATGGATCTGAATATGATACTAGCGCTTGGCAACTTCACGGTGTACCGCACCGAAGCGAAATGTTTCCTCATCTATGACTACTACGATTTCGATGAAGCCACAGCATACTTTTTGCAGTACGCCGACGCTCGATTTGGCAAGGCATCGGAATTCAATGTGTACTCGGAAGGTTGTTTGTCTTAAAAACATAGTACGCTCGATACTTAGTGTTTATAGTAGATAAGTGTGCTAAGTGCGACGTTGAAGCGGATTTACTGTCACATTACTATAGTTATGTGATATAATTAATGTGATACATGTCAGACAGTTTTCTTCATCGCCACAAACGCCTTACCTTCACTCTAGTCGTCATTGTGTGCTAACACTATTTCTCAATTATGGCCCGTGGAGCGCACGCGGTACTTTGCGCGTATCGTGACGGAGGAGGTGACGCAGCGCGTCGATATCACCTACGACTCAGGCAATACAATGCATTATTTGAGGCCTTCATGCTGACCCTGATGGGACAGTGATTGGGCGCATCCGCCCCACATCTGGTAAAGGAACAATATCCTTGCCAGAGCGGGTATTTCGAGACTGCCCACGCGGCTGTGGTCGTTGGGAATCACCAGACGACCAGTCTGCCCATGCCGGTCTGACGCGTGCTGACGATGTAGACAATACCGTTGGTGGTAACTTTCTTCATCTCCCAACGTTTGGGCAGCCAACTGCTCGCGACCTTTTCTGCAAGCTATTGCGCCTGATGCCCGCTGCTATAACGCGTCTCGCGGAAATGATGCGGAGCTTGATGTAGTCTGTATTAATCAGAAGAGCTGGTGCTTTTTTTGTATCGGTTTTTCCGAAATATGAGGGCGTATTTTTCCATTAGTAATGGACATTGAGGGCTCACGGCTTACTCAGCATGTCATTTGTTTCAGGGTCACGCACCTGTAGCATCTTTTACCATATCCTTGCTGATGCCCATTCGTTGAGTAGTGTGCCTGTACTGTGCCGAGCTCGGCGTAGACCTGCTGCACCCGCTCTTGGAAGGCAGGGTAGACTGAGATTGCTCATTCTATGCTGTGCTGGCTCGGTGATTCAAGATTGCAGACGCCGCATCTCGCGAGCCCATATCCTGGTATTTGAAGAATGAGCAGGCGCCTGAGATTGAAATTAGCGCTAAAAATGCGACAACATAATGCGACGTGGAAGCCGCCTCAGAGGTGATCCATGCACCGATCAACGACAATGCACCTATGACGGCAAAAGTACCCCTGAGTCTGAGGTCTTGACTTGCCTTGATTGACGCAGAGACTGAAAGCATTTCTTCTGCGTTACTGCTAACTTCTAGGTAACCCCACCTTTCCAGTACTTTGTTTGTTTTTTCAACTAATTGCGTCACGTCTGTGTTCGTCATGCCTGTACGGTATCTCAACACATGCCAGAGACGCATCACTTATCTAAGTGACCGCACCTCGCTTGGCGGAGTTGTTAGTTTATTGCTGTATGTTTGAAAACGGCTCTAACGGCTAGAGCCTGTTTTACAATCCTCATATTCATCAGTACCTATCTGGGCCTGGCGGCTGTCACTATTCTCGACGAATAATCTTCCCTGTCTCGGTTCACTCACCCCGCACAACCTTCCGTACCGTATCCTTGCTGACGCCCAACCGCTGTGCAGTGTGTTTTACTGTGCCAAGCTCGGCGTAGGCCTGCCGCACCCGCTCTTGGAAGGCAGGGGTCGGCTGGGTTGGTGCGGGCATCCCTGCCTGCTTGAGGGTGCCGCGCCACCGTGGTGCGGTGGAAGCCGAAGTGTGAGGCGATCTAGATTGTCATCTACGAGAAGAGCAGAGGACACACTGCTCCCCCACCTCTTGTCATTCCTGCGCAGCCATTAGATGCTTGCTCACCGTATCCCGCCCGAAGCCGAGCTCCAGGCCGATCTCGATGTAGGTACGCCCCTGGGCGTGGAGCTGCTGAGCACGCTGGAGATCATCGCTGGTGAAGTGTCGCTTGCGGCGGGGCGGTCGCTTTGGCCTGGCGGCACGTGGCGCGGACGGTGGACTCAGTGACACCGACCTCGGCAGCGATCTCGCAGGCGGACATGCCGGTGGGCTCCAGATCGAGGATCTGCTGCTTCTTCGCCGCGCTGATCGGACGGCAGGCCGTCTTGCGGATGCCGCGGGCTGTCGGGGTCTCGCTCGCCTCCGCAGTAGGCGCTACGCTAGCCGTGCTTGGTCCCGAAGCCACCTCACCCGCGATGAGACGCTTGCGGAAGGCGAGCAGGGGTAGCCAGTTGTTCGAGTTGATGCTGCCCAGGTGCACCACAGCATCGCTATACAAACCCTCACTTCCGGTACTCGAAACGTCGCCGTTCCTCACAAAACCGTTGCCCTCCCGCTGCACGAAGGGGGACACTGGCCCTGTCCTGCCCCGAGTCAAGGAGCCGTCATGAAGATCGCCACCGGGCCCAAGCCGCTCAGCCTTTCCATGCGATGAGCATCGGTGAACGCGCTGGAATCCTCCAGGCGGAGGGCCACTCGATCACCAAGCTCAGTCTGGGTGAGCCCGACTTCGGCGCCCCTCCGCGGTTCGCGAGGAGATGTGCCGTGTCGTGGACGGGCGGCCGCTTCCCTACTCCCCGCTCTGGGCTTGTTCGCACTGCGTGAGGCCATTGCGGGCTTCTACCGGGACAGGCACGGCGTCGAGGGTCAGATCCTGCCCGGATCGTCGTGACCACAGGGGGCGTCGTCGGCGCTCCTGCTGGTGGCGGCCGCCACCACACAGCCCGGTGACGACGTCGTCATCGCTGATCCGTCCTACCCCTGTAACCGGCAGCTGGTGGAGACCCACGGCGGCCGGATCGTTCTGGCGCCCACCAGTGCTGCCAGCCGTTACCAGATGGATCGGGCCGCAGCTGAGGCGGCGTGGACTCCTCAGACGAGCGCGGTGATGCTGGCGACGCCGTCCAACCCTACGGGCACCTCCATCCCCTTCGAGGGGCTGGCCTCGATCTGTACACTGGCCCGCGAACGCAGTGCCTGGCGGATCGTCGACTGGGGATCTACCTGGGCCTGGCTGATCCCGACGACGACGGCACGCCGGCGCGCACCGTCCTGAGGCCGATCCCGAGGCGGTCGTCATCAACTCCTTCTCCAAGTACTTCGGGATGACGGGATGGCGCCTGGGCTGGGCGATCCTTCCCGAGGAGCTCGTGGCCCCGGCGGAGAACCTGGCGGTCAACTACTTCCTGTGCGCTTCGACGCCCATTCAGCAAGCTGCGCTGGCTGCCTTCTCCCCCGAATCCATCTCCGTGTGCGAGGAGCGCCGCCAAGAGCTCCTCGCCCGCAGGAGCATCGTGCTCGACGGGCTGCAACGCATCGGCCTACCGGTCCCGTCCTGCCCGACGGCGCATGCTACGTCTACTTCGACGTCTCCTCCACGGGACTTGACGCCCAGACCTTCTGCTACCGCGCCCTGGAGGAGGCCCATGTGGCGCTCACGCCGGGGAAGGACTTCTCCACGACCACGGCCCGCTCCCACGTGCGACTGTCCTACGCGGCCTCCCGCGACGAGCTGCACGAAGGAATGAAGCGCCTCGAAACTTTCATAAACAACCTGTAAATAAACGGGCATTCGACTCAATATTCCGGTATCAAGCTGCGCGCACCTATGGCACTTACCTGTTCACATGTTGCACAATTCTCGTCATGTCCGTGCAGATCCTGCTCCTCTCCATCGTGCTGGTAGTTTTTGGGGTGATCGCCACCGTCGAGGATCTCAAATCAATCCATCAAAAATACGCTTGCGCCGCGACAAGGCATCCTCCGCCCCGCACCGGGGTGAGGAGTCCACATGGAATGAGCTCACTGAGCACCATCGACCTGTCAGGCGCTCGGGCCCGGGGACTTCACCGCAGGCCCGCATGAGCGGCTCCCTGGCGATCTGCGCGCCGTACTCCCTGTGCCGCCGGGACCCGTGGGACCGTCTCACCTCGCTCCGATCTTGAGGGCACACGCACCACGCTCTCCCTCGACTGGGGAGTGTGCTCCACCTCGACCTCCTCTCCCGGAGTCCACTGGCTCATCGTCTCGGGTCACCGCGCCGGCTTTGACGCGGAACGCGCCCGCTGGGTCAGCACCTCCCTGGCGGAGGCTGAACGCCACGAACTGCGAGAGGCCGCAGAGTCATCCTCAAACGCAGCCGAGACACTGTGGCGCCTCGAGCGCATGCTCGACAATGATCGGGACATCCGCAACGTGGATTTCTCCGCCTGGGACCTGGTCCGTGCCGCCATGCCGACACGCTGCGGATCGCGCTGGGCTGGCTGACCGAGGACGAGACCTGGGACACGCTGGCGATCCTGGATCGCGGGCTGCGTGAGGGCTATCAGAGCTGGACGCAGGTGTCCGAGTCGTTCCGGCTGGCACGCTGGTACTGGAACTCCAAAGAGCGGCACAGACGAGCACTTCAACGATCTGCACGACCTCAACCGCTCGCTGGTTCTCCTCAGCCCGACGGACCATGGGGCGTCGTCGACGCTGGGACGTCGAGACTCCCGTAGCCCTCGTTCCTCATTCTCGACGATCTCCTCGACGCCGGCGTGGCCGTTCCGCTTGGTACGGATGAGCGGAAGCACGCCACTCAGTGGAGAGCGCTGGGTCGACGATCAGGTCGTTGCCCGCGGGCAGCAGCGCCCCCACGCTTCGGCACCCACGTCGACCAGCACCACCGGTTCACCAAGTGCGCCTGAGCAACCTGTCACGGCAATTCGCGACAGGGTGGATGCAGAGCTTAGGTGGCCCTCACTCCCTCTGTCACCAAGAACTGGCAGACACTACTGGAGTTCGCCAGGACGTTGCCGCCCGACGACAGAGACACTGCAGCCACGACGACCACCATAGCCACTCCCCCGTCTCAGCGCCTGCGCCAGCATCACACCCGCCACGCCAGCGCAGAAGGATGAGGTGATCACCCTGTACCAGCAGGGCGTGCTGGTGCGCGAGATCTGCCAGCGCTATGGCATCAGCAAACAGCAGGTCAGCGACCTCCGCAATGCCCGTAGTATCCCCCGTCGGCCGCGAGGCCTGACCGACGAGCAGAAGCGCCAGGCCGAGCAGCGCTACCTCGCCGGCCGGTCCTGTGCCGCCATCGGCCGCCAGTTCGGCGTGCATGCCGAGACCGTCCGTCGCTATCTCCACACCACTGGCATTACCCTGCGTCGCAGGCGTAGCACCGCATGAACAACATATATAGCAGGCCTCTGCACCAATTCAGTCTTCTTGGGCACCCTGATCTCTATACAGCCTATCTGTTGAGATCGGAGCATTCTGTCTACTGAATGATGCGCAACGCATAGCGCAAGAGATATCGCATTCTGTGGGCATGCTGTTCGAAAATTTTAGTAAGTTCGAATGCTAGGCGATCTCAGGCTTGTGTTTTTTCTCCCAATCATCACCAACAGCAGCGGGATGATCAATATCGCCGTAGCCACCCATGAGACGTATCCTGCACCAATATTGTCAATGACCAGCTTGCCTGTTGAACTTGCTACAGCAAAGCCGACGTAGACCGCAGATGACGGTAACCCGAGGAGGAGCGGAGCGGAGTTCGGGTCAAGCTTCACGATACGTGCTTGCTGTGGCACGGTGAACATCCCGACAAAGAAACCGTTGATGGCCAGCATCAGAGGTGCCAGGCCTGCCGCAAAACCCAAGGGCTCTAATGCGAGCGTCGGAATCAAGCCGAGGATGCAGACGAAGACACATACGAGCGGGCCGCGTGCGTCGCTGATCTTCCCGGCGCTGAAAAGTACCAATGAGGTTGCACACCGAACAGTCCAGGGAAACAATCAGCAGCGTTCCTGTGGCCTTGGATACCACTTGCGCATAGGGTGAACGGCTGCATGCTGGCACCGACAACAAGAATGGTCGTTGCAACGATGGCTAGTACTCGCATGTCTGAGAGAGGCCGCAAACGATCCATGAGCGTTGCTGCAGGTAGCTGCACTGGCTGAACTTTTGCTCGGATCCATATAAGGGCGACGCTTCCTAGACAACAAGTGACCACATGGTGTAGCGCCAGTTGAGAGCTCCAATAACCAGTCCAAGCGGAACACCGATCGCGAGTCGCGGTCGTGAGTCCGCCCATGACAAGTGCCAGCGCGCGTCCCTGACGTTCTTTAGGTGTGGTGGCAATGGTGATGGCAGATGCGCACGGTGTAACGAAGCTCGCCCCTGCTGCAGCAACGACTCGCGAGAAGAGCGCGATCGCAAAGGTAGGAGAAAGTGCCGTTAAGATGTTGCCGACGGTGAAACGGTGACAGGCCAAATGTTAGGGCCGTGTCACGCCTCCAGTTCGCCGTTAAGGCACCAAGTACAGGGCGCGCAGATGGCGAACACGATACTAAAGACCGTCACGAGCTGTGCTGCCGATGTTGTTGGCACGTGAAGGTCTGAAGAAATGCTCTTCAGTAAGCCGGCAATGATGAAGGTGTCGGTCCCTACCACGAATGTCGCCATGGTTAGTGGTATGAGTAACTTTACTGATTTGGACGTTGGTGTTGTATTCATATTTCTACCGTATCATTTATGGATATTTGGTCAATTATTTTCAGTGCCACCGGATGCTCATCGTGATATTTGTTACATGCCCTCTGAGGGGAAGGTGGGGTTGGGACACCATGCGCCTGTTGATAGATCACGTCAAGTGGAGAGGGAGATTTGCAGGGCACTGCCAGATTCTTGCGAGGTGTTTCAGATGTTGGTATAGCGACTGTGATGAACGCTTCATTTGAGGGCACTGTCCGTTTGGCATGGCTGACGAATAACAATGTTGCCGTGTCTGACGCACGGCGTTTAGTCTGGAGAATCAAGTTAATGGTTGCCACCAGTAAACTACCAAATTCTGGCAGGCACCTCTCAATGAAACGTACCTGGATGATGGTAGCAGCGAGCGAGTGTGGAAGGTACGGCTTGACCAGTGTGAAGCATGGGCTGAAGGGACGCCCCTGCTCGACGCATCGCTGCACTCAACCATTCCACCTTTCGGCACTGTCTGGCGGTTTGGTGCTGCTTTGTGGCGGCGACTGATGAGCCCCTCTTGGGCTCCCCTCCTCTACCCGCGCTGCGCGTCCAGGTAGTACCGCTGTCGCCCGGTGCGTCACCTACTCTGCTGGCCACACCGCCTGTCACCACAGCCATCTGATGGTTCTCCCTTGCTGGAGTAATGGCCGAACCAGTAAGGCTCTCCACACTGTCCGCGTTGCACTCCGCATTGGGTCTGCCATCGCTCTGCGCGGGCGGCGAGTGCATAGTGAGCCGCTCCAGCCAGCGGCGCACCACGCTCGCGCCGTACTTCGCAGCCCCCTAGTGTGCTCCCCACCCTCTGTTCGCCATCATTTCTTCCTACTTCGCACTGGACTTTTGCGGGCATTCTGAGTGTCAATGGAAAGAAACACCAGCCATGGTGGCTGGCATGTCTGGACAAACGGATAGGCGAAAGGAGGATGCGTGTATGGAAGCAGGATCAACACAAGGCGGTGCAGCGGTAGTTGGGGCTAACCCGTTTACGGCTATGGCGGCCAGCTGACTCCCCAAGCGGGCCGTCTCATACATCCGTGTCTCTACCCGTGAGCAGGCCCAGCGTGGTGGGTCGGAGGAAGGCTTCTCCTTGCCGGCCCAACGTGAGGCGAATAAGCGCAAAGCCCAGTCGATGGGTGCACTGGTGGTCAAGGAGTTTGCTGACCGTGGTGAGTCCGCCAGGTCTGCTAACCGCCCTGAGCTGCAGAAGATGCTGGCCTACCTCAAAGAAGACGGTGGGATCGACTACGTCATCGTCCACAAAGCTCGACCGCCTCGCACGAAACCGAGCGAGACGATGTGGAGATAAACCGGGCGTTCGAAGGAGGCCGGTGGTGCGACTGGTGTCGACATCCGGAGAACATCGACCAGACGCCTGGCGGCATGCTGCTGCACGGCATCATGAGCTCCATCGCCGAGTTCTACTCCCGCAACCTCGCCATCGAGGTCATCAAGGGGATGGGCGAAAAAGCACGAAACGGCGGGACGCTGGGCAAGGCACCACTGGGGTATGTGAATGTGCGCGGGAGAGACGAGCATGGGCGCGAAGTCCGCACCGTCGCCCTCGATGAGGAGCGGGCACCGCTGGTGCGGCTGGCCTTTACCGAGTATGCGACGGGTAACTGGACGGTGCGGCAGCTGGCGGAGCACCTCAACAACCGCGGGCTCACCATCCCACCAACTGCCCGCAAACCGACTAACTCTGTCTCGGTCAGACTCTTTGCAGACACTGCTGCGAAACCCCTACTACAAGGGCGTCGTCTCCTTCCAAGGCGTGGAGTACCCCGGGGCGCACGAGCCTCTCGTGGACGCCGCCACCTGGCAGACGGTGCAAGGCATCCTGACCGCTCATACCAACGGCGGGCGGCAGCGCACGCACAACCACTTCCTTAAAAGCACGGCGGTGTGTGGTGTGTGCGGAGCGCGGTTACTCGTCCAGCGAGCCAAGAACAGTGCGTGGTGTATCCGTACTTCGTCTGTGCCAGACGGCACGGGTGCACGACTGCACCTTCAAGGCGGTGCTCATCGACGAAGTGGAAGCCCGCGTGGCCGAACTCTACCAACAGATACAGCTCAGTAGCGATGACCGCCGCGAGATCGAGCGCTACCTGCGCGCGGAGTTCACGCATATCCAGGCCAACCGCCAGCAAGACATCCAGCGCCTGACTACGCGGCAGCAGCAGCTAGAAGACCAGCGCCACAAGCTGCTCGAAGCCCACTACGCCGGGCCATCCCCTCGACCTGCTCAAGAAGGAACAGGGACCAACTGACCAGCAGCATCGCTTGCCATCCAGCGCGAACTGGACGGTTACACGGGCCGATGCTGCTCTGGTGAGCAGCACCTCACCCAGGCGCTCGATCTCCTGGACTGCCACCGGCTGTACCTGGCGGTACCGGATCGCCTGAAGAAGCTGCTCAACCAAGTGTTCTTCGAGCGGGTGCTGGTCAATCCAGCAGTGGACGACGATGGCCGCCCCATCATCCCACCACCGGCCTTGCAGACCAGTCTGAAGGCGGGGCGACGAGGTGGAACTAGTGGGCAGACGGCCGCCACGCAAAGTGGGGAGAAGACAGCGGAGAGCGCGACCTCTTCTCGCGGTGAGGGTGCTGGCGGCCAGTCGGGCGGCTCGGCATCTCAGGGTGGCGACGGTGAAACACAGCCAGGCTCTATGCATGCGGTGCGCTGCAACACCATCTCCATCATCGGCCAGCCAGCCACACCGCCGTCACTGGAGAGCTGGCTCCGCCCTTCGACCAACTCGGCAGCCAACAGCTACGACGAGCGGCCAGCAAGCGGCGATGGGTGCAGCACCCAGCCAGACGGCAGACGGCGCAGCACCCACATGACAAGAACGCCCGTCCACGATGTGGACGGGCGTCGTCGACTGCAATTCAGGTAATGATTCGGCCCCTACCCCTGTTACTCAGGGCCAAGGGTTCGTATACCGGGAGCTTGTGGTGGACCCGGCCGGACTCGAACCGACGACCGACGCGGTGTAAACGCGTTGCTCTACCAACTGAGCTACGGGTCCAGGTGCAGAGGCCCTCGGAGCACGTTCCCTCGAGCTCCCAGCGCCTTGCATGCAATGGACGGCGCAGCCGCCTCAGCCGGAGACTCTGCCGCTTCCGCCAGCCGGGCCACTAATCATCTCCGCCTCCGGCGGCGCAGTGTACCGCGCCGCCATCGGGTCGCCCTCAGCGCCCCCTGCTGGAACTCTGATGCCGCTCAATGCTGCCCCATCGAGGCGGCGGAGGTCGCGCATGCCGGCTGTCGCGGCGCTCTCCACCTCGGCTGCCTGGACGGCGCCGGTGGTACGTGCCTTGGGCGTGAGCACCCAGATGAGCCCTGCGCCGTCGAGGTTGGCCTGGGCATCCACGAGCAGGTCGGTGAGGTCATCGACGTCGCCGTCATCGTCGCGCCACCACACGATGGCAGAGTCGGCCACGTCCTCATAGTCCTCGTCCACCAGAGTGGTTCCGGTCTCCGCTTCTACGGCCTGTCGCAAGGTCTCGTCGACGTCGTCGTCAGCGCAAACTCCTGAATGATGAGACCGGAGGCGAAGCCGAAAGCCCCACCCGCTGTACTCGCCACGTCCTCACACCGTCCTTCTGGGCCTAGCCCGTCTACCGCTCGCCCGCTGCTGGACGATAGATACTAGCCCACCGCAGCCCGGTGCCAACCGCGCAAGTGGGATTTCACGCATATCAGATTACCTTGGACTTTCCTTTTGAAGGTCGATTCGGTGCGGTCACCGCGAGGACTCCACGTCCTCAGCACCCAGCAATGAAATCAGCCACTATATGGTCCACGCCTGTGACGTGGGGACTTTCCTCCCGCTGGGTGCAGCGTTCGCACCATCGCAGGGTCGTAGATTAGAGCCGTCATCCACAGCGGCCTGACTTCAGGCGTACACCGACGCCGCCATCTCGGCGCCACGGCACGCAATGAGGCTCGAGGTCGACCGCACAGACGCGAGGAAGAAGGATTCCGTGAGCCCCACCAGTGACTCCACGCCGCTCATTGACGGCCTCCTGACGAAGGTGACCGACAACGATCCAGAGAGACCAAGGAGTGTACGAGTCCTCGATGCCCTCATCGCGGACAAGGGCGCCAAGCGTGCGCTACATCCTGCTGAGCATGCTGGCTCAGTGCCCGGCAGAAGAACGTCACGGTCCCTACCGAGATGACGACGCCGTACATCAACACCATCGACGTCGCCAATGAGCCCTACTTCCCCGGTGACGAGAGCGCCGAACGCACCTAGCCGGCGCTGGCTGCGCTGGAACGCAGCCGTCATGGTCACCGTGCCGCCCCGGAGTCGGGGTCGGCGGACACATCTCCTCCTACGCCTCGACCGCGACTCTCACGAGGTCGGCTTCCGCCGCTCTTCCGCGGCAAGGATCACCCCGGCGGCGGCGACCACATCTTCTTCCAGGGCCACGCCTCGCGGGCAGCCTTCGCCCGCGCCTTCATCGAGGGGTCGTCTGAGCGAGGCGGACCTGGACGGCTTCCGCCAGAGGGAGGTCCCGCCCGGCCGGCGACGCGGCCTGCCCTCTACCCGCACCCGCGTCGCATGGAGGACTTCTGGGGTACCCCACTGCCTCCATGGGCCTGGGCCCGTCCGAGGCGATCCTGCCGGGGCGAAAGTTCGACAAAGAACACCTTCAGGGCGCCGGCATCAGGACACGTCCCAGCAGCACACCTGGGCCTTCCTGGGCGACGGCGAGATGGACGAGCCGGAGTCGCGTGGAATGCCGCAACTGGCGGCCAACCGCCAGCAGCTGGACAACGCCTTCGTCATCAACTGCAACCCGCAGCGCCTCGACGGCCCGGTGCGCGAGACGGCGGGGTCAGCCAGGAGCTCGAGGCCTTCTTCCAGGCGCCCAGGCTGGAACGTCATCAAGGTGATCTGGGGCCCGTGGCTGGGACCAGCTCCTCGCCGCGGACGAGGACCACGCCCTCGGCTAACTCATGATGGAGACTCTGACGGCGACCACCAGATCCTTCAAAGCCAACGACGGCGCCTACATCCGTGAGCAGACTTCTTCTGGCCGCGACCCGCGCACCGCCGAGCCCGTCACCGGCGACTGGACCGACGACGAGATCTGGGCCTTGCAGCAGCGGCGGCGGCAACATTCACCATCAGAAGATGTATCGCCGCCTACAAGGCGGCCACGAGGCACAAGGGGCCAGCCCACTGTCATTCTGGCGCACACGGTCCAAGGGCTACCTCCGCGACCACTTCGCCGGCCGTAACGCCACCCACCAGATGAAGAAGCTGACGCTGGACGACCTCGCGCCCTGCGCGACCGGCTCCACATCCCAATCACCGACGAGCAGCTCGAGGCCAACTCCGAAGATGCCGCCGTACCACCGGCCGGCCGCCGACGATCCTCGCTGCTCTGTTACGCAGTGGACCGGCGCCGCCAGCTCGGTGCTCATCCCCGAGCGCCGCGATGCTGGCGTCGGAGCTCGAGCTTCCGGGCGATCAAAGACCTACGACGACATCCTCAAGGGCGGTTCGGGCAAGCAGGAGGTCGCCTCCACGATGGCCTTCGTGCGTCTGCTCAGCGGGCTCATCAAGGACAAGGGCATCGGCAATGCCCATCGTCCCACGATCGTTTCCGAGACGAATCGCGCACCTTCGGCCTGGAGTCGCTCTTTCACCAAGAAGATCTTCAACACTCAGGGGCCAGGAACTACACGCCGGTCGATACGCGACTTGTGATGCTGTCCTACCGAGGAGTCCGCCTCCGGTCAGCCTACACATGCACACGAGGCATCAACGAGGCCGGCCTCGGTCTCCCTGACCCAGGTGACCGGCACGAGACTACGCCGCCACGGCGAGCCCATGATCCCGGTCTACATCTTCTGCTCGATGTTCGGCTTCCAGCGCACCGGAGACCAGTTCTCGGGCCGCCGGTGACCAGCTGACCCGGCGGCTTCGTCGTCGGGGCCACCGCCGGGCGTACCAATTCTGACCGCGTGAGGCACCCAGCAGACGGACGGCCACTCCCCGTCGTCGCGGCCACCAACGACGCCGCCGTCGTCGCCACGACCCGGCCTGCGCGCCTGCGAGATCCCGGCGCATCGTGCGCGATGCCCTGGGCGCTGGTACGGCCCAGACTCGGGTCGCAACCGGGACGTCAAGGTACCACCTGACCGTGCCACAACGAGCCGATCGGCAGCCCGCCGAGCCCGGGCACGTCGACGTCGGGGAATCCTGCGCGGTATTCACTGCATCAGCACGGCGACGGCGGGGGCGAGGTCCAGCTCCTGGCCTCCGGTGTCGGAGTGCCGTGGATCGAGGAGGCCCGCCGCTATCCTGACCGAGGACTGGAGCGTCCGGGCACGCCACGTGGTCCGTTACCAGCTGGAACGAGCTGCGGCGTCGGGCCCCTGGAGGGTGGAGAAGGCCAACACCACTGGCTCCCGACGCCGAGCGGCAGGCCCCACCTGACGCGACGCTCCGAGGCGACTGGCCCCTTCATCGCCACCAGCGACTACGACCATCCTGGTCGACCAGATCCGCGCCCGTGCCCGGCGATCATTACACGCCTGGGCGCCGACGGCTTCAGCTCTCCGACACCCGAGCAGCCGCCAGGCGCCACTACCCTCGGCCAGCGCCCGGTCGGTGGTGGTCCGCGCCCTCGCCCTGGTGGAGCAGGGGCGCCTCGACCGCTTTCCGTCTCGGTCCGCAGGCCGTTGCCCGCTACGACTTGACCAGCGTCCAGCACGCAGGCACCTCCGGGATCTCAGGGCGAGTCCTGATCCGCGTGCGGATATAGTTGGACGCACTGACCAATTGTGTGGTGCCGGTGGAGCGCGGTCTTCCGGTGTTCTACCGGCACCACCACATGTCTGCCGAGTGAGTCCTCCGTTGCTCCCGCTTCTGCGCTCCACCTCGCTTTGCATGGCCGCGTGCCTGCTGACCCTGTCCGGCTGCTCAGTCGGTTGGACCGGCGCGCCAAGGGGATGTCTTCAACTCCCTCCGGACCAGGTTCACGATGCCGCCGCTCGGGAGGCCGAGGGAGGAGCCCACCGCCGGAGGACACCGTTTCAGCCCAGGTGGGATCCGCTGGAGTACGGGAACCGTTACGTCCTCCGACATCCGCGACTACGACAATGACTGCTGACCGACAACGACGCGGGAGGACGCACGCAGGCCGAGGCCGAGGTCACGAAGCGCTGCCGGCCTCCGGCCGGGTCAGTGTCTTACTCCAACGAGCGACTCCACCGATCCAGGTGGTCAAGGTCTCGGCGGGCGCACGAGACGTGACAATCACCCACACAAAGTCTCGCTGTGGTCATCAATCGAAGGGAGATCGAGTCACTGACGGTCCACGGCTTCGACAACACGATCTGGGTCGATGCCTCCAATAAAGTCACGTTCGGTTCCAACGACGGAGACAGCCAGAATTACGTCTTCTGGAACTCCAGGCCCTCCGCAGGCGAAGGTGGACCCACAGGGCCTCAACATCTCATCGGCAGTGACGCTCACGCCCCCGTCATCCGCTCCCTGCCGCCGCTTCCTCATGATGCCGCTCCAGCAGAATGGATCTGGCCTTCCGACGTCGGCAGCGAGGCGGTGCAAACAAGCCGCTACCCGCCCACCGACGTCGCAGGTCATTCCCCCACGCCTCCGAGTCGAGGCGCTTTCGACACAATCGGCGGAGTTGACGGATCGGATCGAGTGTGACGTTCACGTCACGGAAATGCCCAGAAGGTTCTCGGGCTGGGGAATCTCATCAAAGAACGAGACTCCTCGAGCAGCCCCCATCTCCAGCACCACCTCTCGTACACTGCGTCCCGAACGGCGCACCGCTTTGGCCCACCGGTCACCAGTTGGCGATGATCGATCACCGGATTGAGATGAGGTAACGATTCCACGATCGAGTCCAGCACATTGCGGTTATTACTGATTCTCCTCGGTGGCCTCGGTCACCGCCATGCACAGCTCCGAAGTGTCGACATCCCGCGGGTGAGCAGATTGATCGACTCGAAAATCGCCTGCTGAGATTTCACCGGTTCCATGACGTTGAGTTGGAGCCGTCCTGGCCTCAGCGGCGAAGGTCACTTGCAACATCGTTTCCAATGACTTCGGAAGCAGACACTGGTTCACCACCTCCGGAATCACCGCTGACCTTGGCCGGCATGATGGAGGATCCGGCCACGACGCTCCGGGCAGCCTGATCTCCCCAGCCCCGCACGAGGCGGGACAGCGAGGCGCAGGTCGTTTGCAGATCTGGACCGACTTCACCGCCAAGCGCTTGATCGCCGCGTGCATTGAGACGTAGCACCCGTGTCACTCGTGCTTCCAGCAGGTCATGCGCTCTCGAATGTCCAGACCAGTGATCTCCAGACGCCCGACAACAGTGCTCTGATGGTCCGGCGGGGTGTTGAGCCCTCTACCGATGGCCGTGGCCCCGAGGTTCGCTTCCAGAAGCAGGGCGGCATTGTTGTGAAGCCGACGACCTCCTCCTCCAGCAGAACGGCGAAGGCCTCGAACTCCTGCCCCAGGCTCATAGGAACAGCATCCTGAAGCTGAGTACGCCCCATCTTCAGAACATTGACGAGCTCCGCTCCCTTGGCTCGCATCGATGCAATGAGCCGCTCGAGCTCCTCAATGAGCGAGCCGACAAGGGTGAACAGCCTAATCGAAATCAGTCGGGTGGCATCGTTCGTCGACTGACGCTGACAGCGATCGTCCGTTGATGACGTCATGACGCCCTTGGCAACATCCGCCCAGGTACTCCAGCGCAAGTGCTGGCGATCACCTCGTTGGTAGTCATGTTGACACTGGTCCCGGCGCCCCCTTGAAACTGGTCGACCGGAAACTGATCAAGGCAGCGCTCGGCAACCAGTACCTGGTCACACGCCCACACAATCGCACCAGCGACCTCCGGATCAAGAGCCCCCAGATCACTGTTCGCTAACGCCGACGCCTTCTTCACCTGCACCATGCCGCGCACAAAGACCTCATCACCGACTACCGATCCTGAAATCTGAAGTTCTCCATCCCACTGGCGTATGGATTCCCCAATAAACTCAATGGAACTTCCCGTGCACCAAGAATCCTCTTCTGTGCGGGTTGCCTTCGTCATCATGAGCCTCCGAGCTGTCTAGTTAGGCACCTGCTTGCGCGCATCCATGCTGGTATATGATGCACATGAAAACCAGCTGGGCGTGCAGATTCACCATACCATGGCTTCCACAATGGTTATGCTATTGTAACCTGTGTAACCCATTCCGCACGACACACACAACCCTCAGATTATCCCCCGTATTCTCCAGCATAAAGCCCGTGTCGGATCACACGCCGCGCCAATCGAGGAACCCACTGTCCCTCGAGGATATTCCAGCAGTCGGTACACTCCACAGCATGGATGAGTTGACGTCTCGGGAGGTGCTGCTGGCACTGGAGACAGGCGCAGGACACAATTATTGAACACTCACTGGACCGCATCAGTTCGGCCTCGTATGATTTCACGAACCCTCGCCAGAAGGGATCGCGCGAACAGATCGCAGCGGTGGCTCGTCGGCGTCACCGACGTTCGCTGGACCTCGGCGGAGAACCTCAACCCCGCTGGCCCCATCCCAGATCTTTCCTCCGTGGCCCTGCGGCCCTGACCGGCATTATCACATCTGGAACAGACCCTGGCCTTTGCGCACGGTCCCGCCGACGTCGTTAGCTGACGGGGCTCGCGCCGTCCCGCGGAGGGACCATGACACCGTCCGCATCCTCGTCCTGACCTTCGGGACGTGACGTCGGCTTCGCCGCGGCCGAGTGTCGCCCGCGGCCGAGGCGGAGCGCGCCTGGGACGCCCGGTTGGAATCCGTGGCGGTCGACGCAATGCTTCACGACGCCCCGAGGACGCCGCGACGAGGGCTGGAACTGCCGGCTGGAACGGAACCGGCGGCGGACCAGTGGTGGCCATCGCCGCCAAAACCACTCTGGATGCGCTCGAGCGTTCTTCCAGGTTGCGCCACGAGTGCCGCAACCTGGCCGGCGACTCGCCCGGTATCCGCACGTGGCGACTCCGTCCTCATCGTCCTGGGTAGACAGCGCCGCTGCTCACGGTCCTGTCGTCCAAACACTCCACTGCGAAATCGCTGCTGAGCAGCTGGTGGACCAGGCGGTCGCGTGGCAGGTGGCCGGCGGCGGCCTGGGAGGGGTCAGGCCGTCGTCGGCCCAGTGGTCCTGGGGATCCCACACGCGGGCCGTTCGCTGCGCTCGGCTGGCCCTGGCCGGGCTGCGAGCCCCCTGCCCGGCTGGGCCGAGGCAACCCGGTTCACGCCGACCGGCCTCCTCCCCGAGCGGCTCTCTGGCCGGCGACGGAAGCTCGCCGCCGGCGAGACAGATCCTCAACCCCGGTACGCACGCACCTCCACGAGATGGGGCGACTGCAGCACAGTGGCCACCTACCTGGCCCTGCGGCGCGGGAGCCTGGAGGCCACCGCCCGGAACCTGTCGTGCATCGCCAGCACGGTGCGCTACCGCCTTGGTCGGGTGAGCGAACAGGTCGGCTCGGGACGCGACGAACGCCCGTGACGGCCTCATGCCGCACATGGCGATCATCGGGTCGCCTGGCTGTCAGTCGGGGAGGCCTGACTCACCCGCGGACGTGGCGAGCGTCCACGCCCCTCCCTCATGCGACCGGACCGTCCGTCACCTTCGGACTGTCCGGTCGCGGCGCTCACGACCACGCTCCGGTTCTGAGCCGACCCCAGTAGCGCACCGGTTCCGAAGCACCCCTTCTCATCTGGGACAATGGTCTGACCTGCGGCGCCGCCGCCGGCGACCCACAACCATTATCGAACCAGCGCCGCACGGATCCTGGATGCTCCGTCACGGCGCCAGAAGGAGCCACCATGGCCGAGCAGAGCAACGACGGCGTCCTGTCGTCATCACCCAGATCGTCAGCGAGAGTCCGCGTCGCCGCCAAGGACATCACCCGGGAGACCACCTTCGCCCAAGATCTCGACGTCGACTCCCTGGGTCTGCTGACCATCGCCACCCAGGTCGAGGAGCGTTTCGGTGTGGCCCTTGACGACTCCCTCATCCCGACCCTGCCCACCGTCGGAGCGCTGGTTGACCTGGTGACCTCCAAGAGAGGCCTGACAACAGACATGAGCCCGAGCCGAGTACCGCCCTGACGACGTCGTCGTCACCGGACTGGGGACCGTCAATCCGCTAGGTGGGGACGTTGAGACCACCTGGAGCGCCCTGCTCAAGGGCACCTGCGCGGTTCGCATCCTTGAGCACGAGTGGGCTGAGTGCCATGACCTGCCCTGTACGGATCGGCGCTCCCGGCGGTCGATCCCGCAGATTTGCTCCCACCCCGCCAACTGCGCCGTCTCGACCGCGCCAGTCAGTGCGCGCTGCTGGCCGCCCGCCAGGCATGGGAGCAGGCGGAGGCTCCGCAAGTCGCCTCTCAGCGTCTGGCGGTGTCCGTCTCCCGGGGATGGGACCGGTCCTGTCGGTCATGGAGGCGTGGGACACTCTGAGGGATAAGGGCCCCCGGCGCGTTCTGCCGACGGCGGTCCCCGCACTCATGCCCAACGCCCCAGCGGCGGCCGTGGGGATCGAGCTGGGGGCGCACGGCGGCATCCACGCTCCGGTCTCGGCCGTGCCTCGCCGAGGCCATCGCCTACGGTGCAGACCTCATCGCTCTGGGACGGGCCGACATCGTCGTGGCCGGGGGGACGGATGCGGCCCTCCACCCGATGACCGTGGCCGCCTTCGGTGCCATGAAAGCCCGTCGACGCGCAATACCGACCCTGCAGGCCGCCTCACGCCCCTTCGCCCCGGATCGTGACGGCTTCGTCCCGTGAGGATCCGGGATCCTCGTCCTGGAACGTGCCACGCACGCCATAGCCCGTAACGCACGGGTCCTGGCTGTGCTGGCGAGCTCCGGGGTCACTGCCGACGCCTACGACGTCGCACGCCCCAAACCATCGGGCGCGGAGCAGGAGCGGAGCCCCACGGCTGGCGCTGGAGCGCGCGGGCCTTGATGCCGGCGACGTCGGGCACGTCAACGCCCACGCCACATCGACGCCTGCCGGCGACGTCGTCGAGGCCGGTGTCCTGGCCAGGACGGTTCCGAATGCGGCCGTCAGCGCCACGAAAATCCGCCACCGGTCACCTCTGGGCGGGGCCGGCGGGCTGGAGGCAGTGCTGGACCGTCATGGCGCTGCAGAGAGTTGGGCCCCGCCCACGCTGCCGGCCGGAGTGGATCCGGAGCTGGCACGGCTCGGGCTGGACGTCGTTGGCCCGCAGGGCCGGGGACCTGTCCCGACGCGGCGGCGGCCAGCACCTCCTTTCGGCTTCGAGGGCACAACGTCGCCCTGGTCTTCACCCGCCGATAGTCGTTCTCGGCTGGGTGATGCGGTGGGCCTCATCTGTGACCCACCGCGCTGGACCCGGTCGTTCCGGTCGGGCACATAGCCGTGCATGCCGCGTACGTCAGTGACATGAGCCGGTTGTGGGTCGAGACCGTTGGGAAGGCGAATCTCGAAACCAACCAGGAGGCGATACTCATGATCGGTGCCTACACCCGCGGTGTACTTTTCGTGCATTCAGCACCTCGGGCTCTGCCCCCATCGAGTGGGGCGAGCGGCCGGGTGCTCGGTTCGCGTGTCCACCTGGACTGGACCGGAGCAGCCTGCGGCCCGGGGCATGATGCGGGCCGAGACCAGCTGGGTGGGGCCCGCTGGAACGGGAGCCAGTCTTGCCTCCGCCCTGCGCGGCTGGGCGAACCTGCGATACGAGGTCACTGAGGAGGCGAGCGTCGGCACTGACGGCGGCCGCTGGTCGCACACCCCGACCTGGGGCATCTTCCACGCCCAGACGGATGTTCACGGCATCGATCGTCGTCCCCGAGGACCGGATCCGTGCCGCGCTCGTCTACGCGGCTGATCCTGAGAGGATGCGCCGTGAGCTCGACTGGCTCTGGGACAGCTTGGGACGACGAGCTCGAGCCCTTCCGCTACGCGCCGGTGCACCCGTGCGTTGGCTCCACCGCGTCGGCTACAGAGCACGTCGGGCACAGGACGCCCTCATCGCCTCATGTACCGGGTGGGGCAACAGGTCTCGCGACCGTTGCCCCACCCGGCTCGTATTCTTGACGCGCTACAGTCCCTGCGTCAGCTCCTTCATCGCCTTGGCCCGGTTCTTCCGGTCGAGGGCGATCGAGGTGAAGGTGTCCCTCCAGGTGGTCGCACTCGTGCTGGATGCAGCGGGCCATGAGCTCCTCCCTTCGACGACGACCTCCTTGCCGTCCAGGTCCACCCTCGGCCCGGGCGTACCAGGCCCGCTCGGTGAGAACCACAGGCCCGGTACTGACAGGCAGCCCTCGTCCCCGTCCTCGGTACTCGTCGCCCGGGAGACCTCGACGATCTTGGGTTGAGGATGTAGCCGATCTCGCCGTCGATGTTCCAGGAGAAGGCGCGCAGACCGATCCCGATCTGATTGGCAGCCAGGCCGGCCCGGCCATCCTCATCGACCGTCTCGAGCAGATCCTCAACGCAGAGCCTTGACGGAGTCGTCGATGTCAGTGATCCAGTCGCACTCGGTGCGCAGGACCGGTCGCCAACGATGCGGATGTGCGGTATGCCATGGCGGCATCCTCCCTGACGACCGACGCGACGAGGTCATATTCGGCCCGTCTCGTGATCGGGTGCTGGCACGCCGCCTAGCACCACATTCATGCCGATACCCCCGGATGGATCCCTAGGTTGATACTGAGAGTGGAGTCCTCAGCCTGATCGACTAGGGACTCCACTGGCGGCTCCTGCGGCTGGACTCGAACCAGCAACCGTCCGATTAACAGTCGGATGCTCTGCCATTGAGTTACGCAGGAATGCGCTTGACGCGCAGTGAACTTTAGCAACATCCCGCGACGACGTCGAATCCGGCGAATCACATGAAAACGCCCGTCATTCCGGGAACATCCTACCGTGTGGGCAGGCCCACACCCTGCGGACGCGGTTTTCCAGCTCTTGCAGCACCTAAGATCCTCCGCCTCATCGACCTGTGAGATCAGTGGCCGGGTGACGGGAGTACAGCTCGCCGCCCCTGCTGACGCACACTCTGCTGAGGCCGTCACACCGCTGGGAAGCGTGTCACGGCACTGTGAATAATGGCCGCCTCCACCCGCTGGCGCAGAGCTTTGGCGAGAGGGGCCACGTCAGCGGAGAGTGTAGGCATCACCGTTACGGACTCCTGCCGGAAACCTTCCAGAGCGAGGGTCCTCGCGGAGTCCTGCTGCAACCACCTCAGGGTGAAAGACGCGCCTGCCCGTCCAGGTCCCCTGCTCCACCTCGTCCCAGGGGTGGGACTTTCTGAGCCCGCTACGCCCGCTGGAAGACCACGCGCTGGCCGTGGCCACCGCCCGCGCCACTCTCCGCATTGCGAGGAACGGCCTCCTAGGGCGGGCTCACGCAGCTGCTCGCGCATCTCCAGCGGGAAGCGCGTGGCGGTGGGAGCGGGCAGGATGAGCCCGGATGACATCGTCGCAGGATCGGCATGACCGTCGAGGCTACCCGCACCTACTCGCCCAGCGGATCACCGGCCGAGCTCAGGTCCCTGCCGGATCTGCAGGCGCGGCGCTGCCCGAGGGCAGCGATCGGGAGAACAGCCGCAGCCCTCCTCCTGCGGCGACATCCGCCGGTGGCGTGAAGCGCATCTCCACAAGCTGGCGGTTGATGCCCATGACGGCGAGGGAGTCAAGCTCCTTCGGCGCCACGCGCAACACCCGGAGGCGTCCACCTCGGCGCCGCGTCCCCGGGATGGTGGGCAGTGGCAGGGGGCCACGGCGAGCTCGGTGATAGCGGCCTCAACGGGCCGATGGCGCCGTCGCGCACGCTTGCCGGGAGCCACGCAGCGTGGCTGATCGCCAGCCTCCTGCTCCCATGCCGGCAGCCACCGCCTGCTGGACCAGCCCGCACCTCCGCGGTGCCTCCGGCTGCGGCGGACGGCCTCGCGAGACGGCGATGGGTGGGAGCTGACCGAAGGAGATCCGGCCCTGAGGCGATCGGCGCGCCGGCGTGCGGGCCGCCATCGGGAACTGGATGATGACGGCCGGGGCCTCACGCTCAAGCGCTGCGCAACGGGATCGGTCGGCGCTCAGGTCGGTTACCAGGCCCGCGCAGCCCCGACAGCTCATCGACCCTCCTTGGGGTCTGTCAGCAGGCTGGGTCCAGGCGTCCCAGGGCGATCGCGTCCCGACGTCGGGACGGAGTAGTTATTATCGTCGGACAGTCCACAGTTCTCGATGCAGCGCCTGGTCTCCGGGGCCCCTGACGCATCCAGGCGAAGATCTCGGCGTCGTCAGGCGGAGTAATTTGCGCACTGCGCCTGCCCGGTCCACCCGGCCCTCCCTGAGCCACGGGGGGCATTGCGACGGCGATTGAAGCTGGCCTGGCGCCAGTTGACGCTGACCGCCTCCTGCC